>Ga0255334_1000274_pt1 | contig 48021 bp, 40 predicted proteins | sample EtOH5_35cm_T3_12_FD_202080 | JGI IMG/M metagenome (GOLD analysis project Ga0255334, IMG submission 202080) | Sandy soil microbial communities from University of British Columbia, Vancouver, Canada - EtOH5_35cm_T3_129 | ecosystem: Engineered > Artificial ecosystem > Sand microcosm > Unclassified ...
CGAAACCCTGGGTCAAAGCCTCCTGGCGCAGTTCGAAAACATTACCTTCAGCAAATTCACGCGGCCGTACATCGACAACGTGGATAAAGCGCGGGCCATGGTACAACAAATCAACAAAGCCGCCGAAACCGACGGCTTCCGGCCGATTATCTTCGATACCATCGTCAATCAGGACATTCGTGAGATCCTCGCAACGTCCAATGGTTTCATGATCGACATTTTCTCGACCTTCCTGGCACCGCTTGAACAGGAACTGACCGAGCATTCTTCCTACACCGTCGGCAAGTCTCACTCGATCGGCGGCAACTCCAATTACATGGAGCGCATCGAGGCGGTGAACTTCGCCCTCGACAACGACGACGGTGCGCGCACGCATTATTACGACAAGGCCGACCTGATCCTAGTGGGCGTGTCGCGTTGTGGTAAGACACCGACGTGCCTGTACATGGCGATGCAATTCGGTATTCGCGCGGCCAACTACCCGCTGACCGAAGACGACATGGAGCGCCTGACCCTGCCAAACGCCCTGCGCGCCCACCAGCACAAGCTGTTCGGCCTGACCATCGACCCGGACCGCCTCACCGCGATCCGCAACGAGCGCAAGCCCAACAGCCGCTATTCGAGCTACGCGCAGTGCGAGTTTGAAGTGCGCGAGGTGGAGAATCTGTTCCGCCGCGAGAACATTCCGAACATCAACTCCACGCATTTCTCCGTTGAAGAAATTTCGGCGAAGATCCTCGTTGAAAAAGGTGTTGAGCGGCGGTTCAAGTAATTTTTTAGCGCCTGTTCGGCCGCCTTCGCAAGCAAGCCCGCTCCCACATTTCTGTGCCCACCGAAGATCAAATGTGGGAGCGGGCTTGCTCGCGAAGAACGATGACGCGGTCTTAAATCACGAACAAATCCACAAACCGGTTCACCGGTGTTGCCTCAAGCCGCGCCTGGTCCTTGCACAATGCAAATATCTCGGCACTGCGCTGCGCCGTAAAGCGCGTCGCCAGGTTCGCCTTGAACTTGTCCTCCAGCAGCGGAATACCGTCCGCACGGCGCCGACGATGGCCGATCGGGTACTCGACCACCACCTTCCCGGTGCTTGAACCGTCCTTGAAAAACACCTGTATCGCATTGGCAATCGAGCGTTTGTCCGCCTCCAGGTATTCGCGGGTGTATTGCGGGTCTTCGACGATGACCATTTTCTCGCGCAGCACATCGATGATCGGATGCGCCGCATGGAAGTCATCTTCGTATTGCTCGGCCACCAGATTGCCGAAGGCCAGCGGGACGGCGGTCATGTACTGGATGCAGTGATCACGGTCTGCCGCGTTGGCCAGCGGGCCGACCTTGGAAATGATGCGGATCGCCGACTCGTGGGTGGTGATGACGATTCTGTCGATCTCGTGCAGGCGATTCCTGACTTGCGGATGCAACGTCACAGCCGCTTCGCAAGCCGTTTGTGCGTGGAATTCGGCCGGGAAGCTGATTTTGAACAGCACGTTTTCCATCACGTAGCTGCCATATGAACGGGTAAAACCGAAGGCACGCTTGTCTTCGGGCTTGAGCGCCAGGTCGTTGTTGGTGTGGCTGAACAACACGTCGTAGAAGCCCCACTGTCTGGCGGTCAGTACGCCGGGAATGCCCATCTCGCCCCGCATTGCGATGTCCGCCAGACGCACGCCTCGACTGGTCGCATCACCCGCCGCCCAGGATTTGCGTGAACCGGCATTCGGCGCATGCCGATAGGTGCGCAACGCTTGCCCGTCAGCAAAGGCATGGGACAACGCGGACAGCAACTGCTCGCGATTGGCGCCCATCAGTTTGGCGGTAACGGCGGTCGAGGCAACTTTCACCAGGATGACGTGATCAAGGCCGACACGATTGAAGGAGTTTTCCAGCGCGATGACGCCCTGAATCTCGTGGGCCATGATCATCGCTTCAAGTACGGCGCGGACGGTCAGCGGCGCGTCGCCATTGGCCAGGCGCTTTTGCGACAGGTGATCGGCCACCGCGAGAATGCCACCGAGGTTATCGGACGGATGGCCCCATTCGGCGGCGAGCCAGGTGTCGTTGTAATCGAGCCAGCGCACGATGCAGCCGATGTCCCACGCGGCTTTGACCGGATCGAGACGATAGCTGGTGCCGGGTACGCGGGCGCCGAACGGGACGACGGTGCCTTCGACGATCGGGCCCAGGTGTTTGGTGCATTCGGGAAAGCGCAGGGCCAGGAGGCCGCAGCCGAGGGTATCGATCAGGCAGTTACGGGCGGTGTCCAGCGCTTCCCCGGACTCGATCTTGAAGTTGAGGACGTAATCGGCAATGTCCTGCAGGACGCTGTCGTAGTCGGGGCGGTTGTTCAGGTCGACGTTGGCGCTCATGTTCGATTCACTCTTGAAGTGGTTCGTTGAGGGGACCTCGGTTCAGGGTAATCAGATTCTTATAATTGAAATGCACTCTCTGTAGGAGCCGGCTTGCTGGCGATCCAGGCAACGCGGTCTTGTCTGATACACCGAGTTGTCGGGATCGCCAGCAAGCCGGCTCCTACAGGTGGGTGTGTTGGATTAGAAGGAATCGCCCGGCACGCGCACGAAGCCTTCCATCAACACCCGCGCACTGCGGCTCATGATGGCCTTGTTCACGGTCCATTCACCGTTCACCTGGCTGGCCTCGGCGCCGACGCGCAACGTCCCGGACGGATGCCCGAAGCGCACGGCATTGCGCTCGATGCCGCCGGCGGCAAGGTTAACCAAGGTGCCGGAAATCGCCGCTGCCGTACCGATTGCGACCGCAGCGGTGCCCATCATCGCGTGGTGCAATTTGCCCATCGACAGAGCGCGTACCAGCAGGTCGACATCACCCGCCTTGATCGCCTTGCCGCTGGACGCCACGTAATCCGCCGGCCTGGCCACAAACGCAACCTTCGGCGTGTGCTGCCGCCTGGCCGCTTCGTCAAGGTTCGAAATCAGTCCCATGCGCAACGCACCATAAGCACGGATGGTCTCGAACATCTGCAGTGCTTTCGGATCGCCATTGATCGCACCTTGCAGCTCGGTGCCGGTGTAACCGATGTCTTCGGCATTGATGAAAATAGTCGGAATACCGGCATTGATCATGGTCGCCTTGAAAGTCCCGACGCCGGGCACTTCAAGGTCATCCACCAGGTTGCCGGTAGGGAACATCGAACCGCCACCGCCCTCTTCTTCCGCTGCCGGGTCCATGAATTCGACCTGCACTTCGGCCGCCGGAAAGGTCACGCCGTCGAGTTCGAAATCACCGGTTTCCTGAACCTCACCGTTGGTGATCGGCACATGGGCGATGATGGTCTTGCCGATGTTGGCCTGCCACACGCGCACCACCGCCACACCGTTGTGCGGGATGCGGCTGGCGTCCACCAGACCGTTGCTGATGGCGAACGAACCGACCGCCGCCGACAGGTTGCCGCAGTTGCCGCTCCAGTCCACGAAAGGCTTGTCGATGGAGACCTGACCGAACAGGTAGTCGACGTCGTGATCAGCCTTGATGCTTTTCGACAGGATCACGGTTTTGCTGGTGCTGGAGGTCGCGCCGCCCATGCCGTCGATTTGCTTGTCGTACGGGTCGGGGCTGCCGATCACGCGCAGCAACAAGGCGTCGCGCGCCGGGCCGGGAATCTGTGCCGCTTCGGGCAGGTCTTTCAGGCTGAAAAACACGCCTTTGCTGGTGCCGCCGCGCATGTAGGTGGCGGGGATTTTGATCTGGGGTGCGTGAGCCATGGGTGCTCCTTCAAGACAGGCACGGGACTTGAAGCCCCGTGCCCGCACTGGGTGATTTAGACGGCGACCGCCGATTCTTCGAGGAAGTCCTGTGCAAAGCGTTGCAGCACGCCGCCGGCCTCGTAGATCGACACTTCTTCAGCGGTGTCGAGGCGGCAGGTCACCGGCACTTCGACGCGCTCACCGTTCTTGCGATTGATCACCAGCGTCAGCTCGGCGCGTGGCGTGCGTTCGCCAATCACGTCGTAGGTTTCGCTGCCATCGATGGCCAGGGTGTGACGGTTGGTGCCTGGCTTGAACTCCAGCGGCAACACGCCCATGCCCACCAGGTTGGTGCGGTGGATGCGCTCGAAACCTTCGGCGGCAATCGCTTCCACGCCTGCCAGACGCACGCCCTTGGCCGCCCAGTCGCGGGACGAACCCTGACCGTAGTCGGCGCCGGCAATGATGATCAGCGGCTGCTTGCGTTCCATGTAGGTTTCGATGGCTTCCCACATGCGCATGACCTTGCCTTCCGGCTCGACACGGGCCAGCGAACCCTGCTTGACCTTGCCGTTTTCCTGGACCATTTCGTTGAACAGTTTCGGGTTGGCAAAGGTGGCGCGTTGCGCGGTCAAATGGTCGCCGCGATGCGTCGCGTAAGAGTTGAAGTCCTCTTCCGGCAGGCCCATTTTCGCCAGGTACTCGCCGGCGGCGCTGTCGAGCATGATCGCGTTCGACGGCGACAGGTGATCGGTGGTGATGTTGTCCGGCAGCACCGCCAGCGGGCGCATGCCCTTGAGCGGACGCGCGCCGGCCAATGCGCCTTCCCAGTACGGAGGACGGCGGATGTAGGTGCTCATCTCGCGCCAGTCATACAACGGCGTCACTTTCGGGCCGGTGTCTTCATGGATGGCGAACATCGGGATGTAGACCTGACGGAACTGCTCCGGTTTGACCGAGGCTTTCACCACCGCGTCGATTTCTTCGTCGCTCGGCCAGATGTCCTTCAGACGGATTTCCTTGCCGTTCGCATCCAGGCCCAGCACATCTTTTTCGATGTCGAAACGGATGGTGCCGGCGATGGCGTACGCGACCACCAACGGCGGCGAAGCGAGGAATGCTTGCTTGGCGTAAGGGTGAATCCGACCATCGAAGTTGCGGTTACCGGAGAGCACGGCGGTGGCGTACAGGTCGCGGTCGATGATCTCTTGCTGGATCACCGGGTCCAGCGCGCCGGACATGCCATTGCAGGTGGTGCACGCGAAAGCCACGACGCCGAAACCGAGTTGTTCCAGTTCGTCCGTCAGGCCCGCTTCATCGAGGTACAAAGCGACGGTTTTCGAACCCGGCGCCAGGGACGATTTGACCCATGGCTTGCGGGTCAGCCCGAGCTTGTTGGCGTTGCGCGCCAGCAGGCCGGCCGCGATCACGTTGCGCGGGTTGCTGGTGTTGGTGCAGCTGGTGATGGCGGCGATGATCACCGCGCCGTCGGGCATCTGCCCCGGCACGTCATCCCACTGGCCGGAGATGCCTCGCGCGGCCAGATCGGAGGTGGCGACGCGGGCGTGCGGGTTGCTCGGGCCCGCCATGTTGCGCACCACCGAGGACAGGTTGAAAGTCAGGCCGCGCTCGTATTGCGCGCCCTTCAGGCTGTCGGCCCACAGGCCCGTGGTCTTGGCGTAGTTCTCGACCAGCTGCACCTGCTCGTCTTCACGACCGGTGAGTTTGAGGTAGTCGATGGTCTGCTGGTCGATGTAGAACATCGCTGCGGTGGCGCCGTATTCCGGGGCCATGTTGGAAATGGTAGCGCGGTCGCCGAGGGTCAGCGCGGAGGCGCCTTCGCCGAAGAATTCCAGCCATGCGCCAACGACTTTTTGCTTGCGCAGGAACTCGGTCAGCGCCAGCACCATGTCGGTGGCGGTGATGCCTGGCTGCAGCTTGCCGGTCAGCTCGACGCCGACGCTTTCCGGCAGACGCATCCACGATGCGCGGCCGAGCATAACGCTTTCGGCTTCCAGACCACCGACGCCGATGGCGATCACGCCCAGCGCATCGACATGCGGGGTGTGACTGTCGGTGCCGACGCAGGTGTCGGGGAACGCCACGCCATCGCGCACCTGAATCACCGGAGACATTTTCTCCAGGTTGATCTGGTGCATGATCCCGTTGCCGGGCGGAATCACGTCAACGTTCTTGAACGCTTTCTTGGTCCAGTTGATGAAGTGGAAACGGTCTTCGTTGCGACGGTCTTCGATGGCGCGGTTCTTCTCGAACGCGTCCGGATCGAAACCACCGCGCTCAACGGCCAGGGAGTGGTCGACGATCAGTTGTGTCGGCACCACCGGGTTCACTTGCGCCGGATCGCCACCTTGCAGGGCGATGGCGTCACGCAGGCCGGCGAGGTCGACCAGCGCAGTCTGGCCGAGAATGTCGTGGCACACCACGCGGGCCGGGAACCATGGGAAGTCGAGGTCGCGTTTGCGCTCGATGAATTGCTTCAGGGATTCGGTGAGCGTGGCCGGGTCGCAGCGACGCACCAGGTTTTCCGCCAGCACGCGGGAGGTGTACGGCAGAGTGTCGTAGGCGCCGGGCTGGATGGCTTCGACTGCCGCACGGACGTCGAAGTAATCCAGATGGCTGCCGGGCAGCGGTTTACGGAATTCAGTGTTCATCGTCAGGACTCGGTCACGGTGGTTTCAAAAGGCGAGGCCTGGCACCGATCTTGAAATTAACATCGCCCCTGTACGAGCAAGCTTGCTCGCGATAGCGGTATATCTGTCGACATCAATGTTGAATGTCAGACCGCCATCGCCAGCAAGCCGGCTCCTACAAGGGGATCTGCGTTGAATTCAGATCCCAGGCCCACCCCGGTCAGCGTTGTTCGATTGGCACGAACTTGCGCTGTTCGACGCCGACGTACTCGGCGCTCGGGCGGATGATGCGGTTGTTGGCACGTTGTTCGAACACATGCGCCGCCCAGCCGGTCAGGCGCGAGCAGACAAAAATCGGCGTGAACAACTTGGTCGGAATCCCCATGAAGTGGTACGTCGACGCATGGTAGAAGTCAGCGTTCGGGAACAGTTTTTTCTGCTCCCACATGGTTGCGTCGATGGCTTCGGAAACCGGGAACAACACCGTGTCGCCCACTTCGTCGGCGAGTTTTTTCGACCAGCCCTTGATCACTTCATTGCGCGGATCGTTGTCCTTATAGATCGCGTGGCCAAAGCCCATGATCTTGTCCTTGCGCGCCAGCATGTCGAGGGTGCCCTCGACCGCCTCTTCAGGCGAAGAGAAGCGTTCGATCATTTCCATCGCCGCTTCGTTGGCGCCGCCGTGCAGCGGGCCGCGCAGGGAACCGATGGCCGCCGTGATGCAGGAGAACAGGTCGGACAGGGTCGATGCACACACCCGAGCGGTGAAGGTCGACGCGTTGAACTCGTGTTCCGCGTAGAGGATCAGCGAAACGTTCATCACTTTGACGTGCAACTCGCTTGGCTTCTTGTCGTGCAGCAAGTGCAGGAAGTGGCCGCCAATGGATTGTTCGTCGCTCACGCAGCTGATGCGTTTGCCGTCGTGGCTGAAGCGATACCAGTAGCACATGATCGCCGGGAACGCGGCCAGCAGGCGGTCGGTTTTGTCGTGCTGCTCGGAGAAATCTTTCTCTGGTTCGATATTGCCCAGGAACGAGCAACCGGTGCGCATCACGTCCATCGGGTGGGCGTCGGCGGGGATGCGTTCCAGCACTTCCTTGAGCGCTTGCGGCAGGTCGCGCAGCTTGCCCAGTTTGCTGATGTAGGCGTCCAGTTGCGCCTGGGTCGGCAGTTCGCCGTACAGCAGCAGGTAGGCCACTTCTTCAAACTGGGCGTCAGCCGCCAGTTCGCGAACGTCGTAGCCGCGATAGGTCAGGCCTGCGCCCGACTGGCCCACGGTGGACAGTGCGGTTTGCCCGGCAACCTGGCCACGGAGCCCGGCGCCACTGAGTACTTTTGCTTCGGCCATTGCTGTCTCCAGTTTTCTTGAATTTGTTAGGGAATCGGCAAATTTGGGTGTTGCCAACAAGATCGCAGCCTTCGGCAGCTCCTACATCGACCGCGTCCGGCAACCTCCCCGTAGGAGCTGCCGAGTAAAACGAGGCTGCGATCTTTTGATCTTTACTTCTTCGCGGCAAACAACGCATCGAGCTTCTGCTCGAACGTGTGGTAGTCGATGCGATCGTAGAGCTCCATGCGCGTCTGCATGGTGTCGATCACGTTCTGTTGCGTGCCGTCGCGACGGATCGCGGTGTAGACGTTTTCCGCAGCCTTGTTCATCGCGCGGAACGCGGACAACGGGTATAGCACCAGCGACACATCGGCACCGGCCAACTGCTCGGTGGTGTACAGCGGCGTCGCGCCGAATTCGGTGATGTTGGCCAGGATCGGCGCTTTCACGCGGCTGGCGAACAGCTTGTACATCTCAAGCTCAGTGATCGCTTCCGGGAAGATCATGTCGGCGCCGGCCTCGATGCACGCCGCAGCGCGATCCAGTGCGGATTCCAGACCTTCAACGGCCAGGGCGTCGGTGCGGGCCATGATCACGAAGCTGTCGTCGGTGCGCGCATCGACCGCCGCCTTGATGCGGTCGACCATTTCCTGCTGCGAAACGATCTCTTTATTAGGACGGTGACCACAGCGCTTGGCGCCGACCTGATCTTCGATGTGAATCGCCGCCGCGCCGAACTTGATCATCGACTTGACGGTGCGCGCGACGTTGAACGCCGAGGAACCGAAACCGGTGTCCACGTCCACCAGCAGCGGCAGGTCGCACACATCGGTGATGCGACGCACATCGGTCAGCACGTCATCCAGGCCGGTGATGCCCAGGTCCGGCACGCCGAGGGAGCCGGCAGCCACCCCGCCACCCGACAGGTAAATCGCCTTGAAACCTGCGCGCTTGGCCAGCAGCGCATGGTTGGCGTTGATCGCGCCGACCACTTGCAGCGGATGTTCGCTGGCGACCGCATCGCGGAAACGCTGGCCTGGAGTGCTCTTGTTGGAACTCATGACTCACCTCGTTCAGTGGCTGTCTTAGTAGCGCCGTCCTGGTAGTGACGGGCGATATTGCGTTTGGAGGCGCCGATGTGACGGCGCATCAACAACTCGGCCAGTTCACCGTCACGGTCGGCGATGGCATCGAGAATCCTGTGGTGCTCGGCAAAGGCCTGGCGCGGGCGATTGGGCGTGGTGGAAAACTGGATGCGGTACATGCGCACCAGTTGATAAAGCTCGCCGCAGAGCATCTGCGTCAGGGTGCGATTGCCGCTGCCCTGGATGATTCGGTAATGGAAGTCGAAATCGCCTTCCTGCTGGTAATAGCCGACACCGGCCTGAAACGCCGCATCGCGCTCGTGGGTTTCAAGGACGTGGCGCAGCTCGTCGATTTCTTCGACGGTCATGCGTTCAGCGGCCAAGCGACAGGCCATGCCTTCGAGGGATTCGCGGATTTCGTAGAGCTCCAGCAGCTCGGCGTGGCTCAGGGAAACCACCCGCGCCCCGACGTGCGGCACGCGAACCAGCAGGCGCTGGCCTTCCAGACGGTGAATGGCTTCACGCAGCGGGCCGCGGCTGATGCCATAGGTGCGCGCCAGTTCCGGCTCGGAGATCTTGCTGCCCGGGGCGATCTCGCCCTTGACGATGGCCGCCTGAATGCGTCGGAAGACGTTCTCGGAAAGTGTTTCCGAATCGTCTTGGGCAATGACCGGGGGATCGAGTTGATCCAGCATATTGTCGACACCTTGAAAGCTGATGCGGCAAAAACTAGCGAATACAGGTCTCTTAGTCAAAGGATAAATGGGTATTGTCGACAATCGTCTAATAACCGGATTGTTTTTAGCGTAGACCGAGTGCATGTCCGTTGCTGCTTTTGGCGGCGGGGCGATTCTTTTGATGGGGTACATATCCGTTGCTGCGGTAACGGCGGGTAATGGTTCCGCCCTTACGGCGGGTTACTTGGAAAAGCGCCAAGTAACCAAGCGCCTGCGCCCCTGACGTACGGTGGCTCGCTAGGGCTCGCCATGCCCTCGCTCCGGTCCTGCTCCGTGGGCCCGCCGCCATCGGCCATCCATGGCCGGGGGCGGCTAACCCGGCATCCATGCCGGGTTGCCCACTGCGCAGAACCTGCGCTCGGCCTTCCGACGGGGCAGATCAAGATCAAAAGCCAAAGCGAGGCGGCCTTATAGCCGACCTGATGTTCGTCAAGGTCATCGGCGGTGAACCCCCATGTCATGCCCACCAAAAATCCCCTGTGGGAGCGGCGGTGCGACGATTCGACTTGCTCGCGAATGCGAACTGGCATTCAGCATTGATGTCGACTGACCGGACGCCTTCGCGAGCAAGTCGAATCGTCGCACCGCCGCTCCCACATTTAATAGGAGTTGCTCAAGAGGGATGTAAACGACAAATGAGCGAAGCGCGCCCGCTTGAAGCCCAGGTCGGCCCGAAGGCCGCCTCGCGCTGCTGTGGCGGTAGTCGCCCCCTCACGCCCTGAGCCTGTCCGTCAACCGGTGACTACCTCCATCGACGCCTCTACCAGCGTTGATCTGCCCCGCGCCCGCCTGCGAGCGAACACCAAACCCAAAAGTCCAACGCTGGCGCCATAAAACCACCGTGCTAGAATGCCGCCCGCATTTGTTTGTGACATCTGCACTGCTTGTCATAAATGGCTGATAGGCATACGAGGGAGCTTGCGCAGCGATGCCAGGGCCTTGAATCGAAACACGGACCGCTGCGCACCAGGATTTATGAGACTCAAGCCCTTCCCCACCTTCTTTTATCTGCTTTGCCTGCCCGGTGTCGCCGCGGCGGGGGAAAAGACCGTGTACGGCCTCAACGAGTACGCCTCGCTGGATGGCATCAACCTGGAAGTCGCGGCCAAACTCGACACCGGGGCGAAAACCGCCTCCCTGAGCGCCCGCGACATCAAACGCTTCAAACGCAATGGCGAATCCTGGGTACGCTTCTATCTGGCGATCGACGCGGCGCACTCGCACCCGATCGAACGGCCGCTGGCGCGCGTCAGCAAGATCAAGCGTCGCGCCGGCGACTACGATCCGGACGAAGGCAAGAAATACACCGCCCGTCCGGTGATCGAGCTGGATATCTGCATGGGTTCGGCTTTACGCAGCATCGAAGTGAACTTGACCGACAGAAGTGCCTTCCAATATCCGCTCCTGATCGGCTCCGAAGCGCTCAAACGCTTTGATGCGCTGGTCGACCCCAGTCTTAAATACGCTGCTGGCAAACCCGCCTGCGCCACCGACGCACATACCGCAGAGTAATTCCAATGCGCTCTCTTACCCTTCATCTGAAAATGCTGATCGCCATCCTGGTGGTGCTGGGCATTTCAGTTACGGCCTATCAGATCTTCGTGCTTGGCATTCCGGTGACCGAAGATGCCACCGACGACTTGTGGAACATCGACGCCAAAGTGGAGTTCGTCCCGAATGCCAAGGACCCGGTCAAGATCCAGATGTTCGTGCCACCGCTGAGCCGCGACTACGTCAGCCTCAACGAAAGCTTTATTTCCAATAATTACGGCGTGGCCGTGAACCGTGTCGACGGTAACCGCAAGGTCACCTGGTCGGCGCGACGGGTGAAGGGCAACCAGACGCTTTATTACCGTCTGGTGCTGACCAAGCGCTATACCGGTGAAAAATCCAAGATCAAGGGCCCGACCTTCCGCGACAGCATTGCCGTCGAAGGCGCGGAAAAAGTCGCCGCCGAAGCCCTGCTCGCGCCGATTCGCCAGCACTCGGCCGACGTCGAAACCTTCATTGGCGAGGCGATCAAGCGGGTCAACAACGTCAATGACGACAACGTGAAACTGTTGCTGGGCGGCGACCCGTCCAGCGGGCACAAGGCCAAAATCGTCGAACTGGTACTGTCCATCGCCCACGTGCCGGTGGAAAAGGTCCACACCATTCGTCTGGTGGCCGACCAACCGCAAACGCCTGAGCTCTGGCTGCGCAGCTTCAACGGCACCGACTGGCTGTACTTCAACCCGGAAACCGGCGAACAAGGCCTGCCGACCGACCGCCTGCTGTGGTGGACCGGCGACGAAAACCTGATCACCGTCGATGGCGGCAAGAAAGCCACCGTCACCTTCAGCATGAACAACAGCGAAATGAACGCCATTCGCCTGGCCAAGCTGACCGACGAAAACACCGACGCCAACTTCCTCGAATACTCGCTGTATGGCCTGCCGCTGCAAACCCAGCAGACCTTCATGATCATGGTGATGATCCCGATCGGCGTGCTGGTGATCCTGATCCTGCGCAACCTGATCGGCTTGCAGACCCTCGGCACCTTTACCCCGGTGCTGATCGCCCTCGCCTTCCGCGAAACCCAGCTCGGCTTCGGCATTGTGCTGTTTACCATCATCACCGCACTGGGGCTGTCGCTGCGCTCGTACCTTGAGCATTTGAAACTGCAAATGTTGCCAAGACTGTCGGTGGTGCTGACATTTGTGGTGGTGCTGATCGCGGCGATCAGCCTGCTCAGCCATAAGCTCGGCCTGGAGCGCGGGTTGTCCGTGGCGTTGTTCCCGATGGTGATTCTGACCATGACTATCGAACGCCTGTCGATTACCTGGGAAGAACGCGGTTCCGGGCATGCGATGAAAGTGGCGATCGGCACCCTGTTTGCCGCCACCCTGGCGCACCTGATCATGAGCGTGCCGGAACTGATTTACTTTGTGTTCACCTTCCCGGCGGTCCTGCTGATTCTGGTGGGCTTCATGCTGGCGATGGGGCGCTATCGCGGTTACCGCCTGACTGAACTAGTACGTTTCAAGGCATTCCTGAAGAAGGCTGACGCCTGATGTTCGGCTTCTGGAAGACCTGGAAGGCCCTGGAAGCCCGGGGCATCATGGGGATCAATCGGCGCAACGCGGACTACGTGCTCAAGTACAACAAGCGCAGCCTGTACCCGATCGTCGATGACAAGATCATCACCAAGGAACGGGCGATCGCCGCCGGCATTCACGTGCCGGAACTGTATGGCGTGATCTCCACCGAGAAAGAGATCGACAACCTCGACGAGATCATCGGCGGGCGCAACGACTTCGTGATCAAACCGGCCCAGGGCGCCGGCGGCGATGGCATCATTGTGGTTGCCGACCGTTTCGAGGGGCGCTATCGCACGGTGTCCGGCAAGATCATCAGCCATGAGGAAATCGAGCACCATATCTCCAGCATCCTCACCGGCCTCTATTCACTGGGTGGTCACCGCGACCGTGCACTGATCGAATACCGCGTGACGCCCGATCAGATTTTCAAAAGCATCAGCTACGAAGGCGTGCCGGATATCCGCATCATCGTGCTGATGGGCTACCCGGTGATGGCGATGTTGCGCCTGCCGACGCGCCAGTCCGGCGGCAAGGCCAACCTGCACCAAGGCGCCATCGGCGTCGGTGTCGACCTCGCCACCGGCCTGACCCTGCGCGGTACCTGGCTGAACAACATCATCACCAAACACCCCGACACCACCAACGCGGTGGACGGTGTGCAGCTGCCCTACTGGGACGGCTTCATGAAACTCGCCGCCGGCTGCTATGAGCTGTGCGGGCTGGGTTACATCGGTGTCGACATGGTGCTGGACCAGGAAAAGGGGCCGCTGATTCTTGAGCTGAATGCCCGGCCGGGGTTGAACATCCAGATCGCCAATGATTGCGGCCTGACGTTGCGCACCCATGCGGTCGAGGCGCGGCTGGAGGAGCTGAAGGCTCGCGGGATTACCGAGTCGGTGCAGGAGCGGGTCGAGTTTGTTCAGGAGATGTTCGGACATATCCCTGCAGTTGAAGGCTGACCTTGTGGCGAGGGGGCTTGCCCCCTCGCCACAGGTTCGTGCTACCGCTGCCGATCGGTCACTTCGCGACATCCCCTCTAGGAGCAAATCCCTGAGGGGACTACAATCGCCACCCCGCCTCGATGGCTGATCTGCCCCGCCCATGTTGACCTGTTCCGTACACCCCCTGCCCTATCTCGCCAATCCCGCCGAGTACTTCGCGGCGATCCGTCATGCCCCCGGTGCCGTGCTGCTCGACAGCGGCCGACCAACGGCTGATCGCGGACGTTATGACCTGCTCAGTGCCTGGCCACTCGAGCAACTGACGGTGTTGCCTGACGAAAGTGGCAGCGATTTCCTGCAGCGTCTGCGCACCCATCTGACACGACTGGGCGAAGCGACTGTTCCGCATGATCTGCCCTTCGCTGGCGGTTTGATGGGCTATCTGAGCTATGACTTCGGTCGGCATCTGGAAAGCCTGCCGAGCCAGGCACAAGATGATCTGCAGTTGCCCGATGCGCGTTTCGGACTGTACGACTGGGCGCTGATCAGCGATCACCAACGAATGACCAGTCAATTGGTGTTCCACCCGTCACTGATCGACAGCGAACGTCAACGGCTGATGACGCTGTTCACTCAACCTGCGGTCGCAGCGGCCCAGGCATTTCAACTGAAAACGCCGATGCATGCCGATCTGAGCGCTGATCAATATCGCCGGGCACTGGAGCGTATTCAGCAGTACATCCAGGCTGGTGACTGCTACCAGGTCAACTTCGCCCAGCGTTTTCGCGCCGAGTGCGAAGGTGATCCGTGGGCCGCTTACTGCGCGTTGCGTGCAGCATGTCCGACGCCCTTCTCCGGCTTCCAGAGCCTGCCCGACGGTGGCGCGGTGCTGAGCCTGTCGCCTGAACGCTTCGTCAAAGTCAGCGAACGCCACGTTGAAACCCGCCCGATCAAAGGCACCCGCCCTCGCGGCCTGACCGATGCGGAAGATGCGGCGAACGCCGCCGAATTGTTGGCCAGTCCCAAGGACCGCGCGGAAAACCTGATGATCGTCGACCTGTTGCGCAATGATCTGGGCCGGACTTGCCGCATCGGCTCGGTACGAGTGCCGGAATTGTTCAGCCTGGAAAGTTACCCGAACGTGCATCACCTGGTGAGCAGCGTGACGGGCGAACTGGCGGATGACCGTGATGCCCTGGACCTGATCGCCGGCAGCTTCCCGGGCGGCTCGATTACCGGCGCCCCGAAAATTCGCGCGATGCAGATCATCGATGAGCTGGAGCCGACTCGACGCGGGTTGTATTGCGGTTCGTTGCTGTATCTGGACGTGCGCGGCGAGATGGACAGCTCCATCGCGATCCGCAGCTTGCTGGTGAAGGATGGGCAGGTGTGTTGCTGGGGCGGCGGCGGGATCGTGGCGGATTCGGAGTGGCAGGCCGAGTATCAGGAATCGATTACCAAGGTGAAGGTGTTGCTCGACACCCTGCAAAACCTTTAACAGCATCGCCAGCAAGCCGGCTCCTACGGGTTTTGTGTTGATCGCGTCATCGTGGTTCCACACAAAACCTGTAGGAGCCGGCTTGCTGGCGAAGGCATCATGTCAGGCGACTACAAACTCAACGCCCGATTCGAAGCCTTGATGAACTCCTGCTTCAAATCCTCAAACGTGTGCACCGCCGGGAACTGCGGAAACTCGCGAATCACGTTATCCGGCGCATGGAACAGAATCCCCGCATCCGCCTCGCCCAGCATCGTGGTGTCGTTGTACGAGTCTCCCGCAGCAATCACCCGGTAATAAAGGCTCTTGAACGCCAAAACCGACTGACGCTTCGGATCTTTCTGACGCAACTGATAGCTCGTTACCCGCCCGGTATCGTCGGTAATCAGACGATGGCAAAGCAAGGTCGGGAAGCCCAACTGGCGCATGAGCGGCTGCGAGAACTCGTAGAACGTATCCGACAGAATCACCACCTGAAAGCGCTCGCGCAGCCAGTTGACGAACTCGGCAGCACCGTCCAGCGGCTTGAGCGTGGCAATCACTTCCTGGATGTCGGTGAGTTTCAGGCCATGTTCGTCGAGGATCCGCAGGCGCTGCTTCATCAGCACGTCATAGTCGGGAATGTCCCGGGTGGTGGCCCTGAGGGATTCGATCCCGGTTTTTTCGGCGAACGCGATCCAGATTTCCGGGACCAGTACACCTTCCAGATCCAGACAGGCAATTTCCACAAGACACTCCCATTTGTATTGATTATTGAGTCGAGCGAGCAAAAGGACTGCCGAACTCTAGCGACTCGGGCGGGGCTGCGCAACGCAGAGGGCGCGCCAGCCACTGCAGGATTTTGTTACCATCAGCCCATATAGAGCGCCCAGCGCCACCGACCTGTAGGAAGCCGCCCTGATGAGCCCATCGTTCGATGTCGTGGAACTCGCCACGACCTATGCCAACAAATCCGCCCAGGACATCCTGAAACTCGCGTTTGCCGAGTTCGGCGATGACCTGTGGATATCTTTCAGCGGCGCCGAAGACGTGGTGCTGGTGGACATGGCCTGGAAGCTGAACAAGAACGTCAAAGTGTTCAGCCTCGACACCGGCCGCCTGCATCCCGAGACTTACCGCTTCATCGATCAGGTGCGCGAGCACTACAAGATCGACATCGAACTGGTGTCGCCGGACTACACGAAACTTGAACCGTTCGTGAAGGAAAAAGGCCTATTCAGCTTCTACAAGGACGGCCATGGTGAATGCTGTGGCATCCGCAAGATCGAACCTCTGCGCCGCAAGCTGTCGGGCGTGACCGCCTGGGCCACCGGCCAGCGTCGGGACCAGAGCCCTGGCACCCGCAGCGCCGTCGCGGTGCTGGAAATCGACACCGCCTTCTCCACCCCGGAACGCACCCTGTACAAATTCAACCCGCTTGCGCAAATGACCAGCGAGGAAATCTGGGGCTACATCCGCATGCTTGAGCTGCCGTACAACAGCCTGCATGAGCGCGGCTTCATCAGCATCGGCTGCGAGCCGTGCACCCGCCCGGTACTGCCAAACCAGCACGAGCGTGAAGGTCGTTGGTGGTGGGAAGAGGCAACGCAGAAAGAATGCGGGTTGCATGCCGGTAATATCATCAGCAAGTCCAAAGCCTGATCCCGCCTGGCGAATTTCCTGTAGGAGCCGGCTTGCTGGCGATAGCGATTTTCCAGTCAAGAAGCTGTGGCTGACACACCGCTATCGCCAGCAAGCCAGGCTCCTGCAGGCTTCGTGACCAGCCCATTAAATGTGTACACACGAATGTCACCATAGGTGCCATTAATGTGTGCACTTTTTGTTTCGACGCCCCAAATGGTTACATCCTCCCTTCCTGAATTCCTCTGTAGACCTCCCCGCGAATCCCGCTGAAAAATAAATACCTGTTCATCCGGTCAATTTATATCACCTGAATTTCAATCACTTATTGCACATCAATAACAAAACGAAATTAGCAGCAAAAATCATAGACCTCTGGCTGGCATGGATCTGGCTTATGTGCATACATGTTTTGTATACAATCAAATCAAAACATACACACACTTTAGATCCGCAAGCCTGAAGCGCCCTATCCCGTACAGGCTGCAGATGCCCCGTAACCAATGACGCTTGTTGCCCGCGACGAAGATTTGTCGAGCCTACGCTCATGCACAGTCATCGCGACGCCAAGCTCGGAGCCTGCCGGAATGCGTACTCGCCTCCCTGATAACAACATCGCGCTGGATCTGCCCTCCTCTTCCCCCGTTCAAACGTTTCAAGACCCCGTGGTGCTCAGCCCGCGCCTGCACAATAAAGACTTGGCACCGACCAAGGCCGAAGGCCGGCGCTGGGGCCGCTACAGCATCTTTGCCCTGTGGACCAACGACGTTCACAACATCGCCAACTACTCCTTCGCCATCGGTTTGTATGCGCTGGGCCTGGGCGGCTGGCAGATTCTGCTGTCGCTCGGGATCGGTGCGGCGCTGGTGTATGGCTTCATGAACTTGTCCGGCTACATGGGCCAGAAAACCGGGGTGCCGTTTCCAGTCATCAGCCGGATCAGTTTCGGTATCCACGGGGCGCAAATTCCTGCACTGATCCGCGCCGTTATCGCCATCGCCTGGTTCGGCATTCAGACATACCTGGCCTCGGTGGTGTTTCGCGTGCTGCTGACGGCAGTGCATCCGGGCTTCGCCGACTACGACCACAATTCGATCCTCGGTCTGTCGAGCCTGGGCTGGGTGTGTTTCGTTGCCATCTGGCTGGTGCAACTGGCGATCCTTGCCTACGGCATGGAGATGGTGCGGCGCTACGAAGCGTTTGCCGGACCGGTGATTCTGCTGACCGTCGCGGCCCTCGCCGCCTGGATGTACTTTCAGGCCAACGCGACCATCGCCTGGTCGATCCGCGAGCCGCTGACCGGCGGCGAGATGTGGCGCAACATCTTCGCCGGTGGTGCATTGTGGCTGGCAATCTACGGCACGCTGATTCTCAATTTCTGCGACTTCGCCCGCTCTTCGCCATGCCGCAAGACGATCCAGGTCGGAAATTTCTGGGGCCTGCCGGTGAATATCCTCGTGTTCGCCGGCATCACCGTCCTGTTGTGCGGTGCGCAATTTCAGATCAACGGCCGGATCATCGAAAGCCCGACTGAAATCATTGCGTCGATTCCCGACACCTTCTTTCTGGTACTCGGGTGCCTGGCGTTCCTGATCGTCACCGTGGCGGTGAACATCATGGCCAACTTCGTCGCCCCGGCCTTCGTCCTCAGCAACCTGGCGCCGAAGTACCTGACCTTCCGCCGCGCCGGGCTGATCAGTGCGACCATTGCGGTGCTGATCCTGCCATGGAACCTCTACAACAGCCCGCTGGTGATCGTGTATTTCCTGTCCGGCCTCGGCGCCCTGCTCGGCCCGTTGTACGGCGTGATCATGGTCGACTACTGGCTTGTACGAAAAGGTCAGGTCAACGTGCCGCAGTTGTACAGCGAGGACCCCGACGGCGCTTATTACTACAGCCGTGGCGTCAACTTACGTGCGGTGGCGGCGTTCACTCCTGCAGCGCTGATCGCCATCGTCCTGGCGCTGGTGCCGGGTTTCCACCTCGTATCGCCCTTCTCCTGGCTCATTGGCGCCGGCATTGCCGGGATGCTTTACCTGATCATCGCCAAGCGGCAGCCCCACTACGCGGACGTCAACGGCGAAGCCATCGCAGTCGACAACGTCAGCCATTAACCCCATGACGGCCCGGCACCGTCGGGCCGCAGAACCACCCCGCTATAAGGACTTCCCATGCGAATTCTCGTGGTCAACGTCAACACTACTGAATCCATCACCCAGGCCATTGCCCGTTCGGCACAAGCCGTGGCCGCGCCCGGTACCGAAATCATCGGCCTGACCCCACATTTCGGCGCCGACTCCATCGAAGGCAATTTCGAAAGCTACCTCGCCGCTATCGCGGTGATGGACCGGGTGATGTCCTACGATCAGCCTTTCGATGCGGTGATCCAGGCCGGTTATGGCGAGCACGGTCGAGAAGGGTTGCAGGAGTTGCTCAATGTGCCGGTGGTGGACATCACCGATGCCGCCGCGAGCACGGCGATGTTTCTTGGCCATGCCTATTCGGTCGTCACTACGCTGGATCGAACGGTGCCGCTGATCGAAGACCGCCTGAAACTCTCCGGCCTCTGGGACCGATGCGCATCGGTGCGGGCCAGTGGCCTCGCGGTGCTGGAGCTGGAATCCGATCCGCAGCGGGCGCTGGAAGCGATTGTTGGTCAGGCTGAACGGGCGGTGCTTGAGGACAGGGCCGAGGTGATTTGCCTCGGCTGCGGCGGGATGGCCGGGCTGGACGAACAGATTCGCCGGCGCACCGGGGTTCCGGTGGTGGATGGTGTGACAGCGGCGGTGACCATTGCCGAATCGCTGGTGCGATTGGGGTTGTCGACGTCGAAAGTGCGGACGTACGCGACGCCGCGGCCGAAGAACATTATTGGGTGGCCGGGCCGGTTTGGGCGTTGAGTTTGCACCTCGCTCCAAAGCCAGACTCAAACCGCACTAAACCGCCGCCCCAACCCCTGCTCCGCAAACTGCTCAATAATGAAATCGACAAACGCCCGGGTCTTGCCCGGCAACAATTTGTGCTCCGCGTAATAGATAGAAATGTTGCCATCGTCGACGTACCAATCGGGCAACACCCGCTGCAACGTCCCGGCCTCCAGGTACCCCGCAGCAAACGGCATGCTCACCAGCGCAATGCCCAACCCCTGAGTCGCGGTCGCACAGGCAGCTTCCGAATCGCTCATGGTCATCCGCGCCTTGAGCGTCAGAGGACTGTGTTGCTGAGTGCGACTGGTCAACTGCCAGGAACGCACGCGCCCCGTCTGCGGCGACCGAATGAGGATGCCATCGTGATGTTTGAGGTCATCGGGTTCGACGATCGCCTCACGCCCTGCCAGATACTCGGCTGAAGCCACCAATACCCGATGGGCCGGCGTCAGCTTGCGCGCCACGACGCCTTGCGGCAGCTCGAATCCCCCTCCTATCGCGGCATCGAATCCCTGAGCGATCAGATCGACCTGTCGGTTATCGAAGTGCCAATCCGGGTTGATCGCCGGAAACCGCCGCAGAAACTCACCCAGCAACGGCACGACATACAATCGTCCGAACACCGTGCCCATGCTGACTTTCAGCGTACCGGCCGGACGTCCTTCGGCGCTGGCAAGGTTAGCCACCGCATTCTGGATCGTGAGCAAGCTGGAGCTGACTTCGCCGAGAAACAGCTGACCGGCCTCGGTCAACGTCAGGCTGCGGGTGCTGCGCTGGAACAACCGCACACCGAGGTGCGCCTCAAGTTTTGCCACACTCTTGCCCACCGCGGCGGGTGTCAGGCTCAGTCGCCGCGCAGCTTCGGCAAAGCTGCCGACTTCCGCGCTGCGCACGAAGCATTCGATACTGCTGAAGGTTTCCATAGGTGCCACTATAAACTTCTGGTTTACACAGACTATCGCAATTACCGGCTACTCAGCGTGTAATCGGAATTCGATACTAGGCTCCATCAACCGAGACATCTCGCCTCGGGACTTTGGAGATCAGCATGACTACTCAGAACCTCAGCGGCAAAGTGGCTTTGATTCAAGGCGGTTCCCGCGGCATCGGCGCAGCCATCGTCAAACGCCTGGCCGCCGAAGGCGCAACCGTTGCCTTCACCTACGTCAGCTCCACGGCCAAGGCCGAAGAGCTGCAAAACAGCATCACCGGCAACGGCGGCAAAGCGCTGGCCATCAAGGCCGACAGTGCCGACGCCGAGGCCATCCGCAACGCCGTGAGCGCCACCGTCAAAGCCTTCGGTCGCCTGGACATCCTGGTCAACAACGCTGGCGTGCTGGCCGTTGCCCCGCTGGAGGATTTCAAACTCGAAGACTTCGACCAGACGCTGGCGATCAACGTACGCAGCGTATTCATCGCTACCCAGGCCGCCGCGAAACACATGACCGAAGGCGGTCGCATTATCAACATCGGCAGCACCAATGCCGACCGCATGCCCTTCGCCGGTGGCGGCCCGTACGCCATGAGCAAAGCGGCACTGGTCGGCCTGACCAAGGGCCTGGCCCGTGACCTCGGCCCGCGCGGGATTACGATCAACAACGTGCAACCGGGCCCGGTCGATACGGATATGAACCCGGCCAGCGGCGACTTCGCCGAAAGCCTGATCCCGCTGATGGCGGTGGGTCGTTACGGTAAGGCGGAAGAGATCGCCAGTTTCGTCGCCTACCTTGTGGGGCCGGAAGCGGGCTATATCACAGGGGCGAGCCTGACCATCGACGGTGGTTTCGGCGCTTGATGAGTTAAACGCAAATCAAATGTGGGAGCGGCGGTGCGACGATTCGGCTTGCTCGCGAAGAGGGAGTGCCAGGCAACAATTATGTCGACTGATACGACGCCTTCGCGAGCAAGCCGAATCGTCGCACCGCCGCTCCCACATTTGCCGGTTTCTTCCTGCGTGTCGTGTTAGGCCCACTCGAGCGCGGGCAAACCACATGCACTCGGTTTGAACGCTTTCAGCGTACGAAGAATGCCATCAGCGTGTGCGTATTTTTCGTCAGCCATCGCTGCATCGGGAATCGCAATCGCCGTCATCCCCGCCGCTTTCGCCGCCGTGACACCGAACGGCGAATCTTCGAACACCAGGCAATCCTCAGGCGCCACGCCCAGGCGTCGTGCTGCCGTGAGGAAAATATCCGGCGCGGGCTTGGCTGCACCGACCTCCGGGTCATCGGCCGTCACGATAAAGTCGAACAGCGCAAACCAGTCGCGATGCAACGTGGTTTTCTGTCCAAACGACTGACGCGAAGAACTCGTGCCCACTGCAATCGGAATGTTGTTGGCCTTCAAGTGCCGAACCAGTTCCTCTGCCCCCGGCATCGCCAACGCTGTAGGAAAACGCTCGCGCATCAGCGGCTCGCGGATCACCAGAAACTCCTCGGCAGTGATCGGCAGTTCCAGCGCCTCGACCACATAACGCGCCAGATCGCCCGCGCCACGGCCGATGATGTTCTGCTTGACGCTCCAGTCGAAGGTCCGGCCATAGCGCCCGGCAATGATCGACGTCACCTCGGTGTAAATGCCCTCGGTGTCCAGCAGCAAGCCGTCCATATCGAAAATCACGGCTTTGATCGGGCCGAACTCTTTCAGCGGTGCATTCATCGCATCTGATCCGTTTTTAATGACATCCCGACCGATTCAGGTACGGCTGAATCGCGGATTGGATTAAAGGGTTCAGCAGCATAACGAGCGCGGCCGACATTGAGCAACGGGCAATCTCCGACGCTGACAGAACCTGTTCCAAAGCGCTGCCCATGATTTAGCGATTCGCCCTACACCAAACGCCTCCTTTCCCGACTTCTTTCCCTGTTGATCCCCCGCAAAGTCTCGCGATCAAAATCGACCCGCGCGAGGGACTGCGAATGTTCAACCCCGACAAGGTCCTGGCCTTGAACAACGCCATCGGCCTGATCGTGGTCGCCGCCATGAACCCTGGACAACCGGACGTCGAGGCGCTGCTTGGGGATTTTCGTCTCTGCCTCAACGACTACGAAGCCTGGGCGGAAAATTTCTGGACCGGTTGGGCGCTGGACGTCGAGCAAGTGTTCAAGGTCGGTGACGACGTTCGCTTGAGCGCACCGAAGAATTCTACCGGCCCCATCAGCTCGACCCTCGCCACGTGCCCGGCCAGCGGCCCTTTGACCCTGGTGCACATGTTTGACACGGCGCGCTTTGTGCCGATTGGCGATACGCCAGTGATGCTCGAACCCCTGCTGGCCGAGGACAAAGGCGTACCGACGTTTGGCGAGGCGATTCACAAAGTCATTGGCCCCAGCGGCATTCTCGAAATCCCTGAATGCTGGCGTGGCCAGCGATACCGCATCACATTTTTTCCCGACGTTTCCGTCGCCCACGTCAAAGCGCTTTACGCCTCTTATCAAAGCGTGATCGACGAACTTGAAGGTTGGTTGCGCAACGAGTGGACGACCGAGTTTGAGCCCTTGTGGGCGGGGTTTACCGAGGCCGGGTTCACTGAGCGCTATGGCCTGCTGCAACAGGCCGATTGGCGTGGTTTCGAGAAGTCGCTGCACGGTTTATGGGATGACGTGAAGCAGGTCTTTGCTCTGATGGCCGACCTGCAAGCCAACAGCGAAAAACTCCTTGAGTACCTGAGCGAGGTTGAGCTCGAAACGCTGCTGAACGCGTCGGCCGAAGCCATCGCCAACGTGTTGCTGGTGTTGAGCGATGAACCGTTGATGTTCATCCATCTCGCGGCCTTCACCAGTTGGTTGCGCCTGTTGCCGCCGCAGTTCGTCGCCGAGGTGGTGGCGGACATTCGCACAGAGGTACTGATCGGTTTCCTGCTGGTGCGCCTCACGGGTCCTGCAGGACTGACCGTCGGCATGAGCGCCAAAGTACTGGGCAAGATCAAGTCCGAGCGTGCACGACAATGGCTGGCGGCGGCGAGTGTGCGACTGGCCGGGGTTACGACGGGCGCTGATCTTACCCGTCACGCGGGCGCGCTTAAACCATTGATGGTCAACGCCAGGAATGCGCCATTCAAACCTGCGCCAGCGGTTCCACTGCACATCAACGACGGTCAATCAGCGGCTGTGCAGGTCAACAATCCGCTCGCCATTGCCCGCAACAAGTCCGAAGCCAAGACCCGCCTGAGCCGGCAGGAACATCGCGATGATGCCTCCGCCCCGGCGAAAAACCCGAACGGCGACAGTGTCGATTCAGCGGACAACACCGCGACCAACGGCTGCCCGGTGTCGATGGTCACCGGCGAAGAACTGCTGACCCTGATCGATGGCTCGCTGGACGGTCTGTTGCCGTTCGAGTTCACCCGCGTGTACCGCACCAGTGCCGCCGAAATCGACGGAGGGCTCGGATTTGGCTGGAGTCATTCCCTGGCGCATCGGCTGGAAATCGATGGCGACATCGTCAGCTGGATCGACCACGAAAACCGTCGCATCACTTTCCCGCTGCCAGACAGCGAACGACCGGCCATCCACAACAGCCTGTCGCGGGCGGCGATTTATCTGGGGGACGAGCCGGAAGAACTGATGCTCGCACTGGCCGGCGAAACAGTGCGCTTTTACCACTTCCGGACAGGACGACTGACGGCCATCAGCGACGCCTATGGCAATCGGCTGACAGTGCAGCGCGACAGGTCCGACAGAATCAAGCGCCTCGACAATGGCGCCGGGCGCTCACTGCGATTGCGCTATGACCGCCGGCACCTCGCTGCCGTCGAGTATCAGAGCTTTCATCCAGCCGCCACGCTGGAAGACGCCTGGCACACCGAACAAACACTGGTTGCCTACCGTTACGACGCCTGCCATCGGTTGATCGAAGCCACCAATGCCCTCGGTGAAAGCGAACGCTACGACTACGACGACCAGCAGGTCATTTTGCAGCGGCAGCTGGCCGGTGGCGCGAGTTTCTTCTGGGAGTGGGAAAGGTCCGGCAAGGCCGCGCGATGCGTCCGACATTGGGCGTCGTTTTCACAAATGGATACGCGGTACGTCTGGGATGACAACGGTGGCGTGCAGGTAAAAAACGTCGATGGCAGCGAAGCGTTTTACCAGCACGATCATCAGGCGCGGCTCGTGCGGCGGGTTGAACCGGACGGAGCGGAACACTGCAACGCCTATGACGAAAAAGGCCGGCTGATTGCCGAAAAGAATCCGCTGGGGGCGATTACCCAATACCGCTATGACGAAATCGGGCGACTGATTGCCCTGGCTCCACCTGAAGGCGAGCCGACGTCCTACGAATACCGCCATGGTTTCCTGCATGCGCAGTCTCGCGGCAAAGCGGTGTGGAGGTACCAGCGCAATGCCCAAGGGGACGTCACCGAAGCGACCGATCCTGACGGGCAAGTCACCCATTATCACTACGACGGAAAAGGTCGGCTGCTCTCGGCCCGTTACCCAGACAACAGTCGGCATCTACTCGTCCGCAATGCCCTGGGCCAGTTGATCGAAGAGACCTTGCCGGATGGCAGCCAACGGCGTTTTTCCTACGACATGCTTGGCCGGCAGACTACTCGTCAGGACGAGCACGGTGCCGTCACCCGGTACGAATGGGACGCCGTTGGACGACTGCTCCAGACGACGTTTCCCACAGGTGCCACTCGCGCCTTCAGCTACAACGCCTACGGCAAGATCGTTGCCGAACGTGATGAGCTGGGCCGCATCACCCGTTTTGAATACACCGATGATCTGCACCTGATCAGCCGCAGGATCAATCCCGACGGCACGCAACTGCTTTACCGCTACGACAACGCGCAGTTACTGCTGACCGGGATCGAAAACGAATCCGGCGAGCAATATCAGCTGGACTACACACCCAATGGATTGATCCGACAGGAAACCGGGTTCGATGGCCGCCGCACCGCCTATGCCTACGACCTCAACGGTCATCTGCTGGAGAAAACCGAGTTCGGTGATGACGACTCGACACTGATTACCGCTTATCAACGGGATTCGACTGGACGCTTGCTGGTCAAGACGCTGCCGGACGGCGTCAGCGTCGAGTACCGCTATGACAGCCTTGGGCGGTTGGTCAGCGTCGATGACGGACATGACCACCCGCTGGAGTTCGCGTACGACCAACAGGACCGGCTGGTCACCGAACACCAAGGATGGGGCACGTTGCGCTATGGCTACGATGCCTGTGGACAACTCAATCACCTGCGTCTGCCGGACAACAGCAAACTCGATTTCCACCATGCCAAGGGTGGCGCACTGACGGCCATTGACCTCAATGGAGCTCGTCTGACGTTGCATACCTTGGTCGCCAATCGCGAACAGACCCGCCAACAGGGTCTGTTGCTCAGCGAGTACCAGTACGACGACCAGGGACGTTTGAAGACCCACGCTGTAAGCCGACAACAGCAATCGCTGTATCGCCGCGATTATGCCTACAGCGCCAATGGCAATCTCGACAGCATCGCCGACTCCCGGCACGGCCAGCGCAGCTACCGCTACGACCCGCTCGACCGGCTGATTTGCGTCCGCCACTCCCGCGATCACCAACCGGAAACCTTCGCCCACGACCCGGCCGGAAACCTGCTGATGCAGGATCGCCCCGGCGTAGCGAAGGTGCTGGGTAATCGCCTGCTGAGACAAGGCGACCGGCATTACGATTACGACGCCTTCGGCAACCTCAGCCGCGAACTGATTGGCACTGGGCAAAAACTTGTCACCGAATATCGTTACGACTGCCAGCATCGGCTGATCGGCGTCACCCTGCCCGACGGTCGTTGCGCGAGTTACCGCTATGACGCCTTCGGCCGTCGTATCAGCAAAACGGTCGACGGCAAAACCACCGAGTTCTTCTGGCAGGGCGACAACCTCGTCGCCGAAAGCAGCCGCGAGCATTACCGCAGTTATGTCTACGAACCGGGCAGCCTACGGCCGCTGGCCATGCTCGACGGCAAAGGTCCGCGCAAGGCTTGCCCGTTTTACTACCAGCTCGACCATCTCGGTACACCGCAAGAGCTCACGGATTACAGCGGCGACATCGTCTGGGCCGCCCGATACACCGCCTACGGCCGCCTCACCCGACTGAACCGGAACACCCACCAGATCCTTGACCAGCCATTGCGGTTTCAGGGTCAGTATTTCGACGCCGAGAGCGGCCTGCATTACAACCGGCATCGGTATTACCAGCCGGAGGTCGGACGGTATTTGACGCCGGATCCGAGCAAACTGGCCGGAGGATTGAACCAGTATCAGTACACGCGAAACCCGACGGGGTGGGTCGATCCGTTGGGGTTGAGTGATTGTCCGGGGGCGGGGAAATGCGGGGCGGCGGTTGGGGACTCAACCAATAAGGCAACCGTAAAAGGTGCTGAACCCACATTGCCTAAGCCGAAGGGAGAAGACGATTACTTATACCGCGGAGATGGCCGAGAGCCTGATGATGTATTCGAAAACGGCTTCAAAAGTAAAGGTAAAAGCAATGATCTGTTACTCCACTCTATCGACAGTGACCACCCGCCGAGCAACTTTATTAGCACATCAACGTCGAGAGATATGGGAAAAACTTTTGCTACCGGCTTCAACACGAAAATAGGTTATCTCTACACGCTCCAGAAAATCCCCGGGTACGACTTGAAGAAAGAGCTTGGTGCGATGTATCAATTCGATAGGGAGAAGGAAATAGCCATACCAGACCGGATTAAAAATGAGGATGTCCTCGGAGCAACGTTGATCATTGATGACGGTAGAGAATTCGGCTATTCCATACCCAATCCAAATAGGAAAATCAGGAAATGACATCTGAAGTTGAATTGACAATCTGTATTGATGGAAGAAAGGAAACAGCTCAACTGATCTGCGACAGCAAAGCCGTATCCATCACTTTTGTGCTGGGAAACGGTGTCCAGAAAACATATGAAGATACTGACTTTTACAGATGCCTTGGTCTGATTCGAGAAGACCATCCCCACATTCGATTTCTTTGTAAAGGATCAAAGGTCAACGTTCACCCTTCCAGCATGTCTTCACAGATGTCTCGCGGCTTAAAAGCGTACGAATTAACGCTGGGTAAAAAAGCATCACTCGACGACATCGTTTACATTTTTGACTATGACGAAGACAACTTGACGAATGATCCGGAGGTTCAACGAAATTTCTTCAGAAAATGGATCGAATCAGAAAAAGAATAACGTGGTTAACCCACGTTATCTTTTCGAGGTATGGCTCAAAGTAACAGCGGCTACAGTGATCAAACCGGCTCGTCAGAACCCTCCTTCCCCGCAATATCCGGATCATCAGGAAGCGCTTCAACATCAGTATCGCTGCGCTTTACATCACCGTCAGGCACCTGTTCCACACCAGGCTCATCATCCGGCGGCCGCTGATCGCGACTCAGGGAATCAGTCGGCGAAGGCAGCGGATACTCAGGGGTATCGTCGTCGGTGTCTTTGGGGTCAGCGTTCATAAAGCACCTCTCAAGGGGCCTGAAAAACAAGTTTTTGATGACAGCGTGACGAACGCAGTTCGATCAGGGGGACGATCGGTCGCCCCGATCGCAGCGGCCGATCATTGCTCGTCTTCGTCGTCATCCTCGTCTTCAAACTCTGTCTGGCCGACGTCGCCCGCATCATCGGCATCGTTGAGCGGCACCGTCGCATCATCCATCAGCGACCCCGGATCTTCATTACCCGGATCATTGATAAACGGCAGTCCGCTCGGACCTTTTTCTTCCTTGCCTTCGGTTTCAGGTGTCATGGCATACCCCTCGATATTCAGGTGTGTATGAAGTTCGAGGCAACCTGAGGGCCAAACGTTCCGGAGTACTTCTCACGAAAACGAAAAACCCGGCGCCAGGCCGGGTTTCTAGTGTCATTCGCTATCGGTCAGCGATGTTTATTCCTGTGTTTATTCTTGTGTTTGTTTTTGTATCCGTTTCCGGAATGGGAACTGCCGCTGTCGGTGCCCAGGTTGTTGCCCACCGCGCCACCCGCTGCACCACCCAGGCCTGCGCCAATGGTAGAGCCGGTCGAACCACCGAGGCTGTTACCAATCACCGAGCCACCCGCCGAGCCCAAACCACCACCGATGGCCGCTTCGGTGCGACTGCCTTTAGACGCGCCAACCGCACTGCCCGCCGCGCCACCCACACCTGCGCCAATCGCTGCACCTGAGCTGCCGCCCATTTGCCGACCGACCACGTCACCCAGCGCACCGCCAATACCACCGCCAACAGCTGCGGTGCCATCACCGGCAGCCATCGCACCTTGAGCGACCAAAAGTCCCAGAAACAACGTGGACAATGTCAAACGCATGATATGAACCTCTAATTCCGCATCGGGGGAAAGGAACGCGCTGCGGATGGGGCGGAGTCTAGCACCTGTCCCCGCTGAATCCGCTCAGCGATGACGTTTGGACAGCTTAAGATGCGCTAGATGCGAAGAAGAAACAGCCAGATACAAAAAGCCCGGCATCAAGCCGGGCTTTTTGAGCGGATCGATCAGGATCAGTGGCCCTTGTGGCCCTTGCCCAGGTTACTGCCAACGCCACCGCCCAACGCACCGCCCAGGCCTGCGCCGATGGTCGAACCGGTCTTGCCGCCCAGGCTGTTGCCGATTATCGAGCCGCCCGCAGCACCCACGCCGCCTCCGATGGCCGCTTTGGTGCGGCTGCCTTTGCGTGCTCCAACAGCGCTGCCGGCGGCGCCCGCGACACCAGCACCAATCGCAGCGCCAGTGCTGCCGCCCATGCTTTGGCCGACCACATTACCCAGCGCGCCACCCAGACCGCCACCCAGTGCGGCAGTGCCGTCGCCAGCAGCCATTGCACCTTGAGCAACCAAAAGCCCCAGAACCAGAGCGGGCAGTGTTAAACGCATGACAAGAACCTCAAAAATAGGGGGAAATCAAAAAGGGTCGAGATTGAATGCTTTAGCGGCGAGAAAGTCCAGACACACAGCCCCAACCTCACCATTGGCGACGGTTGGACAACGTTTATGGAAAAGGTTTTATGACAGGCAAAAAAAAGCCCGCTGGGGAGACGGGCCAGGTGTTGCTTTCTAACGGATGAGTTGAGACTACGTAAGACCTTGTGAAAACTTTGTGAAAAAACCGGACGAAAAAACAGGCATCAGCAAAATCATTCAGGCATAAAAAACCCCGCTCGATGACGGGGTCTATTCATGGCAGCTACTTCCTGACCGGAGCCGCTACCTTGGGTAAAAATTTAGCCTTCGGTCCCTGGCGCACCATCGTCTTCATCTTGCCGAGCTTGACCTTGTCGTCACCAAAGCCCGAGTCATAGTCTGTCTGGCCACACTGCACGCAATTGTTGATCGGAAATTCAGCACCGTCGTCTTCGATATACGGATCAGTCATCTTTTCACCCCTCTCAAAAGCGGAATCGACACCGGCAAGCCCTATTTGCCTGAAACATATCGACCACCAAGCTTTTGAGACTAGTCGGTCACTACCGGACTTGTAATTCAGATTTCCCGATGCCCGACGAATGGCCCACCTCGCTTCCTACAAACCAACACATCAATTCGTACCGGACTCACCTCAGTTTAACGGCTGTCCCGGTGACGAAAACCACCACCATCCCGCCCTTCCCGGCCGGCATGCTGATCTCATAATCAAGCCCCACCACAGCATCGGCCTGGATCGCCTGCGCCCGTTCCTTGATCTCATCGGTCGCCTGAATCCGTGCTTCCTTCAACGCACGCTCCAATGTCTGAGAGCGCCCGCCGAAAAAGTCGCGCATCCCGGCGAACATGTCCCGAATAACGTTGACGCCCTGTACCGACTCGGCGCTGACGATGTCCAGGTAAGCCGTGATTTGCCGACCTTCGATGGCGTGGGTTGTGGTGATGATCATGGGATTTCCTTTTTCAGGGCCTTGGGACTCAAGGCAACCGGGATAAATAGAGAGCCAGCGCATCAAACGCCGGCAACGTAACAGGATCGTTAGCCGAGTTGCTGGCAACGGGATGGGAAGCGTCCGGGAAGGTTGCAGCGGGGATACAGTGGCAAGCGAACAAACAGCGAACATCGACATTGCTGCGATCGGCATCAATAGCCGGCGGGATGCAGCAACGGGGTGAGGCATGGTTTCAATTCCGTTCGAGGGAGCCTGACAATATCTCAAGGGGCGAGAATGCAGATTCCGGGCTCCTGATTATTGATACAAAAAGAGATCCTCGGCAGAGTCCACCTCGCCCCACTCTCCACTGTAGGCCACGGCCAGTATTGGAACCCGCCCCGCATCAATGACTTGCTGAAGGGTGTTCGTCATATGCACTTTGTCACTTTGTTCCGGGGTTAAAGCCGAGCGAAGGCGCACGACTTCTGTCCAACCTTCAGGCGTGAAGCGCAAAAGCCCCATGTATTGGCCTTGAACATCGTCGACTGATTGCGGCTTGTTGCCGATTTCAGCCAAGGTGTTATCGGAGGTCAGGCGGAACGTTTCGGCGTCCAGTAACGGGTCGCCAAAACGCTCGGTCCAAAGTGCCAGCCAATTCGGGTCATAGGTGACGGCCAGGGAAGCCTTGCATGCCATCAACGACTGAACCGCTGCGGGACTGTAGAAGATGTCGGAATAACTCACGATGCACGGTTCGTTCTGCAGCCAGGCTTCAGCACAGGCCAATGACGACACCATGTTGGTTTGCGCCCAGCGTGGATTATGAAATTCGATCAACCCTTGCTCTGCCAGCAACTCGCGCTTGTACCCAGTCACAATGGCTATCTCGCCAATGCCTGCCTCGCGCAGCGCCACAAGCTGCCACTCCAGCAGAGTCTTGCCACGCAATTCGACCATGCACTTCGGACGTTCATCCGTGAGACTTTTCATACGGCTGCCACGTCCGGCAGCCAGAATAATGGCTTTCACAACAGTCCTTCCTCATGAATGTCTTGAAGTCGTTTTACTGACCAAACAATTGCTGCAGTCGATGAACGTCGTGTGGAGCCCAGACGTCCTCTCGTTCCGGGTGCCACATCCAGCCCTCCCAAGGAAGGCTGCGGTGCCGGATGGCTTCGATTTCCCCATCGCCACTGCACGCCAGGACCTCGAAACCTTCCGGGCAACCGGCAAGCGCATAACCGTGATAACTGTTCACCTCGGCCACGATTTTTCCTGTCAGTTGATGCCGGGTTCGCACATGACCGGTCACCGGTTTCAGCCCGCCACCCGACCAGTGCGCAATCATCTGCATGCCCCGACAGATTCCGAGTACGGGCAGACTGTGGGATCGTGCATGGGCAAGCAATCGGCCTTCGGTCAGGTCGCGTGACGAGCATTGGCCGACGTCATTGCCTCCCGACAGCACGATGGCCTGTGGCGATACCGTGTGCAGCCAGTCATGGAGGGCGTCCTGAGTCAGCTTTCCGTCGGTGGTTTGCAGACTTAACCCGTTGGGTACCGGCACCGGCAAAAAGCCGACAGCCACAAGAAAGGCGATCAGACGCTGGTCAATTGCATCGCGGCTTTCACCGCGTTCGGGAAATACGTCAACACGCTGACTGAGGGCAACGACTTTCATGCCAGCATCTCCACGCAACGTCCTGGACAGTCCAGGTGCAAGCGCTGCGCCGCCGACCAGCGGCGATAGAGGACCTCGCCGGCACCAATCACTGCTGGCAAGCCAAGTTCTCCTGCGCGAATCGCCATGTGCGAGTTGGCGCCGCCCCAAGCCGTTATCAGCCCGGCAATCGGGTAGGCAAACAACCAATCGAACCCGGGGTCCGCGTTGGGAATGCAGACAATCGCACCGGCGAGTCTTTCTCGGTCATCACTGCCCACCACAGGTGCAGTCACCTGCTTCTGGGTGATGAAGTTGGGGGCTGTTTCCGGCCATTCGAAAGACCAGACATCCTCAGGCCGGGTAATCACCGGCGGTAGCGATACCTTGAGCGTCTCTGCGTGGCGGGCCTTGCCCTGCTCAATGCTGCGCAACAGCACGTCGTTCGGATTGACTGCCGCGACATGCAGTTCCTTGAAGACACTGATATCGCAATAGGCCATGTCTTCACGGCTTATGCCGTGCTGGGCCCCCACTTGCGCGATCAATGCCAGGGCATCCGAAAGATTGCGGGTGAAGTGGAACTTGGCCAGCTCCCGCAACTCGATTCCTGCTTGCATGAAGTCCAGCAAGCCAACTGGATCGGGCTGCAAGCCGTGTGATTCCAGTTGCTTCACGATTTCGCGCATTTGTGGAAGGGTCAGCGAAAACGGTTGAACGGGCTCCGGGATAGAAGGACGTTGAGTCCAGTCGAAGTAAAGTTCCGGCGCTTCATCGTAACGGGGCGAAAGGATGTCGTAGGTGCCCGGGCGCAAGTGGCCGTATCGCGCGAGGAACGTCGCCTTGTCCAATGTCGCACGGTCACGTGCCAACTGCCCGCTGACAGTCGACACTCCACCCATGAAACAATCGTAGTCAGCCTGCGAGAGCACACCCACCGTCATCAGGGATTTGAGCATCTGCACCGCGACGAAGCCGGCGCGGGCCAGACCGGCGAATGGCAGGGTTCCGTAGCGCTTGGCATCCTCCAGCAGCCAGTAAATCCGTTCCAGAGGGTCGGCGTTGGAGGCCAGCAAGGCCTCACGTCGCGCATTCAGCGTATCGAGTTTGTTGGCATCCGCGCGCCACAAGCCATCCTTTGGATGGACGATGCGGTTGGTCAACTTGCGCAAACTGCTGCTGATGGCCTCCAGTTCATGCTCCAGAAAACCGGCACTGGCCAGGCGCTCCAGCCGTTGCGACAAATCCAGTGTGTAGCACGAGAACACAATCTCGAACTCCACTTTGTCGTGCAACGTCGGTTCGGACAGCAGCCGATCGATATAGTGATCGACCAGACGCCCCGCCAACCCCTCATCGAGGTCTGCCGGGATGAACGAGTTGAAGGACAACCGCACATCGATGTAGGGCAGCCCGAAAAAGTGCGGCATCAGCGGAAAGCTGCGCAAGTTGCGGTAGCCGTAATTATGGCGCTGATAGGCCCAGATCGAGTCAGTCACCAAATCCCGGTAAAGCGATAGCGCCAGTGGCTTGGGACGGATACCGATAATCTCGGCCGGATTCCAGTCCGGCATCACGCCATAGACGGTTCGCTGACCGATCAGGAACGGATGCGGCTGCATGCCCCGCGCCACCTTGCTTTGAATGTTTTGCAATCGGTCTGCTTGTGCTGTTTCCGACTCCGGGGGGGCTGGCAAAATCAGTGGTCGGGCCTGCAATAACCACAATACCTCGCCTTCAGCCTCCCGCGTGACTGCGAACTCACAGTCGATCGGTGTCCCCTCGAACAACTCCAGCAACTCTTCGAGCAAGGTCATGACGGGGGCCATATCCGGCGGTGGCGACACTTGGCTGTGTGCCGCCTGCTGCCAGAGCCGGCCGCCCATACCGCCGGTGACCGATGCCGTGTCATGGCCTTCCGTCCAGTTCACCACCCGATACGGCGCGCAGGTATTCGGATCATGGGAAAAGGCCACGCCGGAACGAACGACATTGCTCAACATCGGTTGAATCAGAACTTCGTCTCCCAGGTTTGCATCGCCATAACTGGCTATGACCTGTTCAACCGCCGATTCCAATCCTGCTTCATGGATGTCAGGTAGCGAGAGAAAAGCACCCGCACAGGAGGCTTGTTCGCCGTCTTCGCGCAGACAACTGGAGCGCACGATCCAGGGGCCGGCTTCCAGCCGTACCTGAATGTCGCGATAACAGGCGTGTCGCCCCATCTGCCAGTCCCTCACGGTGAATGACAGCAGTGGAGCAATACGCGCGGACGTGAGTCGCTCTTGCAGGCCGGCAAGCGTACCGGCCTTGGTGGAAAATCGCAGAACCATCAGGATTATCTCAGCTGAGCAACCCAGATATTGGTTGAGTACGGAATCTGGATCGAGTCAGTCCCCAGGCCTTTCAGATAGTCATCGATGGCACTGATCACCTCATGGAAATTCGCACCTGCCTGACGCTCCAGCGTGGCGTGAGAACGCCAGGCTTCCAGACATTCTTCGATGGTTTGCTCGTGAGTGACACGCGCATCAAGATGAACAACAGGACCGAATAGCGCACAGGAGTCGATCACCGCCGTCTGATCTTCACGACGAGTACCGTAGCCGTAACCCTGTACCCGCTCTTTGATGATCGATTCGATTCGCGCCTGGACAGGATCATCAAGATGACGGTGATTCCACATACAGGCGAACCAGCCTCGTGGCTTGAGAATACGTGCGGTTTCCTTGAGGGCCTGCTCACGGTCACAGACATTGAAAGAACTGCCAAAAGTGACCATGTCGAAAGCGTGCGACTTTTGCCCAGTCACTTCGCCCGTTCCTTCATGCCAACTGACATTCGCCAGGTCCGCGGTACGCTTGATGCCATTCGCTCGCATGGCATCGTTAGGTTCCACCGCAACAACATCCAGGCCTCGTGCAGCCAACATCAAGGTCAGGTGCGCGACGCCGGCGCCGACATCGCAGAACTTGTCGCCCTTCTCGGCGCCTGCAATCGAAAGCATCGCATCGATCGCAGCATCAGCGTAGTCAGGACGCTTCAAATAAGCGTCGGCCAGTGTGGTGTAATCCCATTCCGTTTTCATACCAACTTCCTTTTATAAAAATGGTGCAGTAAGTCATCAGTCAACATAGATAGAGGGCGGTGGGGATCGAATTCCACCACCCAGTCCGCCGCACCCGGTTCATCAATCGACAAATCGAGTCCCGCGACGTGATGCAACTCGCCCGCATCGAATCGGCGATAAATGCCCTTGGGGTCCCGACGGCGAAGTTCCTCCATCGGTACCTTTAAATAGATCTCGAAATAACCAGGCAGGTGGTCACGGTTCCAGGCATGAACTTCGCGGAACAGCGAAATCGTGGCGATCACCACCGTGAACCCCTGCGCCGCGATAACCTTGCATAAATGAGCGTATTGCATGGCCAGCATCAATCGCCCTTCACGCCCATGGTTTTGCGAACTGGCCGCACTGGCGCCGAAGACGTCGCGCAGTTCATCCCCGTCCAGCATGACCACCGGGTGACCATCGCTTCTAAGCCTTGCAACAAACGCCTGGGCCAGCGTTGATTTACCGGCACCCGACAATCCGGTAATCCACACGACCTCGCCGGTAGCGTTATTCATATCGACAGTGGGGGTCTGGAAGCCACTCTCGATCATTGCCGCGCCCTTTCAGGATCGCTGATCAGACCGTCGTGGACGCCCCCGAACGAATCGATCGCACAGTAACGAAAACGGGACTCATGCTGGTTTTGAACCAACTCAAGAAACACCTCATCCGGATGATGGAGCCCGCTGTATTCCGAGTCGTAGAACTTTTTATAAATAAAGTGCTTTTGCTCGGAAGTAAGAAGTGTAAACCCAAGCACCATATCCTTAAGCTCATCGCCGTTTTTAGCGATCGGCAACAAGCCCTCCATTTGATCCAGCCAAGCTTTGACGATTGGATTGCTATCGTGGCCCACCGGAACATAATAAATGGGCAATTTGCACGTATTCAGCATAAAAGACACACCGCCACTGGAGGCATCCGTGATGATCGTGTCACATATCCGATAAAAGTCTTTGCTGCTGCCTCGAGTATCGTCAATGGAAATCCATGGGTATCGAGCCAACTGCTCACACAACTCTTTTACATGAGCGCGTTCAAAATCTGTCATATAGGGGCGAAAGATAAACTTCGCATGAGGAATCTGGGACTTGACCGAGTTGACTACCACTTCCATGTTTTCAAAGAGGGAAGCGCCGATCGGACATATTCCTATCTGGGTAGGCAGAAGGCCGACGACATACTCCTCGGACGTACACTGAAACTCAGGGGGCGCACTGAACACCTCGGGAATCTTGATCGGCAGTACCGATACTGCGCTGGTGTTTCGAAGATCGGTGCGCAATCTGTCCGGCTCAGACGATAGACGCAAGGCCCCTCTGTCCTGCCTGTAAAGGTGCAGGCCTGTCTTAATCAAATCAAAAAGCGATCGGGAAGAGGAAACAATCGCATCCCAATAGGATGTCCAACCGGAACAGTAGTAAACATCCTTGAGGGGCATCCCCACGTTGCCGTGAGCAATAAAAATGGAAAAGTTTGACTCGTCCAGAAACTTCCCGACAGAAGCATCGTTTGAGATAACTATTTGCGATTTGAGCTTTTCAATATAATCCAGCCGCACTTCTTCAACTGCACAACCTAGAAACTTTTCAGCTTCAAGTTTGCTGACACCGGTAATGCTTGTTTGAAGTACGATGCAATTGTATTGGTGGCGAAGCGCATTTAACGCCGGCAGCAAGTACTCAAGATAGGTTTTCCCGCCGTTATCGACGTTACTGATCAAATAAACGCTTTTCATATAACACGTGCACCTTCAAAGCTGTCCCAGGCAAGCCAGGGCTAGGCCAAGTAAACGCACAGAAAAGGGGACGCATTCGGTCCAGCTCAAGTGCATATCCCTTTCGCACGTGTACATCCTTGTTGTTAAGCGAATCAGGCTGAAATCGAACTGATCTTCAATGAAAATCAATTCCAAGGGCTTGATCCTGATCACACAAACCGGGGCAATATAACATACGATGGCAAATTGACACCCTGCTCGCCGAGCATTTTCACCCTCGACGCCGCCGATGTGCCGCTTCGAAATCCGGTCACCACAACGCACAAAACCCCTGACTTCTTTCGAAATCAGGAGTTCTGGTTACATCGAATTTGGCGGTGAAGGAGAGATTCGAACTCTCGATACAATTTCTTGTATACACACTTTCCAGGCGTGCTCCTTAAGCCACTCGGACACTTCACCGTATCTCGTCAAACATGTTCTGTCTGTCGAGGCGCGCTAATGTAGTCGAAAGCTTTTCTGATGGCAAACTTTTTTTGCAGAATTTTCATGCGGTTAGCGATTTAGACGTTCTGCGGGTTTCGGAGTATGGCAAACCTGCCAATCTCCGGCTTCGCGCCCTCGCCTCTATATAGAAGGGAATACACGGTGGGTGTGGTGGGTCGGGCTTGCCCGAAGGGGAAAAGTGTGACTGGCGGGTCAGTCACGGCGCTTTACCTGGCCGGCGGCGGTGGGTAACGTCTGCCTCAACTTTCATACAAGGAATAGCGTCATGAGTGAGTTGATTTCCTACCACCTCGAAGACGGAATCGCGACCCTGACTTTGAGCAACGGCAAGGTCAATGCCATCTCCCCGGACGTGATTGCTGCGTTTAACGCTGCGCTGGATCAGGCGGTGACTGATCGTGCAGTAGTGATCATTACCGGTACGCCCGGGATTCTGTCGGGCGGTTATGACTTGAAAGTGATGACTGCCGGTCCCAAAGAAGCCGTGTCGCTGGTGACGTCCGGTTCGACTCTGGCCCGTCGCCTGCTGTCGCACCCGTTTCCGGTGATCGTTGCATGCCCGGGTCACGCGGTGGCCAAGGGTGCGTTCCTGTTGTTGTCGGCGGATTACCGCATCGGTGTCGACGGCCCGTTCAGCATTGGCCTGAACGAAGTGCAGATCGGCATGACCATGCACCATGCCGGTATCGAGCTCGCGCGTGATCGTCTGCGCAAATCGGCATTCCACCGGTCGGTGATCAATGGCGAGATGTTCAATCCGCAGAGCGCCGTGGATGCAGGCTTCCTTGACGTGGTGGTATCGGCCGAAGAGTTGCAAGGCGCAGCCCTGGCGGCGGCTCGTCAACTGAAGAAGATCAACATGACTGCGCACAAGAACACCAAGCTGAAAGTGCGCAAGGCGCTGCTGGAAACACTGGATAACGCGATCATCCTGGATCAGGAACACATGGGTTAAGCCCAAACGCGCTCCACTGAAAGCCCGACCGTCGTGTCGGGCTTTTTCGTATAGGCTCTGTTGAAAAGCCTGCAACTGCTCTAGAACACGTCTGACCAACAAGTCGGAAACATGCGCTCAAACATCGGCTATCTCCTACCTCTATAGCGGCAATTGCCGAAAACAGTGCACATCCGTACACTGCGCCACCTTTTGTCCCGGTGGGGCCTGTAAATGCTGTTCGTGTTTCGCATGTTATTGATGGGCCTGCATTTTGTCCTGGCCGGTGTGCTGGGGGTGATCCTGGGCCTGTGTCGGCCGTTCAATCCGGACAACAGCCGTTTGTGCGCACGTCTGTATGCGTGGCCGGCGATGTGTATTTTGCGTTTGCGAGTGAAGGCAGAAGTCGGTCCGTTGATGAACATGCCTGACAGCTGCGTGATCATCGCCAACCACCAGTCCAACTACGACCTGTTTGTGTTCGGCAACGTGGTGCCCCGCCGCACTGTGTGCATCGGCAAGAAAAGCCTGAAGTGGGTGCCGCTATTCGGCCAGTTGTTCTGGCTGGCCGGCAATGTGTTGATCGACCGTGGCAATGCGCACAAGGCGCGCCAGTCCATGCTGACCACGACGCACACCTTGCAGCATGAGGACACCTCGATCTGGGTATTTCCAGAAGGCACACGTAACCTCGGTGAAGAACTGTTGCCGTTCAAGAAAGGCGCGTTCCAGATGGCGATCGCGGCCGGCGTGCCGATCGTTCCAGTGTGTGTGAGCAGTTACGTCAAACACATGCGATTGAACCGCTGGCGCAGTGGGAAAATTCTGATCCGTTCATTGCCGGCCATTCCAACCGCCGGACTGAGCCTGGACGACATGCCCCTGCTGATCGCCCAGTGTCGCGAACAGATGCGCGAGTGCATTGCCTCGATGGATCGGCAACTGCAAGCCGCATGAAACGAAACCCGCCCTGAGCGGGTTTTCTTTTGTCTGCGAGACTATGCCTTCGAACTCTGCAGATTTCACTGACTCTCAAGCAACAGACAAGGCTAAGCTGAACACTGCCTGCTACTGCCACCTGCAAATAAGAAGTGAAGCTGAATCATGGGTAGAGTTGTTGCTGCTGCGGTTTATAGCGCCGGTAAAAAAGTCACCAATATTACCCTCGACGAAGGCGCTGCCTGGGCTGCAAAACCTGGCCACTTTGTCTGGATCGGCCTTGAAGAGCCGAATGCCCAGGAACTGTTCAACCTGCAACGCCAGTTCAACCTGCACGAACTGGCGATTGAAGACGCCCTGGAAAAACACAGTCGACCGAAACTGGAAACCTTCGGTGATGCTCTGTTTATCGTCACGTATTCGCCTATACGAAACGAAGGCCGACTGGAATTCATCGAGACTCATATCTTTGCCGGCAATGGCTACATCATTACTGCGCGCAACGGCCACTCGGCGTCCTACGCCCTTGTCCGACAGCGTTGTGAGGCGCGTCCGCTGTTGCTGGAGCACGGGGAAGATTTCGTACTCTATGCCATCCTCGACTTCGTGATTGAAAACTACCAGCCGATGGGCGAAGCGATCCATGCAGAGATCGATGAGCTGGAACGTAACGTGCTGTGCAGCGCGCTGAATGAACATGACATCCAGAAGCTTCATGGCCTGCGCCGAGACGTATTGCGCTTGCGTCGTTATGCGGCGCCGATGGTGGAGATCGGTGAGGAACTGCAGAAACTGAGCTTTCCGTTTATCGACAAGAACATGCGCCCTTACTTTCGTGATGTGCAGATTCATGTGACACGGCAGATGGAAGACCTGACAACCCTGGCGGATATCGCCAGTCAGACGATTGAAGTCGGGGTGTTGCTGGAGGCGTCACGGCAGAGCGTGGTGCAGCGCAAGTTTGCGGCGTGGGCGGCGATTCTGGCGTTCCCGACGGCGGTGGCCGGGATCTACGGGATGAACTTCCAGAACATGCCTGAGCTGACGTGGCATTACGGGTATTTCGCGGTGTTGGGGTTTATTGCGGTGGGGTGTGTGAGTTTGTGGGCGAGTTTCAAGAAGTCGGGGTGGTTGTAGCCGATACCGGGGCGTCTGGAAATTCGCGGGCGATCCGACTTGCCCGCGAAGCTCTTAGCGTTAAACAGTTTCTGGCTTATGCGCCACAAACCGCATCATCCACTCCGCAACGGTAGTGCCGTGATGCTCATGTTCAAGGCTCGCCATGCCTTTCGAATAAATCTGCTCGCCCAGCACTTCCTGACGAATATCCAGCAACGCCCGCGAATAATCGTGAATGAACTCCGGATGCCCCTGGAAGCACAGCACCTGATCGTTGATGTGGTACGCGGCGAACGGGCAGAAATCGCTGGACGCGATAACCGTGGCGTTTTCCGGTAGCGACGTCACCTGGTCCTGGTGACTGATCAACAACGTCAGCTCTTCGCGCACCGGGCTCATCCATGGCGCCTTGGCCGCCAGTTTGTAGCTGTGCGTGCCGACGCCCCAGCCCTGGGTCGCGCGCTCGCTCTTGCCGCCCAGCAGCAACGCCAGCAACTGATGGCCGAAGCACACGCCCAGCAGTTTGTCGCCGCGTTCGTAACGGGTCAGCAGGTAAGCCCGGAGGGTTTCGATCCATGGGTCGGTGCCGAAGGAGTCGGCCTTGCTGCCCGTGACGAGATAAGCGTCAAAAACCTCATCATCGCTCGGGTATTCGCCCTGCATCACGTTGTAGACGGAGAACTCGGCCGCGATGGGTTGCTGCGAAAACAGACGCTGGAACATCTGCCCGTAACCCTGATATTGATCGACCAGTTCCGGACGCAGGATGTCGGTTTCCAGAATGCAGATGCGTAACGACATAAAAAATACCTGACACGTGATGGGAATAATGCACACCCCAGAGCCTGCCTCGAAACAGGGTGACAAGGCAAGCCCCGGAGTGCGTCATCGGTCCCTTAAAACACCTCCCCTTTGGCGGCTTTTTGCAACAGCAGCGCCGGTGGTGCGAACCGTTCGCCGTACTGTTCGGCAAGGTATTGCGCGCGGGCAACGAAATCCTTCACGCCGTACTGGTTGATGAACTGCAGCGCGCCACCGGTCCAGGCCGCAAAACCGATACCGAAGATCGACCCGACGTTGGCGTCCGCCGTCGAGGTCAGCACGCCCTCCTCCACACAGCGCACCGTTTCGATGGCTTGTACGAACAGCAAGCGGTCACGCACATCCTTCGGCGAAATCTGCCCATCAGCTTTTTCGAAGCGGGTTTTCAGCTCCGGCCACAAATGCTTCTGGCCACCGGCCGGGTACTCGTAGAAACCACCGCCCGCGGCTTTGCCCGGACGCTTGTATTCGTTGAGCAGCAAGTCAATCACCGCAAAGGCCGGGTGCTCAATCAACGGTTTCCCTTCCGCTTGCAGGTCTTTGGCGGTTTGCTGGCGGATATGGCTCATGAGGCTGAGGGAAACTTCGTCGGAGATCGCCAGAGGCCCGATCGGCATGCCGGCCTTGCGGGCTTCGGTCTCGATCATCGCTGCGCTTACGCCTTCGCCGAGCATGGCGATGCCTTCGTTGGTGAAGGTGCCGAACACCCGAGAAGTGAAGAAGCCGCGGCTGTCGTTGACCACAATCGGCGTTTTCTTGATTTGCAGTACGAAATCGAACCCGCGGGCCAGGGTTTCGTCGCTGGTGTGGGCACCTTTGATGATTTCCACCAAGGGCATTTTTTCCACGGGGCTGAAGAAGTGCAGGCCGATGAATTTGCTCTGATCCGGTACGGCGGTGGCGAGACCGCTGATTGGCAAGGTCGAGGTGTTGGAAGCGATCACCGCGTCAGGGCCAACGATGAGTTGTGCGGCGGAAGAGACTTTGGCTTTGAGTTCACGGTCTTCGAACACGGCTTCAATGATCAGATCGCAGCCGGCCAGATCGGCATCCTTTTCAGTGGTTTTAATTCGCGTCAGCACTGCATCGCGCTGCTCGGCGCTCAACTGGCCGCGGGCAACTTTCTTGTCCAGCAACGCCGCCGAATGAGCCTTGCCTTTCTCCGCAGCCGCGAGGCTGATGTCCTTGAGCACCACTTCGATGCCCGCCGATGCGCTGACAAAAGCAATCCCGGCGCCCATCATCCCGGCGCCCAGGACACCCACGCGACGCGTGACATAAGGTGCAAACCCTTGAGGTCGCGAGCCGCCCGCATTGATCTCGTTGAGCTGGAACCAGAAAGTGCCGATCAGGTTTTTCGAGATCTGTCCGGTGGTCAGTTCGGTGAAGTAACGGGTTTCGATCAGGTGCGCGGTATCGAAATCCACTTGCGCACCTTCAACTGCGGCGCAAAGGATTTTCTCCGGCGCGGGCAGGCAGCCCTGGGTTTTGGTGCGCAGGATCGACGGCGCTATCGCCAGCATCTGCGCAACTTTTGGATTCGATGGCGTACCGCCCGGTATCTGATAGCCCTTGACGTCCCAGCGCTGTACAGCCACTGGATTGGCGATGATCCAGGCTCGAGCCTTGGCCAGGAGCTCATCGCTATTGGCTGCCAGTTCATCGATCAGACCCGCCTGCAAGGCTTGCTGCGGGCGGACCTTCTTGCCTTCAAGCAGATACGGCAAGGCTTTTTCCAGACCGAGCATGCGCACCATGCGCACCACCCCGCCGCCGCCCGGCAACAGGCCGAGGGTGACTTCCGGCAAGCCGAGCTGCACCGATGAATTGTCCAGCGCCACGCGGTGATGGCACGCCAGGCAGATTTCCCAGCCTCCGCCCAGCGCCGCGCCGTTGATCGCGGCGACCACCGGTTTACCCAGGGTTTCAAGGGTGCGTAATTGGCCCTTCAGCGTCAGCACCATGTCATAGAACGCTTTGGCTTCGGGTTTGCCGACCTTGATCAGTTCATTGAGGTCGCCGCCGGCGAAGAAGGTTTTCTTGGCCGAGGTGATGATGACGCCGGCGATGCTTTCTTTTTCGGCAACCAAACGGGCAACGCAGGCAGCCATGGCCTCGCGGTAGTCCGCGTTCATGGTGTTGGCGCTCTGGCCCGGCATGTCGATGGTCAGGACGACGATCTGGTCCTGCCCTTTTTCGTAACGAATGGCTTCGGTCATGGCTCTTTACCTTAAGAATCAGTTTCCTAAAAATCGGGGGCTCAGAGGCGTTCGATGATGGTGGCAATGCCCATGCCGCCGCCGACACACAGCGTCGCCAGGCCATAGCGCAGGCGCCGGGTTTCCAGTTCATCGAGCAGCGTGCCGAGGATTGCGCAGCCAGTGGCGCCGAGCGGGTGGCCCATGGCGATGGAGCCGCCGTTGACGTTGACCTTGTCCGGATCGATGGACATGTCCTTGATGAATTTCAGCACGACCGAGGCGAACGCCTCGTTGACCTCGAACAGGTCGATGTCTTCGACCCGCAGCCCGGCCTTGGCCAGCGCCTTGCGCGTGGCCGGCGCCGGGCCGGTGAGCATGATGGTCGGGTCGGTGCTGGTCACCGCCGTGGCAACAATCCGCGCCCGTGGCTGCAATCCCAGCGCGCGGCCCTTGGCTTCGGAGCCGATCAACATTAGCGCCGCACCATCGACGATCCCGGAACTGTTGCCCGGTGTGTGCACGTGGTTGATTCGCTCGACATGGCTGTAGACCCGCAGCGCGGTGGCGTCGAAACCCATTTGCCCCATCATCTCGAAGCTCGGTTTGAGCTTGCCCAGGCCTTCGAGGGTGGAGTCGGCGCGGATGAATTCATCATGATCAAGCAGCAGGATGCCGTTCTGGTCCCGTACTGGCACCAGCGATTTGCTGAACGAGCCATCGGCCCGGGCCCGCGCGGCTTTTTGCTGGGAATGCAGCGCGTAGGCATCGACGTCCTGACGGCTGAAACCTTCAAGGGTGGCGATCAGGTCGGCGCCCACGCCTTGCGGTGTGAAATGGCTGTGCAGATTGGTTTCCGGGTCCAGCGCCCAGGCGCCGCCGTCGCTGCCCATCGGCACCCGGGACATCGACTCGACCCCACCGACCACCACCAGCTCCTCAAAGCCGGAACGCACTTTCATCGCCCCGAGGTTCACCGCCTCCAGCCCCGACGCGCAGAAGCGGTTGATCTGCACACCCGCCACGCTGACGTCCCAATCGGCCACTTGTGTCGCGGTTTTGGCAATGTCGGCGCCTTGATCGCCGACCGGCGTCACGCAGCCCAGCACCACGTCATCGACCTGGCTGGTGTCCAGAGAAGTGCGCTGCTGCAGCGCCTTGAGCAACCCGGCCACCAGGTTCACCGGTTTGACACTGTACAAGGCGCCATCGGCCTTGCCTTTGCCACGGGGCGTGCGTAACGCGTCGAAAATCAAAGCTTGGGTCATGACGTCCTCGAACCTGACGGTGAAAATCTGAGCCTTCACCTTATGCCGAGCCACCGCCGATTCAATGACCGCAATGCTCACGGACGTTGACGGACACGCTCAGACGGACGGTAGTGTGCTACCGGATTAACCGTTTCAGGACACCGACATGTCTAGCAAAAGGGCGGCAAAGAAGCTGGCAATAGGCCTCATACCTTTTTCAAAGCAATAAGTACGCGTTCCATACGAAATGGATCTAAACCACGAGTGACGCGGGCCCTAAGGTGAACATATGCGAAGTTGTCGTCGGGTTTTGCCGAGGCGCTCGCACTACAGGAAGTGCAACGCGCTGCCGTCATGGAGATATGCAGGCAGGCATCAGGAAATAACAAAAAAGGCGGTCAAGCCATGTTCAAACATTCGAAAGTTCGTCAAGCCGGGCTCATTCTTTTCGCCACTACGCTGTTGTTGATTTTGCCGAACCTGACGAAGGTGATCGGCTAGTCGGTTTTAAAAATACGGCGCCAAGGTTTTTTTATCGCCTCATCAAAAATGTGACTGGCTCGCTACCCGGGCCAGCGTGGGTGTGCCACCCTTTGCGGCACTTCCACGACATGGACGGCGATCATTTGAAAACGCTCATTCTGCTCGGGGCCTTGCTGTTCGGCTCGCCCCTTTATGCCGCACAGCTGAACCTGGAGCTGGGCGCGAACAGTCGCACCTGGCAGACCGAGGAATTGCTCAAGCATCCTCAGTTACAGACCATCACGATCAGCAACGACGTTTCCTATAAACGGGACATGAGTTATCTCGCCGTGCCCCTGGCGGCGTTGTTGACCGGCATCAAGCCTGACGATCACCTGCAAGCCGTGGCGCTGGATGGTTTTGCTGCTGAACTCGCGGCCGCGCCGTTGCTCAATGCCAAGGGCGCGCGGGCCTGGCTGGCGATTGAAGACCCGGCCAGACCGTGGCCAGCGTTGTCCGAGGGCAAGCACAGTGCAGGTCCCTTTTATCTGGTCTGGACCGATCCGCAGGCGGGCAACATCAGCCCCGAGCAATGGCCGTTCGAAGTGGCGAGCATCAAGCGCATGGCGCCGGTGGCCGAGCGCTTCCCTGCCCTGCTGCCTGATCCGGCGTTAAAGGCGAGCGATCCGGTGAATCAGGGGTTTGCGCTGTTTCAAAAGAACTGCCTGGCGTGTCATCGACTCAATGGCGCCGGGGATGCGCAGTTCGGGCCGGATCTGAACATTCCGTTTAACCCGACCGAGTATTTTGGCGCGGACTTTTTGAAGCGCTATATCCGTGATCCGCAGAGTTTGCGGCAGTGGCCGCAAGCGAAGATGCCGGGGTTTTCGGCGCAAGTGTTGCCCGACGGCGATCTGGACATGTTGGTGGGGTATTTGAAGCATATGGCGGGGCGCAAGGTTAAACCCTGACGCTATTCCCTGCCCTTGTAGGAGCTGGCTTGCTAGCGATGGAGTGTCAGTCGACATCGTTTTCGCTGACACACCATCGCTAGCAAGCCAGCTCCTACAGGGGTTGCGGTGTTCCTGATTACTGCTGCTGGACCGAGATCACAGGCATCGGCGTCGGCGACACAAACACCTTCGCATGCATCTGCTCACACCCGCCGCCGCGACGCATCCCGCGCACCGGGCAGGCATCCAGGTAATCCAGGCCCACCGCCAGCTTCAAATGGCGTTCCGGCCGCGCCAGTTCATTGGTCACGTCAAAGCTGTACCACGCGTCATCCAGCCAGGCTTCGGCCCACGCGTGACTGGCCAGGTGCTCGCAGTTCTCGCTGTACAGATAGCCCGACACATAACGCGACGGAATGCCCAGGCTGCGTGCGCAGGCGAGGAACGCGTGCGTGTGATCCTGGCACACGCCCGAACGCCCGGCGAAAGCCTGAGCCGCGCTGGTGTCCACTTCGGTGGAGCCCGGCGTGTAGGTCATGTGCTGGTTAAGGCCATGCATCAAATCGATCAGCGCCGAGCGGTCCCGGCGCTTTTTGCATTCCTTCTCGGCGAACGCACGCAAGGCTTCGTCCGCTTCGGTCAGGCGCGTGAAACGCAGAAACGGCAGCGCCGACTGGCTCTCGTGCTCGGCTTCACGCAGTTCGTCGATATCGACCTGGCCACGGGCGCCGATGATGATTGCTTCGTGCGGTTCGTCCATGGTCAGCACATGCAGGATGTTGCCGAATGGATCGAGTTGCGCGCGTACCGGGCGCGGCAGGTCGAGTTGCCAGCTGAGCACGTGCTGGCGCTCGCTGTCGTGAGGGGTCAGTCGCAGGTACTGGATGCTCGCCCGCACCTGATCTTCGTAGTGATAGGTGGTCTCGTGGCTAATGGAAAGTCTCATGCAGCCTCCAGGTAGGAACTGTGTATGGCGTTACCCAACTGGCGCACCAGCGGGATGAACTCGGTCAGCCAGGCATGCAGGCCTTCGTCGAGGATTTCGTTGATGCCGGTGTAGCGCAGGCGCGCGTCCATCTCAGCGGCGAGGCGTTGTGCGGGACGGCCGTTGGCGCCGGGGAGCTGGGCGAGGATCTGGTCGATTTCTTCGGTGCAGGCCCGTAGCGAACGCGGCACATCAGCACGCAACAGCAGCAGTTCGGCCACATGCCGGGCACCGGGCGCATCACGGTAGATTTCGGTGTAGGCCTCGAACGAAGACAACGCCCTCAATAAAGCACTCCACTGGTAATAGGCATGCGCTGTGCCATCGCTGACCGCTTCGGCCTGATCGCCGGCCATTTCGTAGCGGGCATCGAGCAGGCGCAAGGTGTTGTCAGCCCGTTCGATAAACGTGCCCAGCCGAATGAAACGGAACGCATCGTTACGCATGATGGTGCCGTAGGACGCGCCGCGAAACAGGTGCGAACGTTCCTTGATCCACTCGCAAAAACGGCTCATGCCGTAGCGACTCAAACCTTGCTCGGCGATCCCGCGAATTTCCAGCCAGGTGGCGTTGATGTTTTCCCACATGTCGGCGGTGATTCGCCCACGCACTGCATGGGCGCTGGCTCGCGCAGCGCCGAGGCAGCTGTAGATGCTCGCCGGGTTGGCCGCGTCGAGAGCGAAAAAATGCAACAGCCGTTCGGCATGCAGCTCGCCGTGGCGTTCCAGGTAGTCGTCCAGGGTGCCGGTGATCAACAGGGGCATCGCGAGTTCATGCAGACCGTCACCGCGACCATCCTGCGGCATCAGCGACAGCGAATAACTGATGTCGAGCATCCGTGCGAGGTTTTCCGCCCGCTCCAGGTAACGCGACATCCAATACAAATCCGAGGCAGTTCTACTTAACATGGCAGGCT
>Ga0255334_1000275_pt1 | contig 48013 bp, 60 predicted proteins | sample EtOH5_35cm_T3_12_FD_202080 | JGI IMG/M metagenome (GOLD analysis project Ga0255334, IMG submission 202080) | Sandy soil microbial communities from University of British Columbia, Vancouver, Canada - EtOH5_35cm_T3_129 | ecosystem: Engineered > Artificial ecosystem > Sand microcosm > Unclassified ...
GTTGACAGAAAATCTATAGAATCCCCCACTCTGCGCATTTCGAGTGCACAGAATCCGAGTATATCAGACAAATCCTTTTTTGAGCAAGGTTTTGCGATTTATTTTTAGCGTGAATTCTCGCTACGCCATAAAGCCCACTTCGGTGGGCTTTTTTGTGTCTGAACTGGTGGCGGCAGATTTCAATTACTTGCGCCGCTGGCAGCCAGGGGGAGCCCCCTGGACGGCAGACCAGAGCAACACCAAGGGCGCTGCCCTTGTGATCCCGCTCTTGCCGCCGAGGGCTCAGGTGCGCGGGGTGGTGAAGCAACCCCACACACCCGAGCGGAGGCTTGGGGGCACTGCGCACCGTCAAGCAGAATGCGCCTGCGGCGGTCCTACGGACGCGGAACCCACCCCCAAGGGGGCGGGGCCCCCGCCATTCAACTTGACCGCGCTTCGCTCAAAATCAATTCCCGCTAATTGAATCGTCCTTTGGGTTTTTCCTCTCTTCTTCCAGCTTTCGCCGGTAGACGGACTCGGCCCAGTCCAAGAACTCATGCCCTGGCCCAATCTGATCCTCGAAATATTCGTCCTGTAGCGCTTCGTATCGGTCGCCATCGTGTAGCCATTCGTTAAACGTTCGCAGCGGCATGGTTTATCCCTCCCTTACAGATTCGAAAACGGGGCTGAATATTGCTATCAATTTAGGTGTACCAGGTGCAATGCCTGGGCATTAATTGATAGCATTCCTGATTGTGTTTTGCTATCATAATTGCAAGCGGTCGCAGTGATCGAAGCCTAAAATGATAGCAAAAGGTGAACCAATGAAGAACGCCAATCCCGATACAACCACCCTCACTCTTCGCGACACCCCTTACACGCTCATTCAAACTGCCAAGCGCATCACCGGCAAAGCTACCGGTAGTCAAGCCTTCTTGGCGGGTATCGGCAAGCTGGACGAATTAACCGATCAAGTTGCGGACCAGCGCGAAGAAATACGCCGATTGCGTGAAAACCTGCGCCGGTCCCAAATGCTATTGCAGCAGTTGGCCCCGCTGTGTCTCCAGGTGGCCGAAGTGGCGGGTCAAAAAGACCTGTTTGAGTGACGAGATTGATAGCATAAAGTCCAGCAGGGCAGATCCGGACAGCCCATAAATGCTGTCATTCCTCAGATTGGGAAGCGCTGGGCGCTCCCCTTTCCCCGAGGCTGCGCGATAGCATTTTTCGGGGGCCAGCTGCGGCCGCGGAATCGGATTTGATAGCAAAAAGGCAAAATAAACAGGATCAACGATCCTAAATCGCTATACAAATAGGATCATTGATCCTATAATGTTTCTGTGGTGGCACGCAGAGAGCCACTCGTTTCTGAGAAGGCTAGTCGTTGCCATCGCGGAGAACGGGATGAGACTTTCAGAGGTTGCGACTATCCGAACTAACTTTCCAGAGGCTCATTTCTGGCTGGTTAGACGGGGCTCAGCGAGTCGATGCGGTGAACCAGGACGAGAGTTCAACCCCGAACACATCGGGATTCACGTACACCGCACCGATATTCTCTTGCCGGATTACCTTTTCTACGCGCTGGTTCATGTACACCAGCAGGGCTACTGGGAAAGGATGGCAAACGGAACGCTAAGTCTGGTCAATATTCGGGTTTCAGACGTTCGACGTATCGAGCTGTCGCCACGGTGAGAGGGGGGCCACAAGGCCCCCGGCTCTACCAACATAAAACTAAGGAAGGATGAATTTTAAATGGGTATTCCAGTTATAGATTTCGGCGCAACCACCAGTTTTGCGAGCACCTACCCGGTAGTAACGGGCATTGTAATTATGTCGCTTGGGCTTCTTGCGTACGGCATTTATTGGGCTACCCGCAAGTACCCTAAGCACCTGGGGAAAATTAAATTCACATTGGTTGCTGCCTTTGTTGCCGTGGCTATATGGGTGAACTGGGGCATGTTTAAGACTGAACCTTCTTTACTGGCACAAATGGAGGAAGCCGTTCAACGAGTCGAGGCGGTTTCGGAAAACGGTATTGAAATGGCGATGCTGAACGATAACCCCACCCCGAGAGCAGGTGACAGGCTGGCGTTTCAAGAAATTCGGGGCCACAAATGCCGCTTTTACGGCGTTGTCCAGCCAAAAGGCCATGTCGCGATTAACCGCAGAAGCTGCGCAGATAACACTGAGACCCTTATCAGTCTGGATATTTCGCTAGATAAGGGGGTGACGGAAGCTAGTGGCCTGAAGCATTACAGGGCTTACCTGCCGGGGCGCGTAACTGAAAGGAACACGCAATGAAAATTGATTTACCAAGCATTGAAGATCAACAAGAGCTGATCTTTCAAGAAGCAACCAAAGAAGCTATTTCCCAGCTTGAAGCGAATTTGAACGCGCCGCGTTATCCCGTGCAGGATCTGGTAGACGAAAGACTTTATCCCCGCACTCATTTGTTGCGGGAAAACGAGGGCTGGGAAGCCCCTACCCCTGAAATTGTGAAAGCCTACTTTCGGCATTTTCAGAACCATTTCAGCGAATACGGGACAGACGTGAAGCTGGCAGTCCTCCTGGGCATGGTAGGAGGCGGTAACGACCGGCGCATTCGTGCATTTAAGGATGGCAGCAAGAAGACGCCCTACGGCGTCTGGAGGCGGTTTTTGGTCCTGACGGGGCGTGTGCCGCAAGAGATTATTCCCGTCCTGGGAATCATGCGTTAAGCCGACGCTAGAGGTCGGCGTCCGGGGCTACATCGGTAGAGCGCTCATTGCCCATTTGAAAAAGATGACAGGGAAACAGTCGGTGAGCGCTCTACCGATGTAGCCCAGGCCAGAGAGCTACAGGACGGCTATCAGTTATCTATAGCCAAACGATTCCGCTGATAGCTTTACGTTATCACTATCAAATTGTGTATTTCCGATATCTAAAAGATAGACTATCGTAGCAGTTGTTAAATCATTGCTATTTGATAGCGGACCAGCACTGATAAGGAAGCCAAGCCATGCAAGCGTCGATCAAAAAACCGAGCTACACCGGGGCAATCATTTTCATCGCGATTTTTGGGATCGGCGCATGGTTTGCGCTTCAAGGGATCGTGGACACTTTCTTCCTGGGGGCCGAGATTATCGGCATCACCAAATATGCGTTGATGTACTACGTCTTTTGTATGGTGATTTCGGCGGGCATTCTCATAAAGTCCAGGGCAGCGAGAAAGGTCGGTGTTTTTATGGCTCTGTATCCCTTTGGCCTTGCCGCTATTTTCATAGCTGGTTTCTCAAGCATTGTGTCAAACCCCTCCCCCAACCCTAACCCTCTTTCAGATCAATTTGCAGCAATGCAGGTCTTTGGCGTACATGCGTTCGTTTGGTCTATCCCCGCTTTTGTGACTGGTTATTACATCGTTAAAGCCTTCCGTGAATCGCGTGAAGTCCGCGTGTAAATGAAAGCTCACATTTATTTAAGGGCATCGACAAAGGACCAGGACGCAGACCGGGCTAAGGCCCAGTTACTAGAGTTCGCATCAAATAGCGGCTTTCAGGTCGTGGGGATCTATAGCGAGAACATTTCAGGAACGAAGCTCCAGCGGCCGCAGTTGATGAAGCTGCTCGCCGCCGCCGATCCAGGCGACGTGCTGCTGGTCGAGTCCATTGATCGCTTGTCCAGGCTCAGCCAAAGCGATTGGGCTCGCCTCAAGCAGATCCTGGCCGACAAGCAGCTTCGGTTGATCGTGGTGGATCTACCAACGACGCACTTACAGGCGGACAGCAGTATTACCGGACAGATCATGGCCGTTATCAACGATATGTTGATTGACCTCACGTCCACCATGGCGCGTCTCGACCAGGAGAAACGAATAGAGCGGATTCGCCAGGGGCTGGCGAATAAGCGGGTTCAGGATCCTGACTGGACGCCTCCAGGTAAGCAAAAGAACGTCAAGTTATGGGAATCAATCGGGCGCCTTTTGACAAAGTTGCCCGAGGCGTCAGCAGATGAAATCGCGACGTTGGCAGGTTGTGGAGTTGCAACCGTCTATCGCGTCAAAAAAGAACTTAAAGCGAAGGTGTAAAAACGTATGGAAGCTAAACACTTGAAAGCCATAGCCAAAACGATTTGTATTTGTGCTGCATTCATCGCTATTCCAGCAAAAGCAGAATTCCAACTGCGCGATATAAGTGACGCAGTAGGACAGGTAAAAAAGGTTCTGCCGGGCAGTAGCAGCAGTTCCAGAAACAGTGCTAGTTACATTCCTCCTGGTATGGGCATTACGTTGGATAATGGTCAACGGGCCAAAGCCTATGGCTTTGAATGCCAGCCTAATGAAAAACAGCCTTGCGGTTCGATAAAAGTTACAGCAGGGGCACATAAGGTAATGATCGTACCGGTTTCCGGTAAATCGTTTGAAGAAAAATGGACGTTCAAACGATTAGATGGAAACAATATGGTGGCTATTAGACCAGATGGCACAATCTTGGAAGCAAATATTGAATAAGGAGGTTGTATGAGAAATCACAATGAACGGAATGATCCAAAGGCGATTATCGCGCTAGTGATTTTGTGTGCGCTTGTTGGTTATTTGGCGTTAAACGGCTTAGCAAAATTGATCGGTGTAGATGTAAACGCTGCTACAACGCTGGTTATGGGTGTCGGCTGCACTATTGCTTTACTAGGCATCGGGTTCTGGTCGCAAGCGTCTGATTCCTGGCCGTTAACCGTAGCCAACGTTTCGCCTATTGCCTTGGCAACATTCATTTTAGCCTTCAGCCCAACCCTAAACCAACTTGGCTCTATCGGGCCGGTGTGGGCAGACCTGGGCGTGAAGTGGTGGGGCAGTTTGTACACGCACTACGGCTTAGCCTTTGCGATCCTTTTGATTGGATACGGCTACTTCTATTTACGGCGCGATTGATATTGGTGAGGTGTGTATGACTTTAATCACTACCCACGTTTTCCCTGAATTTCTTATCGAGGAACCTCTTGTTGACGGGGCAAGCTATGTAATAGCTGACCTCGGCCCGGATCATAGGCTTGATATTTTTAAGGAGCATCCAACGTACCGCGCTGAATCTGATTCCTGGGCATTCAATGACCGAAGCCGTAAGCGGACGGATGAAGATTTTTGGTTGCCAGAGCGCCGATACATTCAGTTGGTTGCCGCAAAAGGACTACGGCAGGAATTGGAATTCGATTTCTGAAGTGCTATCAATTTGCCGATCGAGCGCCGGCGCCGATCGGCCTTTCTGCTATCAATCCGAAGATCGAGGATCCGCGCCCAGGGCGAAAAGTGCTATCAGTTCTCGACCTGGTGCCGCAGCTGGCCACCGAAAAATGATAGCAAGTGCCTACTGCGCCGTAGGCTTGCTGGCCCAGGCCGTGACGAGTCACCCCTACCCCACATGCCTCGGATTCAGGTTTTGAGCGCTTAAACAACGGGATGAAAAACCTTAGCCCGAAGGATGTTTCAAGACGTGCATCGATTAAGCTCGAAACCCTCAGAAAGAATTGCGAGCTCGTTTTAGCGGGTGATAAACTACACGGTTATCACTTTATGATTTTTATATTATTATTTAAGTTGAGTCTTTGATGAATACAGATCAAGCAGAACAAGATTTTCTAGAGGATCTTAGTCGAGATCAACTAATAAAACTTGTTAACGAACTCCGAGAAGATAAAAAAATGCGAGCCGTTTTTTCACAAGGCTCCGAGCTTGGCTCAAATGACGCTACGCTGATGTGGCAGGGTCGCAATCGCTTCCTCGCCGAAACGGTCACACCTGTTTCGATGAAAAGAGATGGGGGGCGAAGTTATCCTGAAAATGTGGGCGGGAATCATCGAATTATCGATGGTGACAACTTGGCTGTAATGCGCTCATTACTCAGTGAGTTTCGAGGTGGGCCTAAGACTGGTTTTGACGTTATTTATATGGATCCGCCATATAATACGGGAAGCGATGCTTTTATTTATAACGATAACTATCGATTCTCAAAGGCAGAGGTTGAACAGTTAAAAAATGCTGTGGGCCGCGTCGAAAAAGGAGTGTCTCTAGATGATCCCTCACGACACACAAAGTGGATTAATCATATAGCTCCAAGATTATGGGCGGCACGAAAGCTGCTAAAGCATACAGGCGTTTTGATAATATCAATTGATGAGCATGAACTGCCAAGACTTTGGATGCTGCTTGAAGAAATGTACGGCGAGAAAAACCGTATTGCCACTATAGTTTGGGAGAGAGCGCGTAAAAACGACGCTAACTATATTTCTGAAGGGCATGAATACATGCTCGTCTGGGCGCGAGATAAAAATGTACTCGACGCTAAAATGAAAGAACTGGGTAAAACTAAAGAATGGGAGCGCTATAAAGGAAAATGGCGGAAACCCAAAGAGGGGGCTGACGAAATTCTAACGGCTTATGCGGAAGCTAAGCGCGAATTCGGTGATGATTTAAAGAAAATTGAAGCCGCAATGGGGGTTTTTTTCAAAGAGCTTCCAAAGGACCACCCTGCAAAAAAAATACGGTATCAGAAAGTCGATAAAAACGGCATGTATAACGATGATGGCAATCTCAATTGGCCTGGTGGAGGTGGTCCCCGCTATGACGTCATTCATCCTAAGACGAAGAAACCCTGCAAGGTTCCTGCTTCGGGATGGCGGTTGTCAGACCCTGCTGATATGCAGGCTCTAATAGACGCAGATAAGATTGTTTTCAAAAAAGACCATACAGGAATACCACGTTCTAAGACTTATCTTCATGAGATGGAGGCAGAAGTAGCGACATCTGTTATCCGTAGGATGGGACAGCGCGCGGTCGAAACGGTAGGCAAAATATTAGGAAAAAACACGTTCGAAAATCCTAAAGATCATGAGATGTTGGCCGAGCTATTCAATCTTGTCACCTGGCGCGATCCAAACGCCGTGATATTTGATCCATATGCTGGCAGTGGCACTACCGGTCATGCAGTGCTATCGATGAATGTCGAAGATAATGGATCAAGACGGTTTGTACTAGTAGAGAATGGTGATCCTTCAAATAAAAGAATAAATAGAGATAAGTATACTGAAAAGTTAACTTCTGAAAGATTAAAGCGGGTATTTTCAGGGCGCTGGGCGGACCAGCTAGATCGTCCAAGTATGGAAGACGGTTTTACTTACTATGAGGCCAGAAAAAATGTAAGTAAGTCTGTAATTATGGAGTCAAATCGAGAAAATTTAGCTGACATCATTTTGCAAATTGTCGAGGATGACTCAAATCGCATGGATTGCCGAATGGATGGCTATAAATATCTTATCGGCAAGACTCGCCTTGGTTTTGGTATTGCGTTAGTTTGGGAGGCTGGTAAAACAAATGGTCATCAGGCCCTGACTCGCGAAATACGATCGCACATCATGTTGGAAGCAACAGCAGCTAACGTCACAAAGCCTGTATATATTTACGCCGTTGCTAATGTCTCTCCTATAAACGATCAGCTTTATAAATTTCAGCAAATACCTGATTCGATATTGGCGCGCCTTAATTTGCTCGAGGAAGAGTAATTCGTGAAGCTTTCAATGGATAATCTAAAGCCTTTTCAAGTGCGTGCCGCAGGGGAACTTACCCAGATGTTGGCGACCTATCCAAGTGCGCCGTATAAAAGCCGTTATGATCCTGATACCGGCCAGGTACTGCCTTTTTTATGTCGATTACGCGCAATCACCGGCAGCGGTAAAACCCCGATGTTGGCGCTAGCCATGGGTAAGCTTGGTGATGGAATTGTTTTGTGGACAACCAACAGAGGCGCAGTAATCTCCCAGACTAAAAGTAATCTCAGTTCAGGTGGGAAATATTCGCCTTTGCTTCCAGAGAATGTGGAGATATTAAATCTTGCAGATCTTTCGGATCTGGATTGGGTTGATATTTGTAAAGCCAAAAAAGGTCTTACAATAATTTTAGCGACAGTAGGATTGTTTAATCGTGACGGTGATGTCCTTAATGTACACAAAGACAGGGCAGGATCAACGCAGTGGGAAACACTAGCAGGGAACGGACCTGAAGGCCGTCAACGTCATCTTTATGTCGTTTACGACGAGGCTCATGGTGGCACTAAAGCTCAGTTTTCAAGATTAAAGGAACTGAACCCACGTGCCTTCGTTTTAGCTTCGGCGTCTGAGTTATCAGACGATCTGGCATTCCTTTTGCCTGGTAATACCGGAGAAGAAAAGTCTGTATCTTTAAACGCACAAACCGTAGTCGTTTCGACGCCACTTGTCGTTCAAGCGGGTTTACTAAAAACTAGGCTTTATTTAGTTGATTGTAATACCAATCGTTTGGATGCGCTTAAGGAAGCAAATAATAAATGGCTTCAGATTAGCGAGAAGCTATCCTCCCTAGCGGAGTGGCCGGTAATGTGCTGCATTGTAAATTCTACGATAGATGGGTTGGAAGTGTGGGAGGCGCTTACCCAAAATTTAAATGTAGATCCGCGAAGAGTAGCAGTTCATCTGGCAAATGTTAACGCTGCTCTGTCAAGCGTAAATCCTAATTGCCCTTGGAATTTGCTGATTGATACGCATAAGGCTAAGAAAACTCCGGAGGCACTGCGCGACGAAGGTTATACCCACATAATTTGGAATCTTTCTCTCCGTGAGGGATGGGATGAACCTTGGGCTTACGTAGCTTATATGGATGGTCTTGGTAAATCCGCCATTGATATATCGCAAAAAATTGGCAGATTTCTACGTCAGCCAAATGCGATGCCTTTTGATGACGGAGACTTAAACTCCGCATATTTTTATTTTAACGTTCCAGATAAAGATTTTGCATCGCTGGTGAAGTCAACGCAGAATGATTTGGGGGGTGATGGTTATGAAATTATAGCGATTAACCAGTCCAGTGCGCGCCCGCGAATTTCACGAGAGTCATTGCTTAAGACCCCAATGTCCATCGCGACAGTGGCTGAGTCTTTCGGTGAGAATTTAGATGCACTTGATCAAATACTATTGTCGAATGTTCCTCAATTTGCCGTTGAAGCTTTACGGGCCCCAGGTCGGGTACACACCCGAGTTCTAGATTTAGCTACGAACAAGGAAGATCTTTCTCTAAATAAAGAAGAGTTTAGGGAGGATAATGCTGATATCTCCGTATGGGATTACCTTGTTTCCCGTTTGGGCGCTCAGGACAGTAGAATTGCACGTAAAAATGGTACCTGTTTTACTCCATTCGTAAAAAATAACGAGAAAATGAAGCAGAGAATGCAGTTTGGCTCTGAAGCTATGAAGCTGTTGAATACGACTATTCCTAATATAGTTAGATTGTTAAATGATGAGTTTCGATTGGTTTATGAATACGATGAGGTATATGACGTAAAGCCGTTTAATCTCGTATCTCCAGATCTATATTTTGAAGACGAAAATAAGCGAGAACGATATAAAGTTGTAAGTTTCGATAACGCTTTACATGCAGAATACAATGGGCTTAATGCTTTCGAGCTGGAAATAGCTGAGGCGCTAGACTGTATGGGGCTTACCTGGTGTCGTAACCCCTCAAAGACAGGCTATGGGATTCCAATACCTGAGATTGGCGAAGGCACTACAAGTTTCTATCCGGATTTTATACTATGGTCTGAAAAATGTTTATGGGCTATAGATCCCAAAGGCGCGCATTTAATTAATGATGCTATATTTTCAAAGCTTATGGGTATTTCCGATATTAATGATATCCCTTTGAAAATTCGGGTAGCTCTAATTTTGCAAGGTAATTACATATTAGGTATTAATGGGCGTCCTATGCAGCAGGGGAAAGATGGATGTACGCTAATTTACAAAAGAAATGTAGGGGTTAGAGCTAAACATTTTCTTACGGCTAACGCGCTAGTTAAGGATCTTACCTAGAATAGGCTGCTTTTTGTTGGACGCTTGTGGGCAGAAACGCTGACCTGAACGAAGCGCGGTCAAGTTGAATGGCGGGGGCCCCGCCGAAGGTGGGTTCCGCGTCCGCAGGACCGCCGCAGGCGCATTCTGCTGGACGGTGCGCAGTGCCCCAAGCCTCCGCTCGGGTGTGTGGGGTTGCTTCACCACCCCGCGCACCTGAGCCCTCGGCGGCAAGAGCGGGATCACAAGGGCAGCGCCCTTGGTCTTGCTCTGGTCTGCCGTCCAGGGGGCTCCCCCTGGCTGCCAGCGGCAAAGTAAAACTTAAATCGCAGACAAAAAGAAAGGAACCGTAAGGTTCCTTTCGTTATCGGGGCTTATTAGCCTAATGCTTAACGACTTAGAACAGTAACCGTCAAAACGGTATGCCATCTGAGTCAATCTGCAACGAACTGAAGTCTAAATCTAACCGTTCGCAAATTTCACGACGGTAAGTTTCTTCATCCATGACAGACCATGCTTCGTTATATTCAAACGCTTGATGAGTTGTACCAACTGCGTCGAATTGGGATACTTGAATTTCCATGATGAAACTCCGTTAACGTTTAGTGGTGAGCATTTCAGTCAGCCGTGTGCTCTATCGCTGACAGATCAATCTTAGCCTATAGATGAGTGACTTGCAAAAACAAAAAAATGGCTAAAGGCCCTTTCCGCTACTGAGAATTCTAGTTCCAAACTTCTTTTACGCGGGCAAAAAAAAACGAGATAGCAAAAGCTATCTCGTCGTGTCAGGCATTAAATATAAGTGTTAGAAAACACGGATATCTAATGTAGACATTTCGTAATGCGCCTGGGTAATTTTAACTGCATCGGTGAAGAGCAGACCGGTAGGAGCATAAAATCGAAAGACCTTAGAATCATCGTCAATAGTACGAATGATGTAGAGGTATTGATTAGTAGAAAAAGCTTGAACTTTTTCGGTTTTAAGCAGATTGGCTTTGACAAACTTCGAGTGGACATGAACAGGGCCAAAAGCGTGAGCTTTAAGGTAGTCCATGTACGCGACTGCATATGGTGATTTACATTCAGCGTGATCACACTGAACACCAATTGCAACATCAAAGGTTTGGCCAACGGTTTGGAAGTCGAGTTCGATACCATTCATGGTATGTGTCCTTGTAAAGTTCAGTAGGAGAGCGTTTCAGTCAACCATGCGCTCTTAAAGTTGACGGGATCATCCTATCGCATAAAGGGGTAGGTGCCAATGCCGACAAGCATAAATCGCAAACAAAAAAAAGCCCTCTTTGAGAGAGGGCAAGTGTCATTGCTATGAGGGGTAAACGACTTACGCAGTCAGTTTAGCTGTCAGCCTCGGCTTTTGCCTTGGGCTTCCTGGGTGCGGTCAGATCGGGCGCCCCGTCCTTTTCCGGGAAACTCAGCTGGCACCCGTCCTTGTGGCCGGAGCAGCCAAAAAAGGACCATCCCCCCTGCCCTTCCTTCACTCGATGAATCAGCGGTTTGCCGCAGCCTGTACAGGCGAACTCCGACAGTACCGGGCCGCTGGGTGTCCCCGGCTTGCCGTCTGCATCTTGAGCCATGTAATCACAGCCGCTTTCATCCGGGTTGTAGCCACTGCATCCCCACCAGGGCGAAGACTTCTTGTTCTTCGCTGGATTTAGGATCAACCCGCGTGAACATTTAGGGCATGGGAACTCTACCGGAACCTTCGCCTTGAACGCTTCCAGTTCACCAAGCAAACGTTTCTGGACCGCACCCAATAAAGTTTTGTAATTGGCCTTGCCGGTGGCAATGCCTTCAAGTTGCTCTTCCAGGATCTTAGTGAAGTCGTAATTCAGGAACTGGAAGTTGTCGCGAAGTACGTTCATTAAACGAATGCCGCGAAAAGCCATTTTTAGCTGTTTCTTTTTACCAAAGCGCTCAACATAACTTCTGTTGTCGATGATTGTTTCAATGACAGCGCCGTAAGTAGCTGGGCGACCAATTCCCAGGCGTTCCATTTCTTTAATCAAACTGGCTTCGGTATAGCGCGGGCGTGCCTTCGTTTTTGTTTCAACTAACTTGCCGCTGTCGGCATCTAAATAATCATCAACTGTCAGCGTTGGTACTGGGTTGTCTGAATCCTGATCTTCAAGACTCGCTTCGTCTTCTGGATCCTCAGAGCTGTCAAAGGGGGTTAGCTCTTTCCAGCCTTTGTAAATCAGCTTTTTACCGCGACCTTCAAAAACGACTGTGCTGTCACCCACTGGGTTCACTGCTTCAAGTCGGGCAACTCGCACAGCAAAGCGCGCATCCTGGAGCTGGCAACCAACCGTTCTCATCCAGATCAAGTTGTATAGCTTGCGCTCGTTTTCGTTCTGACCCGCTGTCGTGGCAGATATGTGCGAAGGTCTGATCGCTTCGTGCGCGCCCTGGGAGTCATCCTTTTGTTTCCAGGTCCGAGCCTGTTCAACAATGGGTAAGCCATTCTCTTTGCCGTAGGCAAAGATTTCATTCAGGGCATCATCTGAAAGCGCGGTGCTGTCGGTTCGCATGTACGAAATTGCGCCCTGCTCGTAGAGCTTTTGGGCAATTTCCATTGTTTGCTTGGGGCCGAAGCCCAGGGCGTTACTGCCAGCAGCTTGCAGCGTGGTGGTTGTGAACGGCGCAGGCGGCGAGCTGGTGGACTCGCTATCGTCGCAACTCAAGACCTTCACGCTTCTAACTGCGGCAACTAGCTCAGCGAAATCTTTGTCGGTCCAATGTTTTTGCCCGTCGAGAAGTGGCTTGGCATCCCAGGCAGCTTTCCAATTGCCAAAGGTCAGCTCTGCGCCGTAGTGATTGAGGCTAGAGTGGCCCGCAATCTCTTTTTCCCTATCGTCCACAAGTCTCACGGCTACGCTCTGAACGCGACCAGTAGAGGCGTTCTTATCGCCCATCGCTTCAGCGATAACCGGGCTCACCATGTAGCCAATGAGCCTGTCTGTGATTCGCCGCGCTTCCTGGGCAGCGACTTGCTTTAAATCAATTGCCCGAGGATTCGCCAGGGCTTTTTTCAATGCGGTAGGTGTAATCTCGTTATAGGTAATACGGCGTTCGTCTTTAAGTCCGAGGACTTGTTTTAGATGCCATGCAATAGCCTCCCCTTCCCTATCCATGTCTGTTGCGAGAATTACACCGTCTTCGCATTCTTGTTGTAAGCGCTTCAGTCGCGCTACAACTTCCCGGCCTTTCTCGGTATACACATATTCGGGCTTGAAGTCGGGGGCATGGACACCCATACCAGTCTCAGGCAAGTCTCTAATATGGCCCACGCTTGCAGCTACCCGATAACCGCTGCCAAGATACTCTTCGATTATCTTGCCTTTCGACGGTGACTCAACAATTATCAATGTGGTCATTGCGTTCGCCTTTATTTGGGCAAGCCAATACCGTGATTGGCAATTAATGCCGGTATAGCCTGCAAATAAATAAGTGGCTCCGTGGAGCCACTGAGAGTTACTTAGAAGTCAGCGACTTACGCTGTTCGTGATAAAGCTTGATGGTCTGGTTCATGTCGTGCATGAGTTTGCGAAGAGGTTTAACGTAACGATCTTCGCGCTTCTTCCAATCCTTTTTGCTTATCGCGCCTTTGAAGTGAAGCTCTTTCAAACTGGCAACAATCAAATCTGCAATAACAAAGAGGCGGACGAAAGCGTTCACCAGAGGCGTGCCCTTCCCTTCTTTAATGGTCAGGGGGTATTCCGTTTGCGCAGGCGTGACAATATCCATTGCCTTGATAAGCGGATCAGTGAGTTCTTCAGTTAGCACGGAGAGGCTTTGTTTCATGTCATCCTCAACGGCTTTGAGGTTTTCACTGAGTACCGGTCTAACTTTTTCTGCCAATGCCTGGGCAATGGCATATTCAGGTTTTGAATTGCTGGCAAAAGCCTCGATTGAAAACAGGCTATCGGCAATGCGCACGCCGCAAATTCTTTTGCTCTCTTCATGCCCTGGGAAATAGTTGGTATCCCAAAGAATAATTAGGTACAGGTCATGTACCTTAATTCGGACGTCAAACCGTGGTTCATCCTTGTCAGTCATAATCAACTACCTGTATGAGATTCTGTAGCTGCATTACCTGGGCAGCGGCTATTAGCCGAATCTGTGTTTTGAGAAAAGCTAACTCGTACCGGTAACCAAGTCCCGGTTCTGAATAATCTTTATTGTTGAATTCAAGCCCTACTTCATAACCCTTGTCCCGGTTGGCCTTAACCAACTCTTTTGCCAGATTCACCCTGTCGGGTGATTCAGTCGTTAAGCACCAATGGACAATTACAGCCAGCTTTTCGGCTGGGCCGGGCAGGTTATCTAAACCCGCCGCAACAGCGCATTGCCATTCATTGAATAGCTCAAGCCCTTCGCGTGGGTGTTCAGTGGGGCTACCAGGGCAAAGCGTGGGGCACCACGTTATTTTGAACATGGTGCGTCCCAGCACATCTACCGACTCATAGTCATTTAGGTTAGCCAGACGCACCAGGGCCATTACTCAGCGCCTTCCGTTGCATCTGGAGCCAGAGCCTTGATAGCTGCAATAAGGGCAGCTTGCATGGCTTTAGGGTCCAGGTCTGGCGATACGTCGAGCAGTGCGGCCAGTGCTTTAGCTGCATCTAGGCCAACGGTCAACGATACAAAACTTTCCGATTCGGAAAGTCCTGCATTGTTTGAATCATTCGCATTATCGCCGGTTTGGTTTTTTGCGTCTGGATCACCACCGCCATTTTCGTTAGCCGCTTCAGGGGTCTTGGCACCCTCTTTCGGCGGTTTTGGTTCCTTCGGCGTCAGAGCTTTGATTGCTTGCTGAATTGATTCACCCTTGCCAATGCGTTTTTCGAGCTTGGTCAACTGGTCGTCATCAAGTTTTTTCAGCTCATAGACCAAGTTAACGTCCTGAAACGTGCCCGAGCGCACCAACTCTTTTGCACGGTCACTGAGCTTGTGAATTGCCTTGTACTTGCTCAGTGCTGATGGGTTTGGCAGGCCGTGAACAGCGATAATTTCGTCAGTGGTAAGCCCGAATTCCTTTTCGTCTCGTTGAATAGACATAGCGGTCTGAAACAGGGTCAGACCTTTACGTGCGCCGTTGGAAGCCGTGTGGTCAAGGCGTTGCTCTTTCTTGCTACCGGTACGGACGATGCATGGCAGCATCTGGAGATCTTCAGGCAGATTCTCAACCGCACGCCACCGGCATTCCCCGTCGATAATAGGGAAGTTACCGTGTTCATCCGGCGAACCAACAAACAGCGGGTAACGGATGCCAAAATATCGACCGTCATCAATTTTGATTTGGGCGGATTTTCGAATGGATTGAATGTTCGCAATGGTTTCAGGATTGTCCCAATCGTCGCGATCCTGCCCTTCCGTTGGAATCACTTTCGAACGGTGAATCAGTGTAATTGCTTCGCCGGTGATTGGATCATTGTCACCGCTACGCAGAAGTTCTTCGATAGTGCCAGCCATTAGATTTTCTCCATCAGTTTCTTGCAAAAGTTTTCAAATTCATAGGATGCATCTTGTGCAGAGTCATCCTTACCGCTGATCCACTTGCCGCTGCTGATCGAGGTTTTGATTGGATCGCGTAGGCCAATAACGCCGAGTAGGGCAACGTCACCGTAAGCGCTTACCAAACTTTCATAGATCGCTCTGTCACCAAGTGAGTGCGGGACCTTCTTGCCCAGGACGCTAACAAGCGTCTTCACGCGATTGATAACGAAGCCTCCCCATTGGAGGTTTTTATTGAGCCCGCGTTTTACAGGTTTCAAAACCTTCGTCAGCTCTTTCAATGACCCGATTGCGTTATGGTCCAAGTCAATTGGGGAGTAGATCAAATCGGCGCAAATCAAAGTTGCCAGCAGCGTGTTGCCATTACCGGCAGGCGTATCAATCAAGATGTAGTCGTAGCTTTCGATGTTCGGCACCTTCATATGAAGGTTATCTTTCAACGCGGTCACAATCGTCAAATCGTTAGAGCGGTTAATCTCGCTAACGCTCGAATCGCCTTGGATCAAATGAATATTGTCCGAGATAACGCTAACCGTGATCGGAGCAGCTTGTTCATCTTCAGGGTCTTTGAACAAGTGGGTAACGTTACTCAAATTCTCGTGACGTACTTCGGCCCCTTGCAGGTTGTTTGTCAGACTTGCGATGTTGTCCAGGTCGATAAACAAAACCTTCTTGCCCTGGAGACTCAGCCACAGGCCTAAGCCAGTGATGGTCGTTGATTTGCCTACACCACCTTTAGGAGTGCTGACGCCAATGACTTTCGGGAACGGCGCTTCATTAACCATTATTAGATTCCTTCGATATCGTCCAGGGAGGACAGATCCACCGGAGCGGTGGGTTTTGGTTTAGGCAGTCGTGGGCTTGTGATAGCAAGTCCTGCCGCCTCAATTGCTGCCAATTGGTCAGCGGTCAGCTTAGCTTTCCCGGCTGGCTTTTGCGGCAGTGGTTCTGGTGTAAATCGTTCGTCATCATCTGCGGTTGTTTGAGCAAACTGGTCATCAGAAGGCCCGGTAATGTCGTTGGTGTCAATGCTGGAAAAAGGATCATCTTCAGCGCTTGCGAGCGCGGCGAATGGGTCATCCTCGGTGTGATTTTCCAGGCTTGCAAATGGATCATCAGTAGCCGCAACAGACGACGCGAAAGGGTCATCCTCAGCAACGTCGCTAGTCGGTGTGAGTGCCGTAGCTGCGACTGGGGCGATGATCGCTTGCGGGGTAGGGGGCTGCGCAGCGTTGCGCGGTGGAAGGCCCTTAAACTCCTTAACGTTGATCCAGCAGGTATAAATAATTACAGCTAGATGATTCGGTCGAATAAGCGCGCTCACCCTTGCCGGGAGTGCGAGAAGCTGATTGGTGGTCACGGTTGTTTCTTCTACCTGACCCACTGAACGCTCATCACCCCACACCTCGGCGCCGCCTTTATTAACCTCAACCTTTTCCATCTTCGTGACGGTCTTTTGTGCTTTCCCCGTCAGGCTTGCCAGCCACTCTGCCGTTTCAAAATCGTTTGCGCGGTAGGTCAAAGTAATTTGGGTATTGATATCAATCCCCCCCTTAATTGACTGCGCATTGAGGGTTTTATCCGGAAGGTTCAAAAGGTCGGTTAATGCTTGATAGGTCAAAGCCATGAACACATTTTTTGAAAGCACAGTAGCCAGTGCGTCTGCCAGTGTCTGCGAAACGATAAATCTGATTTCGTCCAGGACTAGATATGTCGGGTGTGCAAGCGGCTTTTTAAGGGCGATTTGCACAAGCTCATCCAGAAGGGCAATACACGCTTTTCTGACGATAGTGTCATTGATGTTTGAGCGAACATAGACGACCGCACCGGAGCGCAACGCTTCCTCGACCTTGAAGCTTTCTTCCACCGTTGCGCGAAGAGTATCAAGCTGCATGAACTCACTTACGTTCGATTCAATGCTGCCGTTTTTTGTTTTAACCCACATCTGCATTTGTTCGTTAATTTCAGGGTGATTACCCTTCACTAACTTCGCAAGCTGGCCCAGTGTGCCGTCCCATAGAGGCATGAGATAGTCCAGCACTTTACGTTCATCACGTTTGAAGAAATCCGCGTTTGTGCCGTTATCAGCCATGCCGAATGTCTTTACAACGCGCTCTCTTCTTTCGCGACGGGTGCCGCCAATGAAGGGGCCGTATGAGCCTGGGCCAACGCCGTTTAAGTCAAGAACAAGCGGGGCAGGGCGCCCGTGGCGCTCACAGCTTTCGCGCATAATGTCGTAGATAAAATCATCTGGTTTTTGGTCAACAAACCACGCACCCCAACCCTTCATAATTGCTTGGTCAAGCAGCACGCCGAGCATGATGCCTTTACCAGTTTGCGAAGGGCCAATGACTTTTGAGTGGTTCTTTCTGAACAGTTCGTCGGCCATATAGATGCCTTCGCCTGTGTCGTCCAAACCTAAAAACATCTGCCCTTCACGGTAGAAATCTTGCGGGTTGAAGTCTTTCGCTTTGAGCTTATCCATGTCTATGCGGATATCGCTCAGGGCATCGCCGCTAGCCTGGACCCGGAATTTACGCAGCCAGCTATTAATTTTTGGGCGTACCCAACGCAGCATAATCATGCGTAAAAACATCGGTGCAGAAAGCACCACCAGGAAGCACCACCACAGGTCTTCAATGGACTTTCTAAACTCGCCATACCAGAGCTGCATAAACTGGGTCGCTCTGTCGCCATCGTAGCCGTAGACGGCATACGCATAGATATACAGACCGACAACCAGTAAAGGCCCGCAGGCGCATAGCAATATCATTGTGCAGCGGCGCACGTAGAGAAACGCAAGATCCATAACCGTTGCGTCATCCGATTCCTTCACTGCCCCCGTGACGGCGAGCAAAAGAAGTACGCCGATCAAAACGCAAAACACGGTTGTTAAGCCTGGGTTCGTGTTGAGCAAAATAAAACGCAGAATTTCCATTTGCTATCCTCTAGCGACTTCCTATAACCCGAGCATCATTGCTTGCTTCAGATCTTTCCGATTCGGAAAGTTCTTGTCCCTTCGCACGTTCTTTCCGATTCGGAAAGAAGTCCACCAACTTTCCGAATCGGAAAGTTCCAAGGTTTTCAGCCAGACTTTCCGAATTGGAAAGTTTCCGGCCTGCCTTGGATCCAACTTTCCGAGCCGGAAAGATTCTACCGACTTTCCGAATCGGAAAGTTACGTTATTACAGATTTTGTGGATTGCTCCACCAAACCAGTAATCACGTAATGCGCATATCACTGCGCATTATCCTATTGCCTTTCTATTGCATTAGCAATAGTCTTAGCAATAGAAAAGCCAATAGAACGAGGCATAGAAAAAACATGTTTTTTCTACAAATCAAAAGCCTTAAAAGCCGCCATCCGATGGATGACGTGGGCGTCCTGACGGACACCCATAGACCTCCGGGGGAGCGCCCCGTCGATCTTTTAGGGTTCCAACTCGCTGCGCGAGCTTCCACCCTCTTTCGCATCCTGCGCCCTGGACGGGCTTGTCTACGAAATTCACCCGCGCGGGCGTCCGATGAAGCCGGACCAACCGCCTTCCTGCCATTGCGCGACGCTTCGGTGCGAGACTTCGTCTCTTCCTCAGCTGCTTCATGGCGCAAGGCGGTTGGTCCGGCTTCACCGGACGCCCGCGCCGCTTTCGCTAACGGATGCTTCGCACCCTGCCTCCGCCCTGAACGGGCTGCGTCAGGGCAGACCGGGAAAATTGGCCTGGGGGCCATTTCCCCTCACCACCCTCGTGGGCTCGGGTGGCGTCTGTCCTTCTCGCTGTTTAACGCACCTCTCTTCGCTTCGCTCATCGCTGTGCTATTGAAAAGCAGCCAGCCCCGTGCCGGGCCTGGCGCCTCCCTTCGGTCGACAGAAGCAGGCGAGCGCTCCCGCGCTGCCCACAGCAAGCAACGACTTTTGGTCGTTTGCCTCAAGCCTTGCCTCCCTTCGGTCGACAGAAGCAGGCGAGCGCTCCCGCGCTGCCCACAGCAAGCAACGACTTTTGGTCGTTTGCCTCAAGCCTGTCTCCCTTCGTTCAGCAGAAGCAGACAGGCGCTTTCGCGCTGCCCAGGGCAAGCAACGACTTTTGGTCGTTTGCCTAAAGCGGCCAGCGGCTTTTGGCCGTTGGCGGCGTTTGCAACGTCTAGCCCCTCAGGCGGGGCTAAAGGCCTCGCGGCGTCAGTTCGCCTCTTTCCTGAGCGCATGCTTTGGCCTCGCCCTACCTTCGGTGGGCTGGCCTCGCATGCGTTCAGGAAAGGGCTCGTTCTGCGCTCGGAAGCCGATGCAGTCTCATGCCTTCGCGTTGCCCTACCTTCGGTGGGCTCGCTGGCATGATCCAGCAACGGCTTGCTTCGCTCCGCTGGTTTGACCAGCCTTCGCCCGCCCTTCGGCGGGCGTGGCTGATCTGCCCAGGGGCGAATCAAAAAAACAAAGTCTCCGCGCCTAACGGCCGGAGCCTTGTGCAATGTAATCGGTGGAGAATGATTTTGGACGAAGGGAAAACCACAAACGCTGTGAGCGGCTGGGGCCGCTCAGCAGCGATAAGCCGGAGCCGAGAAAAGCTCGAGTCGGTAGTTAAATGGCTTGCATGGTTTGACTACTCCGACAGGTCAACCATTGCAGCAATGCTCGGCGTTGATGCTGATGGCCAGCGCGCTTTTTTCAAGCGGCTGGAGGAATCCGGTTTTCTGTTGGTGGAGCGTGCACCTGGGATCGACAGGAAAATCTACAGCCTCGGTGAAGCCGGGTTTGAATACGCGCTCATGCTTGCGCCTGAGCTCAATCTGAAGCGGCGGCGCAGGCTGCCGTCGTGGGTGTCAATGATTCACAGTTTTTCGGTTCAGGCGGCAATCATTACGCGCATGCCGGATATCGAAACGCTGCGGCCTGAGAAGACCCTGAAGCACCTTCGTACCGTGCGATTGCCCGACGCAATCTTGACGATGAAGGACGGCACAACCGTCGCCCTTGAGGTCGAGTTGAACCATAAATCGAGTCCCCGGGTTTACAACATTTTTCTCTCACATCTGAAAAACATTCGCGGCGGTCATTACGACAAGGTGCTGTATCTCTTTCCGAATCCAGGCTTATGCAGTCTGTATCTGGAGAAATACGACCAGCCAATGTGGCCGATCTATCGGCCACTCCCAGGAACAACGCGATTGGTCCAGGACAAGGACCGGAGCTTTACAGCTAGCCCCGTGCATGAAAGCAAACTGATGCAATTTCAAGTCGAGGTCATGTACACGCTATGAGCTATGAAGATACCGTTTTCGGGCTTGTGCCCGTCAAAGAAGCTGGAAGCTGGGAATTGCTTGAGCATTTCCTTAAACCGGTTCTGCCTCATTTCAATAACCCATTGGTCACTGAGATTTGCGTTAACCGATATGACGAAATGTACGTTGAAATAAACAACGTGCTTGAACGAGTGGATAGCGGTTTCGCCTCAGAGCAAAAGCTTGTCGAATTCATTCGTCAGCTGGGGATTGTTCTGAAACAGCCGGTCGGCGCTGACAACCCTGAGCTTGATGCCCGTTTTCCAAACGGGGCGCGGATAAGCTGCACCCTGTCTTTAATGACACCTGCCGGGGCAACATTTAGCCTTCGCTGCAAGCCAGCGAAAGCCTTCACCATGGCCGAGCTTGTCGGGTTGGGCGCGCTGACAAGTGAAATGGCCGACTACATCGCAGGGCGTGTTCGTGGGGCCGCGACAATGCTTGTCACCGGCAATACCGGTAGTGGGAAAACTGCAATGTTGCGGGCTTGTGGTGGGTTCATCGACAAGCGTGAACGGTTGTGTACGGCAGAAGATACCCTTGAGCTGGGTATGCGCGAAATGCTGCCAAATGTCGTGGCGTTTGAGGCTCCTTACAGGGAGCCAAAACCGGGCGTGCGGGTTATCAACTTGGCGTCATGTATCCGCAAATTCCTACGGTATCGACCAGACCGCGGCTGGGTAGGTGAAATTCGTGATGCTGCTGCGTGCGACGCATTTTTTCAGTTCATCTACACCGGGCATAGAGGTTCTGCTGCTTCGCTGCACACGAACGGGCCTGACGACACCGTACCTCGATTGCAGTACCTCATGTCGTCGGCGGGCCTTATCAGTTACGACCTTGCCGGCAGGATGATCCTGGGCGTTCTCGATCTGATGATTCATTGCTCGCGGGATCCGCGTTACGGTCGGAAAGTCACGGATATTGTCGAAGTGCGCAACGGCGAGCTGCATCCGATCTTTGTGTATGACGTAGAAGCGGGTAAGCATCGGCGGGTTGGGTAGCGCCGCTGGCAGCCAGGGGGAGCCCCCTGGACGGCAGACCAGAGCAACACCAAGGGCGCTGCCCTTGTGATCCCGCTCTTGCCGCTGAGGGCTCAGGTGCGCGGGGTGGTGAAGCAACCCCACACACCCGAGCGGAGGCTTGGGGGCACTGCGCACCGTCAAGCAGAATACGCCTGCGGCGGTCCTACGGACGCGGAACCCACCCCCAAGGGGGCGGGGCCCCCGCCATTCAACTTGACCGTGCTTCGTTCAACAGCCTGGATCCTGGGAAGCTGGGACGGGGGAGGGTGACTGGTCGCCCAAGCCGGGACCAACCAGCGGCGCGGTAGGCACTTGCTATCATTTTTCGGTGGCCAGCTGCGGCACCAGGTCGAGAAGTGATAGCAGTTCTCGCCCTGGGCGCGGATCCTCGATCTTCGAATTGATAGCAGAATGGCCGGCCGGCGCCGGCGATCGATCGGCAAATTGATAGCAAAACAGCTGTACAGCTAGGATCAATGATCCTATAATGATTGCGTAAGCCGGGCGAATTGCTCAGCTCCAGCCGGAGAATTCCGACATGACCGCAACAAAGAAAACCACCCCCGTTGTCACCGCCAGTCTTGTGCCCGAGCATCGGCGCATGAGCTGCGTGTTTCGTTACTTTGGCCGCTTCTCGGTCGAGGTTGAGCAGTACACCCAAGCCACCATGCGCGAGTCGTGCGAAGCCTACACAGGCGGCGTATGGGACTACTACGAGCTATCCAATGGCGGCTTTTACATGGCACCTAACGGAGCCGAAACCTACAGCGTTTCCCGTACCAACTACTTTGAGGGTGAGCTTAGCGCCGAAGCAGTAGGGATCATGACCACCCTGGCGGGGATCATGATCACGTGGGGCCGGTACGAGGTAGACATGCTGGGCTTGCGTTATGAAAGCCTTATTGACTACGCACGAAGCCATGCGGAATGGTCTTTGATTCGCGCAGCCCTGGACTAATAACCGCACCCTGGCATTAGTCAGGGTCATTCAATAAGCCTGGGCGAATGCCCAGGCGCTACCCGGAGAATTCCGTCATGACCGCAACAACAGCCCACGCGATCCGCAAGCCACAAACGAACCTAAGCGTAGTCACCGATATTATGGAATATTCGCGCTTTGGCGCGTTGTCCCAGGCGTTTGTCATGGCCGCGCTGGAGAGCTACAGCGAGCAGGTAATTGCAACACCAGACGAACAGGTATCCAACGGGTTGCTTCCTGCAGGAGTCTGGAAGGGCATCGCTGAAGAAACACTTCAGAAGCTGGAGGCGACTGGGTATCGTCCCGTAGAGCCCAAGACGTAGCGGAATGAGAGGCCCAGCGCTTAGCGCTGGGTCATTGCGCTGACAGGCTCAGCAATCATGTGCGTATGCCTGGAGAGCGTATGAGTGAGAGTAAACCGAACGGCGTTCGCGCCGAGTGTATGAACGACGCGCCGAGTTGGCAGCCGCCATCCAGTGACGAGCTACGCAGTCTGATCGACTCAATGGGGCTATCGCCGCGTGAAGTAGGCGCGTTCCTGGGGGTATCGCGCAAAGCGGTCAACCGTTGGACCGTGGGCCAGGAATCCATTCCTTTTGCAGATTGGGTGCTTCTATGTCGGCGGGCAGGGTGGGGTTTTTCGGCTTATTGAAACAGCGGCCAAATGCCACTACTTGCGTTAATTTTGGGGTTTTATTGCGCAATACTGGCGTTTTGAACTCCATGTCGCGAAAATCTGCAAAATTTTGGATCCACAACGGAACGGACTTGTTACATGAGAGTCACACATGCGGCTCAGTAGAGTTGCGGATGTGTACATTCGCGTTTGTGAACACGGAGGTTCGTGGTTAGAAGTTAAGAAGTCTGTGAAAAGGTCGCGTTTTTGACGCAAAAAGTGTTGGCCTGAACCGTTTAAGCGGGTAATTTCGCGCTTTCTTTTCGATAGATGCCCAATGCGGCATCAGATTAAACCTCCGTGCGATCCTTCAGGATCCGGCGCATTTCTGCCTTGAAACTCTCGTAATCACGGGCATTTTCGGGACGAAACAAAGCGCCGTTCTCAAGTGCGATTTCAAGCAAAGCCCTTATGACCATCGACCGCGATGGCCTGCCGAAAAATTCTTCGGCCTTTAGGGGCTCCACAAATCTAATTTCAATGCTTTCCAGCACCTTGCCTGGAAGCGTGATGTTGGTCGGGACGGTCTTAATGGCTTTGGTCATTTGGTCGCCCAGGCAGGCAAAGGCATTGCCTCTGCATTCGATATGTGTATATATATGCGCATAACGTTGTGCATTTCTTTATAGGGAGTTGTAAATAAATGGGCGAGCATAGAAACCCGGACCTAGAAAATAAAGCGGTATTTACATCCCGCTCTATGAAGTTCGGCATCCCCACGCGCGTTTTCGTTGCGATTGTGGTCGTGGTTGCCTTCAGCTCCTTCGTTTGCTGGTCATACCTTCCAAAGCTCATCGGGATCCCGGTCAGCATCGTTCTAGCCCTTGTGATCTTCATTCCGGCCTACCTCGCTCACAAGGTAGACCCGGACGCTTACGTCCTTTGGATCAGAAGCCTATGGGCGGATTCACGCCTTACCACGCTCAGAAGCCATAAGCGTCCCATGCTCGTTCTCGTTCCCGGCCCTGGGGGCGAATACATCGCACAACCCACCTCAACAGGATCCACCCGATGAAAAACCGTTACTTGTCACTCCTGGCGCTGTTCGGCGCGGCCACTGCAAAAGCAGCGGATAACAACGTTGATATTGGCGCTGACAGCGACGGCCCGTTTCAGTTGGTCGGTGACCTACTGCAACAGGTAGTCGATTTCGGCGGGGGCCCTGCCGTTACCTTCGTCGTCTTCATTTCAAGCGTAGCCGCTGTGGGCCTCTGGATGATGGTTCCGAAGGAAGCTTCTAAAGCCGTGGGTTGGTTTTTCCGCGTGTGCATCGGCGCAATTCTGATTCTGAACATCGCGCTTCTTATCACTTGGTGGAAAGGCATCTAAACATGGCGAACCAGGGCAGTCCTATCAACAAGGCGCTATATCCAGCTGGTCTGTGGGATAACTTCATCCTGTCCCACGTAGGCACGCTGATAGGTGCGTTAGAGCTCTCTGGTGTCGATCCACAGGGCTACAGCGCAGCGGACCTTGCCAGCGCAACGACGGTGATGCGCAACCTTGTTCAATCGCAACACCCGGCCACTTCGTTGACCCAGTATTACTGGCACTACGAGGGGGCCAAGGTCGCGCTCAAGGAAAGGTCCAACCCGCGTAGCCGCATGCTGTCTGAGCGCCGCGAGCAGTTTTTGAACGAAAGCAGAACCCTTTGCACCAGTCGCCTGTTTTGGATGCTGGATGTTCCTACAGAGGCGAATCTGAATAAGCTCATGTCTGCCTCGGCGCTCAAGATGATTTTTTCTGCGCCTTTCGAGCCATCTGCACGCGCAGCACTCAAAGCGCGCATCAGTCACTGGGGATCTTGGTTAGTAGAGCGGAGCGAGCTGCGCCGTCAGGTCGATCTATTGGAAAGCGCGCTGGACGATTTGAACGTTCGGTTGCAGGTCATTTCTCCTACGAACAAGGTTCAATCTCCTGAACAGCTTTGGGCGTTGTGCAGAGCAGCGGTCAACCTTCGACCGGAGTACCTGGACACCGCACAGACCGAAGCAATCCCATCCGATGATTGGGACCGTCTACTAGCAGACGGCGATATTAGCGCGGTCAATATTGACGGCGTGGACATGCTGAAAATTGAGGGGCCTGAGCCCGTCTATGCACGTATCGCGTCAGTGATTGGCTACGGTGCCAGACAGACCCCTTACGGCATGTGGGGTGCTGGTGAAACAAGCCCAATCATGCAGAAGGGCAACTACCTAGTAGTCGCTCGCGCTCGGCCTATGTCGTCGCTGGACAAAGGCATGATGCTCAAAGGCAAGTCCGATGAGCTATCACGCAGCCAGATCAAAATCACCCAATTGCTGAAGGGTGAGGACGTGACCGGCGAGATTGAAAAGAAGATCAATGACAGCCCGATTCTGAAGAAAAAGCTGATGGAGCTTGAGGACGCGGCCAACTCCCCGGATCGGTCCTACTACTACCATTCGCATGTCATCGTTTTCGAGAAGGATGCAACGAAGCTCAAAGCGGCTTGCCGCCAGATGCACACGGCCCTGACTCAAAGTGATTTCAATGTGGTGTGGGAGTCGGTTGGAATGGCCGACCTGTTTCCTATGTTGCTCCCGGCTTATCCAAAGCGTTGTTTCCGTAGCGTCGAGTTCACATCCTCCCAGGTTGGTGCTTGCTCGCTGGGTTTCAGAGCCCACAACGGTATCCCAACCTGGGGCGACCACCAGGAAGAAGCCGTTTACATCCTGGAGAACGAGGACGGAACACCGTTTTACTACAGCCCATACATCGGTGATAAGGCGCTGACTCTGGCCGTTGGCCCGAGCCGTTCGGGCAAGTCGTTTACAAAGAACATCATTGCAGGCCACTTCCTGAAATTCGGTTCTACAACGGCGGCGGATCCTCATAGCGTGACCGCTGCGCTGGCGTCCCTGTACCACTCTGTTGATGTTGATCCAGGTACAGAAGGCGTTGCCAAATTCTTTGGCGATGAAGGTGGGATTTTCCGAATCGAGGATCCTGCAACAGATCGTGGTTTCAGTTTGTTTTGCAGTTCGCGAGGGCAAAACGACAGTGATTTCGTACACCACGCGCTTTCGCAAATTCGCATCATGCTCAGTCTGAACGACAGTAAAGAACTTCAGAAGTTGTTGCCGCACGAACAGATTGAACTTGACGCTGCGATTGTGTCGGTCCAGTCGGACGATATGCCGGTGAACCTGAAAACCATGTCCACTTTGTACGACATGGTAGGCGAATCCCTAAAGCTGAAGCTTCAGCGTTGGGTTAGAAAAACCAGCGGCATGTATGAAAACCTTTTCGACAACGTTGAAGACGGTATCGGCAACCTGACCAAGCGTATCGCCGTTTACAACTTGGCCGGAGTAAAGGACAAGCCCGCGCTTGCCCAGTTGGTGACGAACGAGATTTTCTTTCGTGTATCGCGACTATTTGAGGACCGCGCTTATCGCAGCGTTCCTAAAATGATGTCGATTGACGAGGCTCAATACTTCTTCAGTATCCCTGGCGCTGTCGAACTGGCCGTTGCAAAAGCGCGGACATGGTTCAAGCACAACGGCGGCATGGAGTTCTGGACGCAGGATGTTGACCACTTTGGCAACATTCCAGGTTGGAACACTTTGCGTTCATCCGCTTCAACATGGTTGTTCATGGCAGACCAAGCTATGAACAAAGAATCCTATCAGCGAGTTTTCCCGGACCTTACAGACGGGGAGTGCGCCGCTATCGCACGCCTGAAGCCACGTCAGCAGTTCTACATAATTCAACGCGAGGCAGGAATCTCCAAAGTGGTAAACGTGTTTACCGCGCCGGAAGAGTACGTGTTGGCTACCAGTCGCCCAAGTGAGGCCATCATTGTTCGTGAAATGCTTGATCGTTATTCAGATATTGATGAAGCAACCTCTGAAATGGTTAAGCGCATATTCCCAAAGAAAGGAAACTAGGAAAATGAAGCCAACTATGAAGTTTCGTTTAAAAAAATTGTGCGCTGCCATTGTCATTGCAGTTACTGCATTGGGGCCAGCATATGCACCCGCGAGCGGGTTTCCCGTGGTCGATATCGCGTCTATTGCCCAGGCGGTAGCTGATTACTCCAACCAGCTGTTGCAGTACACAGAGCAGATGCAGCAAACAATCCTTGAGCAGAGTCAGCTGGCTCAGCTTATTGCGACTTATGAACAAACCATGACCAGCTACTACCACATGCTTTCACAGATGCAGGGGTTGCAGCGTTTGATAAGTAAACGCGACTACATGGCGATCATGAGTAAGTTTTCAAACGTCGTTGATATGTACCCTGGTAACACGCCAAATTTCCAGTCCAAGGAATGGATTGCCAAAGGTAAAGACCTTTCCAGGATGTATAACCGGGTAGCAGATGCCCGCGACCTGGAAACCGCAATCAGGGCAATTCCTTTTGATGGCAAGTCCGCAGAGCTTCAGGAAACGGCCGCCGCGCAAGCTAATACGATGGATCAAATGGCAGTGGGGCAGAGCCTGTTTTCTGAATCGATGAATGACGAACTCCTTACAAACGTAGAGCGTGCAGGAGAAGTAGCCGATAAACGTAGATCGTTAGGCCCTGAAGATCATTTGGCGACATTGCAACTGATGGCAGAGCAAAACGAACTGACTATTGAGTCGGATCAACAAGCTAACGCCATTGCCAACGCTCAGCTCCAATACTCGAACCAACTGCCCGCACACTTTTTTGCGCGGCAGAATCTAGCGCGTCAAGCAACATTGGAGTCAACCAAGGAACAACTCAGCACTGAGATTGTTATTGATAACTCCAAGCTATCTGATTACTAAGGAGTAAATTCTATGAAAAATGTAATTGTTCTGGTGTTGGCTCTAATGTCGGGTGCCGCCTTCGCGGCGTCGGACGTTGCCCACCTTCAACAAATGCAAGAGGCTACCAAAGCTTGTAAAGCCAAGGGCTTTAAAACTGTGGGGGAACAGGAAGATTGTGTTCATGCCGCTTATGTGAAGATCAAAAGCGGTGTGCCGGACCGTGGCGCTTTGTACGCTGAAAAGAACTACAAAGGTTTGAGCAAAGCACAAGCCGAAGGGAAGTTGATTTCTCTGCAAAAAGAGTACGACAAAGCGCCGAAGGGAACTTATTTCAAAGCCAGCAAAAAAGCCGGTGAAGTAGATCGAATTAGCATCATGAACGAAGGCTGGTGGATTCAGAAAAACATTCTTGGCGCTCGCCAAACCCAGGGCGATCCATGGTTCATGGAGTGCAAGGACGGCGCTCACTCGTTGAACACTGTCAACCGCTGCCCGCTCGGAAAAGGAGGCGCTAAGTAATGTCAGCCGTCCTGATAACCGTTCTAATGGGCTTGGGCACGTTGTTTTCACTCGGCGGCCTCCTGGTGCTGCACCTGCATCGCAAACAACGTCGCCTGCAAGCTTTGGAGCTTCAGGACGCACCCGCTCAACAGTACACCTACGATCCGGCGACAAACCTTTACACCCTGATCGACGCTCAGGCAAAGGCGCACGTCTACAAGGTGGGGCTTTTAAGCGATAAGAAGCGCCAGGTTATCGCCCTTGCCTTGGGCATGTTCGCAGTATTTCTGTCGCCGTTGCTGCTTTTGCCACCGGCAGAAGCGGCCCTGTCGGACTCCATGCGCAACGTATTCAGTGGCGAGCTGAAAACGTTCGTTACCGGAATTATGAGTGGCTCTGACAATCCGGTATCTAATTTCGCCTGGATGATCTTTGCAGCGTTCGCTTTCATCTTGTTTGTCATAGAGGTTATTAAGTTTATTTGGCAAGGGAACCAAACCGAATCCCATATGATTGCGCTATGTATGTTTTTCATAACCTTCATGATTATGGGTTCTTACGACGGTTTCACCTCGGGCATTTGGGGTATCGCAGTCGGTATATCCGATGGATACCAAGAGCAATTAGTTGGCAACACTGATAACTTTTTTCTTTCTCAATGGATGCACAAGACCTTTGCAGCAGTGGTTGTCGAAGACTTGAGCATGTGGGACTCGTTGAAGCTACTCAGTTATATGACTATGTGGACGGCTGCCGGTGTTCTTTTGGATGCTGTTGCATATCTTGCCGCAATGTGGGCAGACTTTGGTTACGCAGTTGGTAAAGTTGTCGGGTTTGTTTTTATCCCGTGCTTGCTGTTGCCTGCTACTAGGAATCTGTTTGACGGATGGTTCAAATTCTTCACCGGCTTCGGTTTCTTGCTCATCGTACTAAAAGCCACAATGGTTGTAGCCGCCATTGCCGTTAAAGCAATTGTGGGTACGCTGGGCGTTAAGTACGCCGGAGCTGGCTTTGCTGGCGAGCCGACAGCCGTAACTATCGGTGTCAATGAACTTTATAAGTTGGCCGACGCAGCGGCAATGCTATTTATCGCTGCACTCTTTGTTCTGTCATCGTTTGCATTTGCCTCTGCGCTTGCTGGTGGTCTTGGGAACATTAGTGGCGGGCTGGGTACGGCTGCCGGTCTGGCAGTTAAGAAAGTTCTTAAATAACGGGGTGTTTTATGTCTGTCGTAATGGATGAAGCTGCACAAAAACGAGCTGACAGTAACAGTAAGCTCCCTGCTGAAAAAGCCGCTTGGCGCGTTCTGAACAATAAGTTGTGGATTTTTGCAATATTCCTGCTGCTGGTATGTGTATTCCAAAACTGGAACAACCGTCAGGCATTCAAGGAAGCGATGCACACAAAAGAACTGGTGTGGATCAAGATGGGACCGGACGGCAGCGCAACGGTCGATGAATTCACCCCAGGCGATAAACCGATTTTTTACCGGGCTTCGGTGGACGGCGTTTTAGAGAAGTACCTGACCGCCCGTTACGGGGTACAGCCTGAGACGATCAGGAAGGATTATGGCGTTGCAGGCGTGTTTATGTCTGAGCCTATGTACACAGAGTTCCTTAGCACTCAACCAGGGGGCTTTAACGCTTTGCAAAGGGCTGTTGATGTTCAGGCCAATACCAATAGCGTTCCGCGTGTAGAAGTGAAGTGGGGTTTCCCTGACCACTACGACAGCGTGCCGGGTGTATTTGGGAAACAGAAGGGCGAAGTCTTCCGTTCAAACATCTATTTCACCACTACGACCAAAAGTCCAAGCGGACTTGTTATGAAAGATGGCGTTAAGAAAATGATTTGGCGCGGCCAATGGCGTTTGCTTCCTAAAGAAGCATTGGAAAAGAAATCTACGGCGTGGTTGCGAGCGAACCCAATCGGATTAGAGATTATCCAGGCTGATGTTATTGAAGACCCAGCCGGATACAAAAGTGAAGAGGCTAAATGACCATGAACAACATTATTTCTAAAGCCGCAGTCGGCGCAATGCTCTTTGCTGGTGCTGTATCCGTGCAGGCGGCAAGCTGCCGTGTCATCCACTGGAAACCAGATGCAGTTTTAACAATCAACAGCGCGTTGTATCTCGGCACGCGAGTTGAGTTGCCTGCTGACAATTTGATTCCTCCAGTTTCCAGTTCAGAGCTTTGGAATGCTGAAGGTGCAGCGAACCAGGTCATGATTAAGCCCAACAGCGACACGGAGCAGGGCAAGTCAGGGATCATCCGTATGTGGACCACAGACGGCAGTTCCTACGACGTTGTAGCAAACCGCGTTGGTTCATCCGCTCAAAATGACGTATGCGTGAAGATCGTTGCCGATGGCATGTTCTTCACCCCTGGAGCGCGTGAAGCGCTCAACGGTCAGTCTTCAAACATTGCGAGGGGCGCGGCGGCATCCGGTCAACAGGTGCAGGTTCTGCAACAGCAACTCGCCAAGCAGCGACTTGAAGCCAAGGCCCAATCGGATAAGGCCGTATACGAAGCGCTGCGCCGCTTTCGTTATCACGTGTACACCGGCTACACCTGGAATCAAGGTAAGGGCTTTGAAGCTGAAGGCTTAGTCACTGACGTTTACGACGATGGCCGATTTACTTACATTCGTCTCGATAAACCTAATCGCGGCCTAATGTCGGTTGAAACTGTCGTCGGGGGGAAAACAGCTGTTGTTCCAACCAAGTACGACGACGCTTATGGCATGTATGTTGTTTCGGGCATCTATCCAAGCTTTAACTTGAAGATGGATGAATCTGAAATGAGCATTTCGCGCAAAAACAATAAAACTCTTGGCGAGTTTTAAGGGGGGACTATGACTGAAGAATCCTCACCTCGCATTGACGAACGGCCCTCGACCCACAAGAAGAAAATGCAGGCTTATTTAATGGCTGCGTTGGGTGTTGTGTTCTTCGTCCTTCTGTTCATGGTCGTCTGGAATGTTTATTCCAAGATGCAAGAGCGCAAAGCACCGCCAAAGGAAGCAGACGCAACACCGTTGGCTGCGCCACCTACCGTTGACCGGCAAACGCAGTTTGACGCGCTGGCCCAAAACCGTACTGCCCGTCCAGCTACCCAGGGCGAGGCAGGCGGCACCAATGAGCGTTTCGACAAGATCAGCGAAGGCATGACCCCTGCGCAGCGCCGTAGCGCTGCATCGGGTCGGGGCGCGCAAGCCGTTGAGCCAGAGGAATCAGTCGAGTCGAAAGAAGTTCGTCAGTGGAAGTCCCGCGAGGAGCTGAGAGCGCTGAAAGCTGCCAATAAAGATTGGGGTTTGCCTAAGGCCACAAAAACAGGGCAGGGCGCTTTGAGCATGACTCCAGGCTCCCCAGGATCGCGTAGCGACGTGCAAGCAGCCCCGGCCAACATGAACGATCAGATTGCACATTTGAACCGGCCATTGAACGAAAACGCTAGCCTTGATGAGCGCCGGGCCGAAGTGAAACGCCGGATTGCTGAAGCACAGCAGCTTCGTTTGTCGCTGCAACAGAATGGTGCTGCTGGACTGCCGGAGGCTGCTGGGCGACCTGGGGCCACCTCGACGGCTCCAGGCTTAGCACCGCCGATGCTTAGCCCGCAAATGGCCCCTGCGGCCCCACAGCGCGCTCAAGCCCCGGCAAATGTTGTTGGCTACCCGAAGAAGAACCAATACGACGCGGATACCGCTGGAAAAATCAAAGTGCCACCAGGAACAGAGATCCTTACTACCTTGATGAAAAAAGGTATTTCGGATTACCCAGGTACATCTTTGAAAGCTATCGCCAATCGTGATGTTTACGACACTACTCGCCAGTTCGTAATTATTCCGAAAGGCACAGAATTCAATATCAAAATGGTCAGGACGCGGAACGTCAACGAAGCTATTTCTAATCGTGTCGGATTCTTGGTTAAAGAGGCTGTATTGCCTAACGGCAACTCCATTGACTTTTCCACTGCCGCAGTTGCAGATAGGGAAGGGGTGGGAGCCATTGAAGACCAAACCGACTATCACTTAGTGGCGCAGTTCCTGGGCGTTGCGGCTTACGCATTGATTGGCTCGCAAACCAGTCGCTCGGGCACTGGTGAAGATGAAGGTAGTTACGCTGGCGATGTTGGTGAAAACTCAAGAAGTCAATTTGCGCCATTGGCAGAGAAATATCTGAACATTGTGCCGACGCAAACCATTCGACCTGGGCAGAGTTTCCAAATTGTCACCGAACAAGAAATGTTTATCGAACCTTGGAGCGATCTTTATGCGAAATATGTTGATTAAAGCCATTTTGGTTGCGTTGATGCTGCCTGCTATCGCATTCGCCCAGGACGAGAAACCATATCCACTCGACCCACTCGCAGTATGGGTTCGGACTGTTTACCCCGAGGATGTTAATACAGTGGGTGAAGCAATCCGTTACTTGTTGGAGCCAACTGGATACCGCGTAGTTGTTGCTTACCCTGCGCCGAGCGATGCAATCACAATCGTTAACAGCCGTGTACCTGCAATTGCAAAGGTTCACCGGACAATGCCGGTTATGGATGCTTTGCAGCTGTTGATCGGCAACGACAATTGGATTGTGGTTGATCGTAACCACAAGCTGATTTCCTTTTCGGAGAAGAAATCGTGAAGCATTTAATCTTGTTGTTCGCAACGGTCGTGGTTGTTAGTGGGTGCAGCACTACGCATGTTTCAGGTACGGGTGAGTTTTTCAGCCTGAGCAGCCGTAATGTTGTTTATCGCGATTTGACTCGCCCTATTGCTGTCGATAACGAGCCGGAGCAAAAAAACTATGCCGTACTTCCAGCCCCGACTAAATAAGGCACTCACTGCCGCTGTATTCGTCCTGGGCCTTATGGCCCACGCGAACGCGGCAGAGCCAAGTGCCCCGGATGAACAGGAACTCTACGAGTACCTGTTTCCCGAGGCTGGAAAGGCGCGGGCACTGTCGAGCTCCCAAGACATGGCTGTCCAGTCAGCCCCGACCGAGCGCGTGCGCTCGGCCTGGGGTAATGACCGGCCTCAAGCGTGGTCCGAAGATCAAAGACAGGCTATGCAGGATGCGTTTAAGCCCAAGCCGAAACCGGTCGAGCCGCCTGCGCTGTTATCCGTGCCGGACGACAGCGGGTCGTTCAACTACTCGCCTATTGCCGTTGACGGTCAGCCATACGCTGACCTGATTCAGACCTACGCAAAAAAGCGGAATCTGAGCCCATTGCTAGTGCAACAGATCATTAAGGCCGAGTCCCGGAATGATCCAAACGCGATAAGCCCGAAGGGCGCGAGCGGGTTGATGCAGCTCATGCCCCAGTTAGCCGCGGAATTCAATATTGACCCGTTTGACCCTGAAATGAATATCAATGTAGGCACCCAATACTTTGCGCAAATGCTGGCGAAATATAAGCGAGTTGATTATGCGCTTGCTGCTTACAACGCTGGCCCAGGTGCTGTAGATAAATACGGCGGTATTCCGCCGTATCCAGAAACTCAAAACTACGTTAGTAGCATTCTTGCCGGTGTTGCTCAGCTGGAGGCCAAAAACTAATGAAGCACTTATGTTTGATTGGCATGTTGTTTTCAGGCGTTGCGGTCGCCGGTAGTGAGTTTGACTTTGACTACAACGACAAAAACGATATGCGCGGTGCTTACTCAATGTGCGCAACCACAGGTTTCACCCAAGGCGATTGTCCGAAGGTTTATCAGAAATGCTGGCAACCGCCCATGATTTACCGCAAGAAGCATAAGACAAAGACTTATTGTGTTGATCCACCGAAGTTTGGCGTTAGCGATAGTGACAAAGATCGATACCTGGACGAAGGCGCTAAACGCGCAGAGAAGATAACCGGCGAATAAGCCAAGGTTTGCAAGGGACTGCTCGCAGATTTTGCCCAGCAGTTGCGTCACCTGCTTAGTGGTGAGCTGGCCGGGGCATCTGGCACCAAATATGGATTAACCAGGAGGAAACATGCCGACGATAGACCGCCAATGGCTGGAGCAACGTGGCCCGATCTGGTTAGGCCGCTCGATCCAGTTAGGCCATACGACCAAGCTAGGCGACTCGACCAGATTAGGTAACACGGTTGAGCTGGATAAATTGCTTGATCTTATTGATGAAAGGCTTAGCGAATTTGCAGCCCAGGATAACGGTCATTTAGGGACCGTATTACTAAATGATGTTGCGGCCCGCCTCTTAGATCCTGCGGACAAAGCCGCTTACTTCGCAGCTGCAAACGAACGTTTTATTGGGGACTAATTCCCCGCAAGCATTTATTTCTTAATAAGGAACATACACATGGCTACTGAAACCAAAGCTCCTAAAGTCCGTTATGACGCTCTTATCGCGCACGAATACGTCGTTGGTGAAGAAAAACGCACGTCCTGGACCAAGATCGGCGCAGCGTTCCCGACTCAGGATGGCAAGGGCTTCAATCTGGAAATCACCCCAAATATTTCGGTCAGTGGCCGAGTTGTGCTGCGTCAGTACGAGCCCAAACCAGCAGCCTCGGAATAACCCAAATGGAGAGCGGTCAAGGGGTTGGTGCGGCCCACAGGCGCGCAGCGCCGAGGACTCGGCCCCTTGACGGCGCGGAATGCCCCCAAGCCTCCGCTCGGGTGTGTGGGGTAGCTTCACCACCCCGCGCACCTGAGCCCTCGGCGGCAAGAGCGGGTTTACAAGGGCAGCGCCCTTGGTTTGCTCCTGATGCCGATAGCAACCGCATAGTTGCGGCGAAGAATAAGGACAGAACGTGCGTTTAAAGATGTTGAAAGAGCTATTCAGCGCGGGTGTGCTTAGCGGCGCGACCGTCGTTCCCAACGGCCAGGACCAAGGGTCCTGGAAGCTCATGGTTCACAGGCTGAACGGTGAGTCTGTAGCCGTGACCGTAGCAGCGAAGCCGGAAGACAAAATCTACATACGTCTGAATGCCGCTCTGATGGATGCCCACCGCCTGGGTTTTCGAGACGTAGCGGTCCAACTGCCCGACGAATTTGAGCGAGAAGACAGCCAGCGCACCGGCTGCCTTCGCTAAGCCTTCACGAATCTACATAAACCTGCGCAAAAAGGTGTAAATCAGTGCCTTTTTGCGCAATTTCGCTTACACGAATTTGCTTTTTCATGCAGCGGCGCATAGTCTTGAATCGGTTCTAACCACATTGATTGAGGGCGTGATGGCCGTGGATCTATCCGCAATGCGAAAGCTGTACAAGGACGGTGCCTTAAAGGCGGCAATCGTCTCGCCTGCGCCGATGGAAATCGGTGCCTGGGTGCTTACGGTTGAGCGTACCGATGGATCGCATGAGTACATGACTGTTGCGAGAAAGGACCGACACAAGATCTACAAGAGCCTTGAGTCTGTCAGCGCTGATGCAGCGCGTGTGGGGTTCAGCGAAGTGAAGGTGGTGAATTTGCAGGTCGCATAACCAAAACGCAGAAACCGAAAAGCCCGGCTGGTAACCGGGCTCTTTGGATAAATCAGAACAGGTTTTCTCTTTCGACGGTAGAAACCTGTTCCTCAACAAGGTGAGCTGATTATGGCTGGCACTGCGGCTTCGTGCAAGTCACGGAAAGCAGAATGTAATCAGCTCGCCGCCGATTGGCGGGAACATGGAAGCAACCTCAAAATCGCACGGTGCGGACGTCACTGACGTCAACACCCAGCGCAACATTCCAGCTAGTGGCATCCAGACGCCTCCAGGGCGATTCTTTGAAGAAGGGACGGCCTTTAACCGCATCCTGATCGAAGCCCCCTATTTGGCGCGTTGCAGCGACAACAAAACCGCTGCGCTTGTCCGTCCCCGCGAGTACGCGATTCGCTTTCCCTACATGCAGATCAACCGGCAAGGGATGGTGTCGTGGCTGATATTCGACCTCGATCATGCCAACTCGCTGAAGTGGGACGACGCGGGGCTTCCCCCGCCGAATTTGATCGTTCGCAACCGTGCGAACGGCCACTCACATCTGTACTACGCGATCCCTACGGTCTGCACGACAGAGAACGGTAGAGACAAGCCAATCCTGTTCATGAAGGCGGTTTACACCGCTTTCGCAAACCTTCTCGACGCGGACCCTGATTACAACAGCGGCCCTGTAGCCAAGACTCCAGGGCATCCGTGGTGGTCGACCATAGAGCTGCATAACCATATCTACGACCTGGGCGAGCTGGCCGACTATGTTGAGCTGAACGTAACGCCCTGGAAGACCGGACCCAATCTTGAAGAGCTCCCGCACTCCAGGCACTGCATTTTGTTCGAGCAGCTGCGTTACTACGCTTACAGCGTTGTAAATCGCGAGCGCGAGCGCGGAAACCTAGCGTCCTTTACGCGGATGCTTGAAGCATTCGCGCACAACCACAACAGGTTCGCCCGTGCTGGCTTCACGCAAAACCTCATGCTGTCCTCAGTGCGAGCGACGGTTAGATCCGTCGCCCGGTGGACGTGGACGCGCTACGAAGGCAGCACCCGGTGCTGCCGGGGCTCAATGGAACTCGACAAGTCGCTTCCGCTGCCCGAGCGTCAGAGCCTTTCAGCCAAGCGCACCCACCAGCTGCGGCACAAAGATACCGAATCGAAAATCCGCGCCGCCTGCCGAGGACTTCAGGAGCGAGGCGAAGCCCTCACCATGACTGCCATAGCCGCCCTAGCGGGCGTCACACGGCAAACGGTCGCTAACTACGGGCATATCCTCAACGAAGTCTCTAAGCCATCCACCGTTGCCATCCTGGGCGCAGATCGAGGGCAGGACCTCAAATCAGCCCCACAGGCTGAATTGCTATCAGATTCAACCCCGGGCACCAGGTGGCCAGGCTCAAAATGCTGTCATTCCGAGTCAGAAACCGGCGACGTAGGCACCGAGTCAGAATCGGAAATGCTATCAAAACCCGCCGGCCGCGCCGGCGATCGAGGACCAGAATGCTGTCATTCTGGCCCCGAGCCAATCCACGCTCCAGCTGTTAAGTATGGTGTACATCAGATAACAGCCCGCTTTGGGGCTGCTTTTGATCCTGGCCTTCAAGACTCTGAAAGTGAGGATTCTTCATAGTGCCGGGGAGTGGTGTATGGCGCTGCATTGTCTCAAGCACGGATATGGCATTAGCTTCAAAGGAACGTATGGCTGTTAATTGGAAGCTCATTGGTTTGCCCAGGTGGTACGACTGCAAGCTGGGCCGGATGAAAGATCAGACCCTGGCGAAGCTCGTTGGAACGACAAAGAATCGCATTCGGAGTCGGCGTATGGCGTTTGGCATTGCGCCCTTTACCGTGGATCAGCTCATCGAGCCATTCAGAGATTTGCTGGGCATCCACACTGATACATCTGTTGCCCGTTTGAGCGGTGTGTCTCTGGCCAGCGTGACGGCTTATCGGGAGGCACAGGGAATACCGGCCAAGCCTCGACCGATTCAACGAACGCAGCGGATCCCGGCAAGCCATCCAGTCAGGCCGTACAAAGCCTTGCTGGGCCTTGTTCCTGACCAGGAAGTGGCGAATCTTGCAGACGCTCCAGTGGCGATCGTCAAAGCGTTGCGCGAGTCGTTCGGGCTTGAGCCAGCGGCGCTGTTGCCCGAATCACCGAAGCAAACCCCGATTCAGGATTGCCCTGGCCCGTGGATCGGCTACGAGTCTTTGTTTGGGTGCATGTCCGCTGCAAAGATCAGTCGCGCTGTCGGTGTCCCTTTCTCGGTTGTCGAGCAGCGGCAAGCGTTCCTGGGCGTCCCTCCTTTTCAGCGGGTATCGCGCCTTGCTCGCTACGAACATCTACTCGGGCTTGTCTCCAATGGAGTGTTGGCAAAGCTTGCGGGCGTCTCACCCTCTCGGGTTGCTCTGTTCCGCAAACAGAAGGCGTCAGAGCGTGAATCCTCGTGAAAAGTGGCGATGTAGTGTGCTGCGGAATCACCAGATTTCAACGTAGCGCGCCCTTTGGCCCGCTCAAAAGCTAAAAATAGGGAAATTTATGCGAGTTAGTCGGTTAGGACTTTGTTTCAGTTTGATCTACCTGGTACCAGCCATTGCGTGTGCCGCGTTGGCTTTATCAGGCGACGATTCAAAGGGGCGGTTTGTGCTTTTGCAACTGCCTATCGGGCAGCAGCTTTGGGCCCTGCATTTGATGGGCATTCGCGAAAGTCTCTACGGGTTTTCTTGGCCCGCGCTCTATCTGCTGCTTTGCCTTCCAGTGGTTGTGATGTTGTATTGCATTGGCTGGGGGTTGGGTCTGCTGTTTAAACGCATGGCCTAACTGGTGGCGGCTGAAAGCAGTGTAACGCGGCCACCTCTTCATGCAGTGGAACGCTACGCGTAAGGTCACTGTCGGGTGCGCGCTACTAGGGGGGGCCGCAGAATTCGGAAAAAATCGTACGCTAAGCCGACTTTGCTGAAGCGTGTTCATTCCGTGCGGCTTTTGCCCTTCCTCCAGTACCAGGATAAAAGGGGTGCCATCCATCGCTTGTTCGATGCAGTGCGGCGGGTACCTACGGTTTTATCGTACAAGATAGAGATCCATCTCTATCAGGAAACGCTCGCGGTGGGTCTGCTTAAGTTTGCCGGCGTACTTAGAGATGCTCTATCAGAGGCTTTTTTTCAGAGCTTGCCGGTGTTGGTAGTTCTTATAGGGCTACCGTGGACGTCTTCAACCAGTCCGCCAATAGATCTGGTGGTAGCGGTTGGGAGAATAGGTAGCCTTGCCCCACCTTGCAACCTTGAGCATCGAGCAAAAAGCGTTGCGCCTCGGTCTCCACGCCCTCAGCAATTACTGTCAGGTTCAGGCTGTCTCCGATGCGGATCACTGCATGGGTGAGAGCCTGCGCGGCGACGTCGTGTTCCATGCCATTCACGAAACTTTTGTCCAGTTTCAGCGCGCTGAGCGGGATACGCCTCAGGTAACCGAGACTCGAATAGCCGGTGCCAAAGTCGTCCATGGCCAGGCCGATGCCCAGAGCATGCACCTCGTGTAAGTTGTGCATCGTGCTGAGGTTGGTGTCCATCATCACGCTTTCGGTGATCTCCAGGATCAGGTCGCCCGGCAGCAGGGCGTGTTGCTCGAGCGTCTCGACGAGGTATCGCGGCAGATCGAGGTTGTGAAAGTTGGTCGACGACAGGTTTACCGAGACGGTTGGTATATTCAGTCCCTGACGCCGCCATTCTGCGAGCTGGCGACAGCTTTCGTTGAGCGCCCAATGGCTGATCTCATCGATTAGGCCGCACTCTTCAGCCAGAGGGATAAAGCGCGTCGGCGAGATGTGGCCGAGCACCGGGTCGTACCAGCGAGCCAACGCTTCGATGCCATGGAGCTGCCCGCTCTTCAGGTCAACCTGAGGCTGATAGTGCAGGTACAAGCATTGCGCGCGTACCGCCTCGCGTAGCGCCGCCTCGAGGGCCAAGCGTTCCTGGGCGAGCAGGTTCATTTCATTGCGAAAGAAACTGAAACGCTCGCGTCCGCTGGTCTTGGCGTGGTACATGGCGAGGTCGGCGTGATGCAGCAAGGTCTCCATATCTTGACCGTTATCCGGGTACAGGCTGATGCCGATGCAGGCTGACGGCGTCAAGGTGATTCCGGCGATCTGGCAGGGTATGGACAGCAGTTCGTGCAGGCGCTTCACGGTGTCGGCTGCCTGGACGAGGGTGCAGGAGTTGAGTACGACGATGAATTCGTCTCCAGACAGGCGCCCGAGGAGATCGGCATCACTAATTTGCTCGCGCAAACGTTCGGTGACCACGCACAACAACTCGTCTCCGGCCGTGCGACCGAGTGAATCGTTAACCTGCTTGAAACGGTCGAGATCGATGAAGAACACTGCGAGCGACTGGTTGTGGCGCTTGGCGCTAGCGATCGCCTGATTGGCTTGTGCCAGCAGCAGGTTTCGGTTGGGCAGTCTGGTGAGGCTGTCGTAGAAGGCCAACTGGCGAATCTGCAGGCGCGCGCTCTCACGCCCCAGGGCCAGGGCGCACAGGTGCGTGCACATCTGCACCAGGCGCAGGTGGAAGTTGTTCGGGCTGCGGTTCTCGCGGTAGTAGAAAGCGAATGTGCCGATTACCTGGTCGTTGCTGGCTTTAATCGGGGTTGACCAGCAGGAGCGTAAGCCCAGGGGCAGGGCAAGACTCTTGTAGTCAGCCCACAGCGGGTCGCTGCCAATATCACTAACCATTACCGACGTGCCGCGAAAGGCGGCAGTGCCGCAGGATCCAGCATTCGGGCCAATTGCCAGGCCATCGAGGGCCTGAGAGTAACTTTGCGGTAAGCTCGGGCTAGCGAGAGGCCTGAGGCGACCTTGCTCATCGACGCGCAATATCGAGGCAATCACGTCGGGTGCGATGCGCTCGACCTCTTGGCAGATCAGTGTCATCACTTCCGTTAGGGGCGCTTCGCGGGCCATGGCTTCCAAGGCCTTCTGCTGTAGAACCTCATTTTTCTTGATGTCGGTGATGTCGGTGATCACGCTGAGGGTATGGCTCAGCGCGCCCTGTTCATCGAAGATCGGACTGACGCCCAAGGCGCACAGCAGCGGTTGCTGGAACTTGCTGTAGATCAACTCTTCGCCACGGTAGGGGTGGCCGTTGCTTAGGTGCTGGCGGATGTAAGTCAGTGGGTTGCGCTCGGGATATACCATGTTGAGCATCAGCGCGACAGGTTGGCCGAGCACTTCCTCGGGCTGGTAGCCGAGCAGATGGGTGACGGCTTCGTTGATATAGACCACCACACCTTTGGCGTTGGTTATCACCAAGGAGTTGTGAGTGCGCTCGGCGATCTGGATGAACAGCCGCGTACGCTCGTTATCGCAGCGTTCCGCCTTGACCCGAGTGCTGACATCCGAGGCGAACTGGATGATCTTGAGTAGTTTGCCATCGGCTGCGAACACCGGGTTGTAACTCGCTTCCAGCCACACCAGACGCCCCTCAACGCTGACGTACAGATACTGACCGCTGATGGACTGGCCCTCTTGCAGCCTGCTCCAAAAGTTATTGAAGGCCGACGAGTTAGCGTAGTCGGCCTGGCAGAGCGCGCGGTGGTGAAGGCCACGGATCTGCTGCTCCTGGTAGCCGAAAATTTTCAGGTAGTTGCGGTTGGCGCGCAGCACAGTGCCATCGGGGGTGAACTCGATGATGGCCATGGAGCGGTCGAGGGCACTGAGCAGCTCCATCTGTTCAAAGGTTGTATTCGCTCGATCGTCTGACAACTGGGGCATGACTGAACTTCCTGCTCTCTCGCCACAGCGATGGCAATGAGAATTTTGAATCTTATAAGCCGAGACTGGCGAGCTACTCTATCAATTCTGGGATCAGCCTGATTCGAGTTTTCTGCAAAAAGTCGTACAAGCTCTGATACTGAGCGTCATCAATCAGTTCAGCATCGTTGAGGGCTTGGAGATAGCCATCGGCAAGACACATGTACCTATACGCCTGTTCTGAGGTAGGGCTGTCATAGACGGCCTGAACCATTTGCCGCCAGCTGACTCGCGTACGGCCATTTACACGCTCAGACAGTAGAGGAACAACAAGCATATACAGGCTCTCCATGGGTAAGGATTGGTGAAAAATGTATCTTGGCCCTGAAGAATAGTTCAATAGTTTATTTTTATCGTGACAGAGCTGATAACCGATTCGGCCGTCTTGTTCCACCTGAATGGCTTGGCTGAGAGCTCATCGAGAGCCTCAATGAATTAACCAATAGTCGTCTATGGAATCCTCCTCATTGCAAGCCGTTTTGGCCCCGTGCCGCCTGCATACGTATATTCGGCCTTTAGATACGGCATCGTTTCGATTCGGGGCCATGATGGGCTAGGTGGGCGGCCAACTGGCTAAGTTGATCGCCTTTTGAATTGGCCGTACGCAACACAGAGCGTGCGCCATGAACCATCAGTGTTCGCAAACATGTATAGCCGCGCTTGCTGAGCCAAGCATCGATCTTTACCGACGGAGCTGCGTTGCTTCGGTGTCACCCCCGGCGAGGCGGCAAACTGTCGGCCACCGTTTAACGACGATACGGTGGCAATCATCGGGCCGACGCCACGCAGCTGCTGGAGTAGGCCGCGGCTGGCTTGCTTTCCGGATTCGTTACAGCATCAACGTTGAGTTCGCTTAGCTGGCCAATGCAGGAGAGGGAATCCGAGGCGTACTGGATAGGATAAAAGCCCTCGATGGTGTCGGTCATTCTTCAGAAAATTGTCTTTATATTGGCGCCAAGATTACGTCCTGCGCCTAAATTGATGTTAGGATGCCATCGCTTTGGGGGGGAGGGCCTGAAGAAGCCCTCCGTACCTGGTGATATAGCACGTCCTCCGAATCGAACTGTGGAACCCATGAAGCAGATGTCCTTTTCCGGCGCCGAGTACGCTGGTAAGCGTAAGCAGACCCGCCGCGAACATTTCCTGATTGAAATGGATCGGGTCGGGCCCTGGAAAGGCTTGATTGCGTTGATCGAGTCGCATTATCCGAGGGGTGAAGGAGGAGGTCGTCCGGCGTATCCGTGAATGGCCATTTACGGGTTCACCAAATGCAAAGCAGGTTCTGCTACAGCGATTCTGCGACAGACGGAGCACTTTACGAGACCACAATTCTGCGTCAGTTCGTAGGACTGCATCAGGATCGAATTCCTAGTGAGTTCACGATCCTCAATTTCCCTCGGTTGCAGGAAAATACGAACTCTGCAGAGGGTTGGTTAGAAGCACCACGAAACTGACCACGATGTTTGCTCTGTCAAACCTATGGATGGCTCAAAATCAGTTTTTGATCGCAGGAGGCGTGCGCCTGTGACACGGAAAACTCGTCTTAAAGGCGCTGATCGCTGAAAAGCTTTGACGTATTTTTTGAAAAAATATCGTTTTTCGCGGGATCATTTTGATGGAGAGGCCGTGCTATGGGGCCTTGGATAGACTGCTCTACTTCAGACTTCTATAGGGGGTATTTATGTGGAATCTAAACTCAAAAGTTATTATATTTGGGGTGACCATACAAGTATTAGTGCTCGGAGTGGTGTTTTTTACAAAAAATACTATTGTGTGGTGCTCTGAGAAAAATCATATACATTTAAACAGTGCAACAGGAATTAACCATGCTGAGAGGGTCTCTTCAAGAACACTGCTAAGTCAGAAATTTGGCGATCTACAAAGCAATCTAGGTACTCTCATATCATCTAAATTTACGGATTTAGAAAATATACCAGATAACGTTGATTCCCGAGATATAAAATCCATGACTGCTTGGTTACGGTACCTGCTGGTAGCAGGTGGATTTATAGGGTTGGCGGGATTGCTGGTGATGTTTTTTCGCAGAAAAAAAATGGCTAGCAATGTATCGGAAAAACCGTTTCATCTCTGCTCTCTCCGGCCGGTTTTAACGCCGCTATCGTATCAGTTATGCTTTCAATGCAGCGCATTAATAAAGCATTCAAAGAATAAAGATCGCTTAGTCGAAAACGCCGAAATTTGGGTGATAGAGATTACGCTATCTAGCGCATTGACCCGTAAAAAATCTACCGCCGCGATTAAGGGAATGCACTTACCAACAATTCGTTTGGAAAACAATTTTATTATCGTTGGGCCTTACAGAAGCAAATCAGAAGCCGCAGAAATAGTTAGTAAACTACACGAAGATTACAATGTGAGAGGCTGGCTGACACCAGGAAATTGACAAATAAAAACGATGCTTAATTAGAAAGTTAATATTTGTAAAAGTAACCGGTCATCATTCATGCGCCAGCTTTATTGTCGGGGTTGGCTTGAAGAAAATACAGGTGCTAAGGCGCAAGTCGACGAGGTTTTACAATTCGTTTCTGATCAGGCTGCTGCCTTCATTGGACGTTATTCGCTTAAATTATGGCACGCAAATCGCCTCATAAGTCAAAATTCCGCCGCTGGAAACACCGTCGTGCAGATAGAATGGATTGTTTTGAAGGCCCGCATTGCTTTCGCGTAGCTAGCTGAAGATTGGTGCGTTTTTTGCCTTGTCTAGCAGGGGTGACAATTTAAAGACTCCAAATAAGCATAGCTGCAGATGGTTAATGTTTTTAGTGCGACTCAGGTTCGCCCAAACAAAACATAAAATCGTGCCTTCACCACGATCAGATCAGAATAGCCGTCTTGTATAAATGTCGAAGACAGAAGGCGGCCACCACCTAATTGACCAGGAGATAAGAGAAATGAGCCGCATGCATCCAGTGCAGGTCATTGTTGTGACAGGTGGAAAAGGTGGTGTCGGTAAGACCAATGTAGCAGTAAACCTGTCTCTGGCATTGGCTGAGCGTGGCCGACAGGTCATGCTGCTTGATGCTGATCTCGGTCTGGCAAATGTAGATGTTTTACTCGGTTTAGCCCCCCCCAAAAACCTTGCCAACGTGATCAAGGGGCAATGCGAACTGCGGGATGTTCTTCTGCGAGGGCCTCGCGGAATCAACATCGTTCCTGCCGCTTCGGGCTGCCGAAGAATGAGTCATTTAACGCCAGCTCAGCACGCCGGAATAATTCAAGCCTTTAGTGATATCGACGAAAAGCTCGACGTGCTGGTCATCGACACGGCCCCCGGTATAGGTAGCTCGGTTATCAGTTGTATTCGTGCATCCCGCGAAGTGTTGATCGTCGTGTGTGACGAGCCAACTTCACTTACCAACGCCTATGCGCTGATTAAAATGCTCAGCCATTCTTACGGCATGAATCGTTTCCGCATACTCGTCAACATGACACAAAGCTCCCAAGAAGGGCCCAAACTTTTTGCTAGATTAGTCCGTGTTACGAATCTTTTTCTTGACGTGAGCTTACAATATGTTGGTGCCGTGCCTTATGATGAATGCATGCGCAAGGCTGTGAAAAAACAGCGTGCTGTATACGATGCTTTTCCTCGTTCTCAGTGCTCCCTCGCATTCAAGTCTATCGCGAAAAAAATAGATACTTGGCCATTACCAGTGAACCCGCGCGGGCACTTGGAGTTTTTTGGTGACCGATTGTTAACCCAGCCAATGCGGCGAGACACCGCGCGCTTTGTTATTTAAGTTGAAAATTGCGTTCAAGTGATGAGCATAGCTAATGTTAGTTAGAGGTTGATTTGAATAAAAATATGAAAATCCTCATCGTTGATGACTTTTCAACGATGCGACGGATCATAAAAAACCTGTTGCGTGATCTTGGATTCACTAACACGTTTGAAGCAGATGACGGAACGACTGCGCTACCGATGCTGAAAAACGGAAGCTTCGATTTTCTAATCACTGACTGGAATATGCCTGGTATGTCCGGTATCGATCTTTTGAGTTATGTGCGTGCTGACGATCGTATCAAGCACCTTCCGGTTTTAATGGTGACCGCCGAAGCTAAACGTGAACAAATAATCAAAGCCGCCCAAGCTGGAGTGAACGGTTACGTAATCAAGCCCTTTACTGCGCAAGTATTAAAAGGGAAAATTGAAAAAATTTTCGAGCGCGTTAACAATTAAGAGGTTTTGCTTAGTTAATTTAACTAATAAATTATTTAATCTATTAGCCAAAAAGAATTTAGGCTAAATAATTAAACTACAAGGTATTCTCAATTGAGGTAAATTGAGAGTGCCGGAAATGGTATTCAGCTGCGAACGCTACGTAGCTGCTGCCTCGATAATACCGACCGGTTCCGGGTTGTTGTGCAAAGCGGAACAGTGCCGCTCGATAGACGATGTAAACACGCCAGACGAAATGGACATTTGAGGATTAGCAGCATGGACGAACGCAAAGAACGAGAGCTGAAAAATTACCTGGACCTGCTGTTCTGGATGGAAACGGCATCGTCGACCGAGATCCAAGGGACATTGGCGGTCGCGTCTGGTGTGACTAAGGAAGACCTTCATTTGGCCGTAAAGTGCATGATGGAATCATACCGGCCTGACCTGGCGCGTTACTTTCCCGATTTGAAGCCAAACAGATCATTTCTAGCAGAATTGCGCTGCCAACACGCAGCGCTGGCCGAAGCGATGCAGCTACTAGAGGACTCGTTGGCACAGCGCAAGCACGACCCGTCTTTATCTCTTGAAAGGGTATGACCCCGCCTTGCTCTGAGGTGTGACTCGGCGGGCTGTCACGACAGTCCTCTAGGAATGAAAGCGCGGGCAATCAGTGGATAATGATCGGCACAGGCGAAATCCCTACGACGACCTAGGTTGGCAACATAAGCAACGAGCATGACAAGCAAGGAGGTGAAAGTGCCGAAGAGGCCCTGCAGAACATAGTCGAGGGCTTCCAGCGGTTTCGCGACGAGGTCTATCCTCAGCAGGCCGCCCTGTTCAAGAGGCTCGCCCACGAACAGGCACCTCGCGCCATGTTCATCACCTGCGCCAACTCGCGCATCGCCCTGGGAGCACATCAACCTGACCGGCGATTACGTCTGGCGGCAAAGCCGCAGGCTGGAAGAGGGGAAATTCAGGCCACTACGGCAGGTCGGAAACCTTAGCGACACTACGGCGTCCACCTCTATGACCTCAACCTGACAAACAGAGCGCTTAACGTACGAAAATTTCCGTTTTCTCTATTCACCCCTACTACGCTTCAGCCTTTAGCAGTCTTGAGGGCTTTTTTGAAAGCTTTCAATGTGGGAACGGCGAACAGGAGATTACGTCCCACCGTAGAATTAGGCAGCAGCTGCTGTTTTTTCAGAAACCGACGAAAAGTCGAAGGGGAAACCTCCAGATATTCGGCCGCTTCTGCGCTCGTAAACTCGTCTTCTGCGAGATGGCCGAAGACCTCTTCATGAGTGGAATCGCTATCCTCAGAAAAGGCCTTCGTCGACAAAATCACAAAAAACTTTTGCCGTTCCGCAGCTGGCAGATGCCTGAGATCCTGGAACAGTTCCTCAGCAGTCATTGCAGCACGCATCATTTGTTACCTCAGCTTTTTAAATACTTTTTTAGGTCCGCATAGAAATTTTCGTGGGGACCAACCTGGAAAAAGTCGATTACCAGCAGCTCTATACCTGCACCTTTCAGCGCTTCCTCTGGGGAGGGCGGGCGATAAGCTATCAGGTATTCCTGCTTGTTAAATTTGAATTTGTGAACCCAAATGCCAAGCAGATCGCCGACTTTTGGGATTCCCACCTCAGGTGTATCGCAGATGATTTCAACCTCATCCTCGATTGCTACAGCTAAGGGTTTGTGCGCCTTTTTAATGAATCTGGCAAAAGGCGGTTTGTAGTTTTGCTGGTATTTCGACTTCATCTATATGACCTCATATTTATTCATTTTTGACCATTTGTCAATCCTCTTGGGTTGCAGAAAGGTGGCGCCGCGTGAACCATTCGGTAGCAGGAACCGCTCATCCGCTACTTCATTTGCCAGTTGACACTTCCGTCATCTTTTCCTATAGTTTGCCTCGTTGACAGAAAATCTATAGAATCCCCCACTCTGCGCATTTCGAGTGCACAGAATCCGAGTATATCAGACAAATCCTTTTTTGAGCAAGGTTTTGCGATTTATTTTTAGCGTGAATTCTCGCTACGCC
>Ga0255334_1000276_pt1 | contig 48003 bp, 45 predicted proteins | sample EtOH5_35cm_T3_12_FD_202080 | JGI IMG/M metagenome (GOLD analysis project Ga0255334, IMG submission 202080) | Sandy soil microbial communities from University of British Columbia, Vancouver, Canada - EtOH5_35cm_T3_129 | ecosystem: Engineered > Artificial ecosystem > Sand microcosm > Unclassified ...
GGTTTGTTGTGTTTCGGCTCGCTTGACCGCTCCGCCAGGCTGTTCTTGCCCGTGAGGATGGGGGGCGTGAGCGTCTTTCAGCTCGGGACCCCACTAGCCCCCGGACGGGCGCGGACCAACTGGATCGGCTACATCCGTCTCCAGCCCGACGGTCCACGATAGGCGGCTTGTACGATCACCGCCCTGTCGCTCCGCTGATGGCTTTGATCCCGGAGACCGCCCGTTCGCCAACCGATCCGCCTGAAGAGTACGGACGGGGCGACTTTCGAGCCTCCAGGAACCGCCAGCGGCCCCGCTCAACCTATCCCCGCCGCCGTTTTGGGCCGGATCCAAACGCCCTCCCCCGCGACGGGGACGCATTGAGTATCGCGGCGGATTCAACGCGGATCATTCAGGGGCGTATAAAAGTGGGAAGTTGTTGATTTCGTGGGGTTCGACGCCGCCAACGCCGGGGATACAACGCCCTCTATCCCCGTGAACCCTCCCGCGACCGGGGGCGCTGTCGCGTAAGGGCCGGCCGGCGTCGCAAGGGGATGACGCCGGCCGGAGGGCTTACGCGTCGGCTTACTGTTGCCGACGAGAACAAGATGGGTACGCCAGACAGGCCCAAAAGGCCCTGTGACGCCCTGACGCGGAGGCGCCCGGCGAAGCTTAGTCAGCCACTTCCTCCTCCGGCTGGTCGTAGGCCGCCATCATCGCCATGTTCAGGATCTTGGACACCGAGGCCGACAGCGGGGCGATCTGGATCGACTTGGACAGGCCCAGCAGCACAGGGCCGATCACCGTGGCCCCGCCCAGCGACTGCACCAGCTTGGTCGAGATCGAGGCGGCGTGGATGGCCGGCATGATCAGGATATTGGCGCTGTCGGTCAGGCGCATGAACGGATAGTTGGCCCGCTTTTCAGGATCCAGGGCCAGCTCGGGCGGCATTTCGCCCTCGTATTCGAAGTCGACGTCCATCTCGTCGAGCATGGCCACGGCCTCGCGCACCTTTTCCGAGCGCAGGCCCATCGGGTTGCCGAAGGTCGAATAGCTCATGAAGGCCACGCGCGGCTTGAAGCCCAGGCGGCGGACGGCGCGAGCGGCCTCGCAGGCGATCTCGACCAGTTCCTCGGCCTCGGGCAGCTCTGTGACGTTGGTGTCGGCCACGAAGATCGTGCGGCCCTTGGCCAGCACCACCGACATGCCCATGATCCGGCCGCCGGGGGCGGGGTCGACGACGCGCAGCACCTCTTCCAGGGCCTGGTCGAAGCTGCGGGTGACGCCGGTGACCATGCAGTCGGCCTCGCCCAGCGTGACCATCGAGGCGGCGAAGCTGTTGCGGTCCTGGTTGATCAGGCGCTGGACGTCGCGCTTCAGGTAACCCTGGCGCTGCAGGCGGGCGTAGAGGGCGTCGACATAGTCCGGATTGCGGTCGGACAGGCGGGCGTTGACGATCTCGAGGCCCGCCGTCTCCGGATCCAGGCCCACGAGCTTCATGTTCTCGTGCACCAGGTTCTCGCGGCCGCACAGGATGGCCGCGCCGTAGCCGCCGGTCTGATAGGCATAGGCCGCGCGGATGACGCTGGGGTCCTCGCCCTCGGCGAACACGATGCGCTTGGGATTGGCCAGCACCGAGCCGGAGATCTTCTGCAGGAAGCCGGCCGTCGGATCCAGGCGCTGGGCCAGGCCGGCGCGATAGGCGTCCATGTCGGCGATCGGCTTGCGGGCCACGCCGGTGTCCATGGCCGCCTGGGCCACGAACGGCGGCACGTACCAGATCAGGCGCGGATCGAAGGCCGAGGGGATGATGTAGTTGGGGCCGAACTTCAGCTGGCGACCGTGATAGGCGGCGGCGACCTCGTCCGGCACGTCCTCGCGCGCCAGCATGGCCAGGGCCTGGGCGCAGGCGATCTTCATCTCGTGGTTCACGCGCTTGGCGCGAACGTCAAGCGCGCCGCGGAAGATGTAGGGAAAGCCCAGGACGTTGTTGACCTGGTTGGGATAGTCGCTGCGGCCGGTGCCCATGATGGCGTCGGGACGCACGGCGTGCACCTCTTCGGGCGTGATCTCCGGATCGGGATTGGCCATGGCGAAGATGACCGGGTTGGGGGCCATCGAAGCGATGATCTCCGGCGTGAAGGCGCCCTTGGCCGACAGACCCAGCAGCACGTCGGCGCCGGCGACGGCCTCGGCCAGGGTGCGCTTGTCGGTCTTGACCGCGTGGGCGCTCTTCCACTGGTTCATGCCCTCGGTGCGGCCCTGGTAGAGCACCCCCTTGGAGTCGACGGCGATGCAGTTTTCGGGACGCACGCCCATGGCCTTGATCAGCTCCAGCGAGGCGATGCCCGCCGCGCCGGGGCCGTTCAGCACGACCTTCACGTCCTCCAGCTTCTTGCCAGTGATGTGGCAGGCGTTGATCAGGCCGGCGGCGCAGATGATCGCCGTGCCGTGCTGGTCGTCGTGGAACACCGGGATGTCGAGCAGCTCCTGCAGCTCGGTCTCGATGCGGAAGCACTCAGGACTCTTGATGTCCTCCAGGTTGATGCCGCCGAAGGTGATCCCGATGTTCTTGACCACCGTGATGATCTCGTCGGGATCCTTGGAGCTGATCTCGATGTCGATGCTGTCGACGTCGCCGAAGCGCTTGAAGAGGACAGACTTGCCTTCCATCACCGGCTTGCTGGCCAGGGCGCCCAGGTCGCCCAGGCCCAGGATCGCGGTGCCGTTGGAGATCACCGCCACCAGGTTGCCCTTGGAGGTGTATTCGTAGGCCAGGTCCGGATCGGCGGCGATGGCGTGGACGGGCACGGCGACGCCGGGCGAATAGGCCAGCGACAGGTCGCGCTGGGTGGCCATCGGCTTGGTCGGCACGATGGCGATCTTGCCGGGGGTCGGATAGCGATGGAAGGCCAGGGCCTCCTCGTCCGTGAAGGTCTTGCGTTCCGCGTCGCTCATCCGGCGTTTCCCATTCCTGCTGCGCAAGTTGAAGAAGGGGCGCGCCGATCGATGCGAACACGCCCTTATGTGGGATCACCGTAGCGAGGGGCGCCGAGCGTCACAACCGGGGAAGGACGCGAAAATCCCAGCAAACGCTTGTTGGACTTGGCCTTGCGTCAACTTCGCTGACGTTCGGGAAGGCCGGGAGAGGTTGACCCGAGGGGGCGGATTGGGCGATTTGCCTCAAGTACATTTTGTACTGGAGCCTGACTTGTCCCAGCCCGTGAAGATCGCGATCGCCGGCGCCAACGGCCGCATGGGCCAGGCCGTGGCCAAGGCGCTGGAGGGCCGCGCCGACGCGGTCGTGACCGCGCGCTTCGAACGTCCGGGCGTGGACGGCGCCGGCCTGGTCTCGCGCGACGAGGCCCTGGCGACGACGGACGCCGTGATCGACTTCACCCTGCCGGAAGCCTCGGTGCTGCTAGCCGAGGAAGCCGCTGTCTTGTTTGAGAAGAATGGGGGCGGCCCGGCCCTGGTTATCGGTTCGACCGGCTTCTCCGACGACCAGTTGGCCCGCATCGACGCCGCCGCCCGGAAGGTCGCCATCGTCCGCTCGGGCAACTATTCGCTGGGCGTCAACATGCTGATGGGTCTGGTGCGCCAGGCCGCCGCCGCCCTGCCGGCCGAAGACTGGGACATCGAGGTCTTCGAGGCCCACCACAAGCGCAAGATCGACGCCCCCTCCGGCACGGCCCTGATGCTGGGCGAGGCCGCCGCCGAAGGGCGCGGCGTGGACCTGGGCCAGGTCGCCGACCGCGGCCGCGACGGCGTCACCGGTCCCCGCAAGGAGGGCGCGATCGGCTTTTCGGTCGTGCGCGGCGGCGGGATCATCGGCGAGCACAGCGTGATCCTCGCCGGCGAGTCCGAGAGCCTGACCCTGTCGCACTCGGCCATCGACCGGGGCCTGTTCGCGCGCGGGGCCATCGCCGCCGCCGTCTGGCTGAAGGGAAAGCCGCCCGGCCTCTACGACATGCAGGACGTGCTGGGCTTTTCGAAGTAGGGATCTAAGCTGAGCCGGGGGGCTTTTTCTAGGATCTGGACTGCCAAGGACCTGATGGCCGAGCCCCCGACCGCCCCCGAAACCCGCAAGACGCCCCGGAAGGCCTGGGATCGCGCGCGCCTGATCGACCTCGGCCTCGAGGCCCTGTCGCTGTCGATGCTGGCCATGATCGCCACCGGCCTCGTGGTCTGGTCGGGCCGACGCGAAATCAGCCGCGAGCTGGCCGAGGCCTGGCTGAGCGAGCATGGCGTCGAGGCCGCCGTCGAGCTGGACGACCTGGACGCCACCGGCTTCACCGGCAAGGTCCGCCTGGGTTCGCGCGACAACCCCGTCTTCGCCGCCGACCGGCTGGAAGTCGCCTACGACCTGTCCGCGCCGTGGAACGGCGAGAAATTCGGCATCCAGACCAAGGCCGTGCGGCTGGTCCGCCCGCGGGTGCTGGCCAGCATCGACGACAAGGGCCAGGTGCGTTTCGGCGCCCTGCAGCCGCTGATCGACGACTTCCTGAAGTCGCCCAAAACACCGAACGTCCCGGGACCGGCCGTGCTGGTCGAGGACGCGCGACTGGACCTGATCACCCCCGGCGGCCGCGCCCGGATCACCGGCGACGCCAGCCTCGACGACGGCCAGCTGCTGCGCTTCGACGGCCGCCTGGCGCCGCTGCGCTATGCGGCGCGAAACCTGGTCCTCGACGCCAAGGGCGCGACCGTCACGGCCCGCAAGCGCGGCGACCGGCTGACCATAGACGTCTCGCTGGCCCTCGACAGCCTGGAGGCCGAGGCCGCCGACCTCGCCGGGACCACCGCCAGGCTCTCCGCCGACCTGCCCTATCCGGACCTGGCCAGGATGACCGCCAGCGGCCCGCTGGAAGCGCGGCTGACCCTGCGCGCCGAGGACGGCCGCTTCGGCGACGCCCAGGGCGAGGCGGTGACCGGCGACCTCTCCTTGACCGGACGCCTGGACGGCGGGCTGGAGAGCTTCGCCTTCCTGGGTCGAGGCCGCGCGGCCCTGCGCGGCGGGCGACTGTCGGCGCCGGCGCTGGACGCCCGCGAGGCCAGCCTCGCCGTCGACCTCGCCCGCATCGCCGGCGGCCGCCAGGACGGCCGGCTGACCCTGCGCGGCGCCGCCAGCGCGCAGTTGCGGGTCGGCGAGGCCGTGGCCGCCGGAACCGCGCTCCGCGCTTTTCGCGCTCGAGCGACCTCCGACAATCTGGGCCTGATCGCCGACGCCAACGGCGCCAGCGTCAACGGTCCGCTGAAGATCGAGGCCGGTGCCGACCGTCTGGCCGCCGGCGCGCTGGCCGTGGCCTCGGCGCGGCTGAACGCCAGCGGCCGGGTCGACCAGAGCGCCAAGGGCCTGTTCCTGACCCTGAACGGCTCGGCCGGCGGCCACAGCGCCGTCTCGGGCCCGGACGCCGAGCGCCTGGCGGCCCTGATCCCCAACCCGGACTACGGCAAGCCGTTGAGCCAGGCCCTGCGGACCTTCGACCTGGCCTTGCCCGCCGTCGGGCTGGAGATCAGCGGCGCGCGCACGAAGCTGACCCTGCCCCGCGAGGCGCGCCTGTCCGCGTCCAACGGCGTCGTGCTGACCGCCGCCGCCCCGAAGGCCCTGCTGATGGACGCGGGCCCGGAGGGGGCGCGTGGCGCCTTGCAGGTCGCGCTCGCGGGCGGCGGCCTGCCAAAGGTGCGGATCACGGCCAGCGACTGGCGCGCCGCGGGCGGGATCATGACCTCGCCGCTGACCATCGCCACCGAGAGCTTCGACCTGCCGCCGATCCAGGGCGTCACCGGCCAGATCGATGGCCAGGCGCGGATCGCCGGCGGCCGCTTCACCCTGACCACGCCCAAGTGCGCGCCGATCACCGCCAAGGCCTATGCCCTCGGCGACGCCCCGGTCACCGCGATCAAGGCGACCCTGTGCCCAGCCAGAGCCCCGCTGGTCACGGCCGGGGCCAACGGCTGGAACGCGGCTTTGCGCTTCCAGGACGCCGAAGGCGAACTGGCCCTCGCCCAGGCCAAACTCCGGGGCGTCAAGGGCGAGGCGACCCTGGGCGGGGCCGGCGGCTTCGAGCGCGCCAGCGTTCAGGTCGCCAGCGCCGCCGTCACCGACGCCGCGCCGGAGCGCCGCTTCAATGCGATCCTGGCGAAGGGGGGCCTGACGCTGTCAGGCGGTCTCTGGAACGGGACCTTCCAGGCCGCGACGCCCGTCGGCGCGCCGCTGGGCGAGATCCGCCTGCGCCACGTGGTGGCGACCGGCGTCGGCCAGGCCGATATCGACGCCTCGAAACTGACCTTCGCCAAGGACGGCCTGCAGCCCGCCGACCTGTCGCCGATGGCCGCCTTCGCCACCGACGCGCGAGGCCCGGCCAGCTTCACCGGCGTCTTCGCCTGGGACGCCCAAAATCCGAATGGAGGGGGGGCGACCAGCCGGGGCCGTCTGGTCGCCGACAAGATCGACTTCACCAGTCCGATCGGCTTCGTCGCCACCCTGGACGGCGCCGTCGCCTTCGACAGCCTGGCGCCCCTGACCACCGCCCCGGACCAGACCCTTAGGATCGTCAAGATCGACTCCATCGTGCCGCTGACGGCCGTGGAGTCGGTGTTCCAGCTTGCCGCCGAGAGCCTCAAGATCTCCAAGACCACGTTCGAGGCCGCCAAGGGCCGGATCTCGATCGAACCGATCGACGTGCCCCTGGGCGTCGACAAGCCGCTCAACGGGGTCATCGTCATCGAGCACCTGGACCTGGGCGAGGTGATCGCCGCCTCGTCCCTGGCCGAGAAGGTCACGGTGCAGGCCGTGGTCGACGGTCGCCTGCCTTTCACCTTCGGTCCCGAGGGCCTGCGCTTCCACGAGGGCAGGATCACCGCCATCCAGCCGGGCCGGGTCGAGCTGTCGCGCACGGCCCTGACCGGGGTCGCGGCCAGCCCCGCCGACAGCCCGGGCGCGCCGCCGCCGGCGCCGGCCCAGGTCAACGCCATCCAGGACTTCGCCTATCAGGCCATGGAGAACCTGGCCTTCGACCAGATGGAGGCGGGCGTGAACAGCACCGACAACGGTCGCCTCGGCGTGCTCTTCCACATCAAGGGCCGGCACGATCCCAAGGTCCCCGAAAAGGCCCGGGTCGGGATCCTGGACCTGCTGCGCGGCCGCGCCTTCGACAAGCGCATCGCCCTGCCGGCCAAGACGCCCGTCGATCTGACCCTCGACACGTCGCTGAACTTCGACGAGCTTCTCAATGCCTGGAAGCTCGCCTTCTCGAAGCCGGCCCAAACCCGTTCAGGCGCGGTTCAACCTTGACCCGCCAAGCTGAATACGAACTGGAGACTTCACGCATGAAGACGCGCGCCCTCTTGCTAACCCTCGCCGCGACGGGAGCGCTCGGCGCGGCCGCCTGCACGCCCACCGTCCGCGTGAAGGTCGACCCGATCAACATCTACGCCAAGCTGGACGCCGATGTGCGCGTGCGGCTGGACAAGGAAGTCCAGTCGCTGATCCAGCAAAACCCCAACCTGTTCTAGAAGGAGAGCCGACATGATCCGCAAGACGATGACGGTTCTGGCCCTGGGCCTGGCGATGGCCGCCGCCGGCGCCAACCTGGCCATGGCCCAATCCGCCGCCGCCAAAGCCGCCGTGGACGCCGCCAAGGCCGCTGGCACGGTCGGCGAGCAAGCCGACGGCTATCTGGGCATCGTGTCCGGCGGCGACGCGTCCCTGCGCGCCTCGGTGGCCGAGATCAACACCGGCCGCGCCGCCGCCTACAAGGACATCGCCGCCAAGACCGGCGTGACCCCGGACGCCGCCGGCCAGGCCACCGCCAAGCAGCTCTACAGCCGCCTGGCGCCGGGCCAATACTGGAAGCCGCTGGATGGCGGCTGGGTGAAGAAGTAAGCGCCTGATCTAAACCGTCATCCCGCGCCTTGTGCGCGGGATGACGGGAAGGGTTCGCGGCCCTAAAAGCGGCCGATGCCCGCCGCCCGCCAACGCTTCCTGCCCTATGCGGCCCTGATCGGGGCGATCGTCACGCTGTGCGTCGGCACATCGCTGGCCAAGGGCCTGTTTCCGGTCGTCGGCGCGCAGGGGACCAGCGCCTATCGGGTCGGCTTCGCGGCGCTGATCCTGATGCTCGTCTGGCGGCCCTGGCGGCATCCGATCTCGCGCGCAGATCTAGGCCGGGTCGCGCTGTACGGCGCGGTGATGGGCGTGCTGAACCTCAGCTTCTACATGGCCATCCGCACGGTGCCGCTGGGCGTGGCCGTGGCCATCGAGTTCATCGGGCCGCTGGCGGTCTCGGTCGCCAGCTCGCGCAAGCTGATCCACTTCGTCTGGATCGGCCTGGCCGTCCTGGGCCTGGCCATGCTGCTGCCGATCGATCCCGGCGCCAAGCCGCTGGATCCCGTCGGGGTCGGCTTCGCCTGCGTCGCGGCGGTGATGTGGGCGCTCTATATCATCCTGGGCAAGCGGACCGGCCACCTGCACGCCGGGCGCTCGGTGGCGCTGGGCATGGCCGCCGCGGCCCTGATCGTCGTGCCGATCGGCGTCGCCTCGGCCGGGACCGCGCTCTTCCAGCCCAGGCTGATCGCGCTGGGCCTGGTGGCGGCGGTGATGTCCAGCGCCATCCCCTATTCGCTGGAGATGATCGCCCTGCGCGCCATCCCCAAGCGAAGCTTCGGCGTGATGCTGAGCCTGGAGCCGGCGATGGGCGCGCTGGCGGGCCTCGTCATCCTGCGCGAACACCTGGCCGTGACCCAGTGGCTGGCCATCGCCGCGATCGTCGCGGCCTCGGCCGGGACGATCATGACGACGCCCGGCGAGGCGGTGACGGAAGACGTTCCCTAGAGCCTGTCTGGTTTAGATGGAACCATCTAAACCAGATAAACAGGCTCTATCTTCATACACTTAGAGCGCGTTCGAGCGGTTTAACCGCTCACACTTAAACCTAACGCGCTCTAGGCCGCCGGCCCGCCGCGCACCACGAACCAGCCGTTGCGGAAGCCCTGGTCGGCCTTGCCGTAGAGGAACGGCGAGCCGTCCGGCTGGGTGAAGGTTCCGCCGGCCGCGATCACCACCGCGTGGGCGGCGGCGGTGTCCCACTCCGAGGTCGGACCATGGCGCGGATAGATGTCGGCCGAGCCCTCGGCGATGCGGCACATCTTGATCGAGCTGTCCATCGGCGCGCGCAGGTCGAAACCGTACTGAGCGGCCAGTTCCGCGGCGTTCTCCTCGCGCATGGTGTGGCTGACCAGACCCAGAGCCTCGCCCGTGGGCCAAGGACGCACGTGGACCGGCGTCTCGGCCCCGTCCGGGCCCGAGCGCTTCACCGCCCCTTGCGCCGTCGTGAACCACACCTCGCCCGTGGCCGGGGCGCAGACCGCGCCGGCGACCGGAACGCCCTTGTCGATCAGGCCGATATTGACCGTGAAGTTGGGATCGCCGCGCACGAAGGCCTTGGTGCCGTCGACCGGGTCGACCAGGAAGAAGCGCGGCCCCACGGCGTCGGGAGTCCCGAACTCGCTGGCGTCCTCCTCGGAGATCACCGGCACGTCCGGATAGAGCTCGGCCAGTCGCCGCAGGATCAGGCGCTCGCCGGCGCGGTCGGCTTCGGTGACCGGGCTCTCGTCGGCCTTCTGGACCACGGCCAGCTCGGTGCGCCAGAACGGCAGGATGACCGCCGCCGCCTCTTCGGTGATCGTGGCCAGGGCGCGGCCCCAATCCGCGAGATTTTCGCTGCTCATTGTTGTCCCCTCACCCCAGTCCTCTGGGGTCGTCGCCGACGAAGACCAGACGCACGCGGTTGGCGTCGATGGTCTGCTTGCCGGCCTCTTCGAAATTGACGGTCACGCGGTGTCCGATCACGGACTGAACCTGCCCCAGACCCCAGTCGGGCTGGCCGGGATGGCGCACCAAAACGCCGGGCTCTAGAAACGGATCGACCACGGGCTTCGTTTAGAGCGGCGGGCCCCGTTTGCCAAAGCCTCAAATCACGGCAGAGTCCGCCGCCATGACCGACATCGTCCCAGAGACCTCCCTTGCGGCCCCCGCTTCCGCGTCCCCCGAAACGGACGTCCAGGGTCCCGACTTCGCCGCCATGCTGGCCGCGCGCCTGTGCCATGACTTCATCAGCCCGGCCAGCGCCATCGTCTCGGGCCTGGATCTGCTGGACGACCCGGCGGCCCAGGACATGCGCGACGACGCCATGAACCTGATCGCCTCGTCGGCCCGCAAGCTGGCCGACCTGCTGCAGTTCACCCGCGTGGCGTTCGGCGCCTCGGCCTCGGCCGAGAACTTCGACTCGCGCGAGCTGGAAAAGCTGGCCCAGGGCGTGTTCGCCCACGTGCGCCCGACCCTGGACTGGCAGATCGAGCCGCAGGCGATGAACAAGTCCTCGTCGCGCGCCATCCTCAACATCGCCCAGATCGCCGCCAGCGCCCTGCCGGCGGGCGGCGTGGCCACGGTCAAGGGCGTGGCCGCCGACGGCCGCTTCTCGATCATCGCCGACTCGGTGGGCCCCCGCGCCCGCCTGCGTCCGGAGGTCCTGGCCGGCCTGAAGGGCGAGCCCCTGGCCGAGGGCCTGGGCGGTCCGTGGGTTCAGGCGGCCTATCTGAACGCCCTGGTCCGCGCGGCCGGCGGCCAGATCGCCGTCGAGATCGGCGAGGAACGCGCCAGTATCGCGGCTTGGGTCCCCGCCTAGGGTTCTCTGGCGGAAGCTCCACTATAAAAGTTACATTTGCCGCACCCCGATCCGGATCTAGGCAAACCGCTCCTTAACCAGACCGCTCGCACGATGGCGGCCTGAATTGGAGCATGCCGTGAAGACCTGTCTGGTGGTCGACGACAGCCGGGTGATCCGCAAGGTCGCCCGCCGGGTCCTCGAGGACATCGGCTTCGAGATCGCCGAGGCCGCCGATGGCATGGAGGCCCTGGCGTGGTGCCGCGCGGCCATGCCCGACGCGGTGCTGCTCGACTGGAACATGCCGGTGATGAACGGCATCGACTTCCTGCGCCAGCTGCGCAGCGAGCCCGGCGGCGCCGCGCCCAAGGTCGTCTTCTGCACGGTCGAGAACAGTCCCGATCACATCCGCGCCGCCATCGAGGCCGGGGCGGACGAATACATCATGAAGCCGTTCGACGGCGACATCATCGAGGCGAAGTTCGCCGAGGCGGGCCTGCTGTGACGCCCGAGGACATGGACCTGCTGGCGGCCCTGGGCCGCGCCCGCGCCGGCGTGCGGGTCGAAACCGAAAAGCCTTACCTGGTCGAAAGCCGTCTCTCGCCGCTGGCGAGACGCGAAGGCTATGACTCGATCGAGGCGTTGATCGCGGCCCTGCGGGCCAAGCGCGAGGACCGGCTGATCTGGGCCGTGGTCGAGGCCCTGTGCCGCAGCGACACCACCTTCTTCCGCGGCCGCGAGGCCTTCGCCCAGCTGCGCGACGAGGTGCTGCCCGCCCTGTCGCATCGCCGCCCCGACGCGCCGATCCGCATCTGGAGCGCGGCCTGCGCCACCGGCCAGGAAGTCTATTCGCTGGCCATCGCCGCCAATGAGGCCAACGCCCTGGCCACCGGGACGCGGTTCGAGTTCTTCGGCTCCGACCTCTCCGAGCGCTCGCTGGAAAAGGCCCAGGCCGGCATCTACACCCAGTTCGAGGTCCAGCGCGGCCTGCCGATCCGGATGCTGATCAAGTATTTCGAGAACCAGGACGACACCTGGACGATCTCACCGCGCATCCGTCAGATGGTGCGCTGGAAGCGGATCAACCTGCTGTCCGACCTGTCGGTCATGGGCCGCTTCGACGTCATCCTGCTGCGCGGCGTGCTGCGGAACATGGACGGCGCGTTGCGGGCCAAGGTGGTCCAGGCCCTGGTCGCCCTACTGCCGGGCGACGGCGTGCTGGCCCTGGATCCTGAAGACGACGTCTCGGAATTCGACGACGTGCTGACCGCCGCGCCCGGCGGGGTCGGTATCTACCTGCGCGATCCGTCCGTGCGAGTCGCCGCGGCGGCGTAGGCCTTGGCGGGCGCGCGCGTCACCGTCGCCCCACCGACGAGGCCGCCCAGCGCCTCTCCCAGCTTGGTCATTCCGCGCACCGGTGCCGGCGTCACCGCCGCGAAGGCGGGCGCGAGCTTGCGGAACAGGATCGGCGGCGCCTCCGGACCGACGATGGCGCCGTGCAGGTCCATCAGATCCACCACCCGGCGGGCGGCCTTGCGCCACGCGATCGGCGGGACGATGCCGTGCGGCGCCGGGGCGCGGCAGTCGGAGAAGTCCGGCTTCAGCCCGCAGCCGGCCTCGATCGCCGCCTCGATCTCACGAGCATAGGCTTGGTCACGGGCCAGGCGATCGACATCGACCACCAGGTCGGCTTCCGGCAGGGCCTTCAGGTACGAGCGCAGCCACACCGCCAGGAAGGCCTGGAACGAAACGCTGGCCGGGGCGCGCTTCAGGCGCCGGCGGACGGCGGCGACGCGCGCGTCCAAGGTCCCGCCTCCCTGGCCCCCGGCGTCGAAGTCGCGGCCCAGCAGGGTCCGCGAAACGTCGCCGCAGCCGGCCATCTCGGACAGCAGAACATAGTGGCAGAGCTCGAAATAGGTCGGGCGCGGTCGCTTGCGCAGCGAATAGAACGACAGCCATTGCTGCACCGGATCGCGGATCAGCACTACGTGGAAGCCGCCGAACCGGCGCTTCAGCCATCCCGCCCGGCCCAGGGTGCGGCAGCAGGCCAGCACCGGCGTCTCACCCCGGACCCTGGCGGCGGAGACCAGTTCCTCGACATAGGCCTGCTGGGCCAGGTCGCTGGCTTCGGGCTCGATCCAGAAGCGATCGAGGGCGAAGCCGGGCTCGAAGCGCCGCACGCCGCCCGCGGGGTCGAGGACGACCTCGAATTCCTTCAGGTAGGGCTCGGTCCCGCCCGGATGGCGCAAGCCGCTGTTGTCGGGGGCTTCGACATCGATGGTCCGCGCCGTCAGCCTGGCCAGCTGCTCGTGCCAGGGTTCGTAGTAAGCGCGCACGCCCGCGAGCGCCCTGAAGCGATGCCAGACATAGGTGCTGGAGCAACGCCAGCCGCTATGCACGAAGACGGTGTGGGTGTGTAACGACAAGCGCGCCCCTCGACGGGGACAAGTCTGGCTTGGCAATCTTGCAGTCGGATATCGACGAAGCCACCCAAGGTCGCATTCGCGCAATACTGCGACGTTTTATGGCGCGAACGAAAAAGGCCCGCCGGCGGAACCGGCGGGCCTTTCGCTAGAACAGGTCTGAACGCCTTACTTGACGTCCTTGGCCGTCTCGCTGACGGCCTTGCCGGCCGACGAAACGTCCTTGCCAGCGCCCTCGACGGTGTTGCAGGCGGCGACCGACAGCGACGCGAGGGCGGCGGCGATAATGACGAGCTTACGCATGGTCTTCTCCGATGTTCGCCCCCGAAGGGATGGGGAAGGGGCGCTTGAAACGATTGCCCCTCAAGAACGTCAGCGGCGAAGCTCGGTTCCAGCCTAGGTTAGGGGAATCACCGCCTGCGGGGTCGGGAAGGTCAGGCGTACGGTCAAACCGCGCGGGGTGTGGCTTTCGAACGTCACCTTGCCGCGCAGCTGACGGGCGAAGGCGGTCATCAGGGTGCGGCCGACCCCGCCGCCGACACTGTCGGGCGCGCCCGGACCATCATCGCTGATGGAGAGCTCGGCCTCCTCGCCACGCACGTGGAAGCCGACGCTCAGCATGCCGCCCGCCGGACCGAAGGCGTGCTTCTGGGCGTTGGTGATCGCCTCGACCGCGAACAGGGCGATCGGGGCCAGCCGGTCGGGATCGATGACCAGCGGATCGGCATGGACCTCGGTCCGCACCAGCGGCGAGGTGGACATGTCGTTCGCCAGCAGCTGGGCGGTCAGCTCCTCCAGGAACGGCCGCAGATCGACGCGCTTGAGATCCGGCCCCTGGTAGAGGGCGCGGTAGATCTGGGCCAGGGCGGTGATCCGCTGTCGGGTGTCGTTCATCGCCGCCTTGGCCGCGGGATCGGCCAGGGCCCGCTGCTGCATGTTCAGCAGCGAGGTGATGATCTGCAGATTGTTCTTCACCCGGTGATGGATCTCGCGCATCAGCGCGTCTTTCTCGGCCAGGCTGTCCAGCAGCGAGGCGTCGCGGGCGACGATGCCGCCGGCCATGGCGTCGAGGGTCGCCGCCAGCTCGCGGATCTCCGGCGGCGCGCGCTCGGCCTGCAGCGGCCGAACGGTGAAGCGGCCACGCGCATAGATCGCCGCCACGCGCTGCAGGTAGACGATCCAGCGGATCACCTCCCGCTCGGCGACGATCAGCACCGCGCCCAAGGCCAGGAAGAAGGCCAGAAGCGGCAGCAACAGGCGCGAGATCGGATTGATCCAGGCCCAGGACACCAGGCCCGGCGTGGGGGCCGACAGCACGACGAAGACATCGTCATTGACCAGCGGCGCGGCCGAGTAGGTGCGCTCGTGGTGGGCCGCGTCCTCGTGGCTCCAGATCGCCGCGCCGCTCTTGGCCGCGCGCTCGCGCCAGCCGCGCGGCGGCGCCGAGAAGGCCGAAGGGTCGGTGGCGGCGAAGATCGCGCCGTTCGAATCGGCCAGCGCCACCTCGGCCCCGTCGGGCATGAAGCGGTTGACCGTGCCGACCTTGAGATCGCGCAGGTTCAGGACGGCGGCCATGGCGCCTTCGAACTTGTCGGGCGCGCCGGCGCGGACGGCGGCCAGCACCGCCGGCTCGTTGGCGTAGACCGCGCCGGGATCCGAGGCCACGACCATGCTTGCGCCGTCGCGCAGCTCCTGGAACCAAGGCCTTTGCCCCCGCTCGGCGTCGAACGGCGTGGTGGCCGCGGCGCAGGCCACGCGGCCGCGCGAGTCGAAGCGGATCAGGTTGGCGTAGCCCGGCAGGCGGGCGCGCACGTCGGCCAGGCGCTGGGCGCATTCCAGCCCGACCGAGCCTGGGCCCAGGGTCTGGAGCAGCACCCCGGCCGCCTCGATGCGGGCGCGGGCGTTGGCGGCGCTCTGTCCGGCGGCCAGCTCCAGGCTCTGGCGACGCGAGTCGGCCTCGGCTCGGAAGGCGAAGATCGATTGCGCGCCGCCGATGATCAGCACGGGAAGCAACGCCACGCACAGCGCGAAGGCCAGGCGGACTCGGATGGAGGTTACGGCCTGCTCGGCGCGGCCGGCGAAAGTCTTCACCGCAGAGAGCTCAACCGCTCCGCGTCGGCGAGGATCGCATGCATGGCGTCACCCGCCGATGCGCCGTCACGATCATAGGCCCCCGCTTCGAGGATGGCCTGCAACGCCCGGCGGGCGCGGCTGACCCGGCTCTTGACGGTGCCCACGGCGCAGCCGCAGATCTCGGCCGCTTCCTCGTAGGCGAAGCCCCCGGCCCCGACCAGGATCAGCGCTTCGCGCTGCTCGGCCGGCAACATGGCCAGACCCAGGCGCAGCTCGTCCAGGGCGACGGGCGCCTCGGGATCGTCGACCGCCACCAGGGTCCGCTCGGCGGCTTCCTGGTCCAGCTGGCTCTGGCGCCAGCTGCGGCGCTTTTCCGAATAGAACTGGTTGCGCAGGATCATGAAGGTCCAGGCCTTCATGTTGGTGCCCAGCTGGAAGCTGGCGCGCGCGTCCCAGGCCTTCATCATGGCGTCCTGCGCCAGATCGTCGGCCGCGGTGGGGTCGCCGGTCAGGGTGCGGGCGAAGGCGCGCAGATGCGGAATCAAGGTGACCAGTTCGCGTTTGAACTGGTTGTCACGGACGGGGTCGGGCGGCGAGCGGCCGACTTGCGGTTCGCTCATGCTCAGCGCTCTCCCTTCGGAGGCTCGGCCTTGCGGAGAATCTCGAGGAATTCGTCGGGCACCGCCTCGTTGACCACCTCATCGAACATCTGGCGCAGCTTCACGCCGATGGCCTGCTGGCGCAGACGCGCCTCATCCAGCGCCGCGGCGCTCTTGCGTTTGTCTTCCATGGGTACGTGTTCGATCATGTCCTCGACACCGAACTGCATTTGCATCGGCGTCCGCCCCCTTTGGCCGAATGTCTTTCCGCCAGACGACAACGTGGTTTTCCGTGCCCGGTTCCATAAGCTTGAGCTTAAGATGTCAAAAATCCGCACCGGACGGAACCGCTCAGTTGAGGAGGCGTTATCGACCATCGACGGAACGGCATAGCTTTGCCGTTCGTTCGTTAGTTTTCGAAGACACCGCATCGGGAGGGGTCATGAGTCTTCTTGCTCGGCTGGCGCCGCATCTGCCTTACATCCGCCGCTACGCCCGCGCCCTCACCGGCGATCAGTCGACCGGCGATCATTATGTCCGCGTGGCCCTCGAGGCCCTCGCGGCCGGCGAGCGTTCGCTGGACGACGATCTGTCGCCGCGCGTGGCGCTGTATCGCGTCTTCCACGCCATCTGGCTCAGCTCCGGCGCCCAGCTCGAGGCGCGCCGCGACGAAGGCCTGACGGCTGGCGACGACGCCGCCCAGCGCCTGATGCGCATCGCCCCGCGTTCGCGGCAGGCCTTCCTGCTCACCGCGCTCGAGGGCTTCACCCCGTCCGAAGCCGCCCAGATCCTGGACTGCGACTTCGGCGAGGTCGAACGCCTGATCTCCGACGCCCAGGCCGAGATCGACGCCGAACTGGCCACCGACGTGCTGATCATCGAGGACGAGCCGGTCATCGCCGCCGACATCGAGGCCCTGGTCAAGGAACTCGGCCACCAGGTCACCGACATCGCCGCCACCCGCAGCGAAGCGGTCGAGGCGGTCGCCCGCCGCACCCCGGGACTCGTCCTGGCCGACATCCAGCTGGCCGACGGCTCGTCGGGCATCGACGCGGTCAAGGACATCCTGGGCCGCATGGACGTGCCGGTGATCTTCATCACCGCCTTCCCCGAGCGCCTGCTGACCGGCGAGCGCCCGGAACCGACCTTCCTGATCACCAAGCCCTTCCAGCCGGAAACGGTGAAGGCGGCGATCGGCCAGGCGCTGTTCTTCCACCCGCGCCGGACCGCCAAGGCGGCCTGATCTCAGGGTCGCTCCCGACAAGACCCTTTGAAACGGCTCTCCGAAAGGAGGGCCGTTTTTCTTTCGGCCCCTGGCGGGAAGGACGGAGCTCCTACGGACATGGAGAAGGGGCGGCCTCCTTTCAGAAGGCCGCCTTCGATCGCCAAGGCTAGAGCATTTCCGACGAAGCGCGGACCGATTTGTCGCCGGAAAATGCGTCCAGACAGAACCCTAGGGCGTCTGGCGCGCCGGCGTCTGCTGGGTGTCGTAACGCTGGGCCTCGGCCGGCGTCTTGGCGCCGTTGTTGACCTCGACCTCGGCGAGATCGCGGGCGCGGAAGGTCCAGGCCCCGAACAGGGCCAGCGCCGCGAGCACGGTGGAAATGATCAGCACCCAGAACACCTGGCGGCCCCAGCGACCCTGGCGGGCGCGGGTGGCGTTCAGGCGGGGGCCCTGCGGGTCTGGCGCGGCGTCGTGATGAATGTCGGCGGGCATGATGTCATACCTCCTTATGGCGTCCAGATACGGGTGGCGTCCGCGTGGTCGCGGTCGTTGAAGGCCTGCACCATCCCGGCGGAGGCTCCGACCGCCACGATCACGACCAAGGCCATGACGCGCGAGCGCACCCTTCTTTGACGCTGCGTGAGCGTCGAGACGAAAACCGTACCGCCATGCTCGGCCTGATAAGTCCGGATCACGACGTTGCTCCCCTGCCTCGGCGGACCACATGTCCGCCTGGGATTTCAACGTGTTCCGGACACCGCCGTTCCCGCCGCCCGCCCCTTTCGGTCGTTCGCGAAAAAAAACGCGCGAGGTCGGAACCGTTCGCGCGAAACGTCGTTTTCATCCTTGCGAAGGCGGCGACGCCCCCCCGACTTGAGGCTGGCGATAGCCAGCCTGCCGCCTTCGCACCCCCCTTTGTTGATGCGAACTTGGGCGGACCGGGCGACCGGCCCGCCTTTCCTTCGGCTGCGCTCAAGCGAACGGCCTGAGCGGCCCGCCCGTCCTGGCCTATTTGCTCTCCAGGTCGAACAGGATGTCCGCCCGACGGCGCAGCGGCGCGGATGCGCCCGACGCCGCAACGGCCCCGGCGTCCCCCACGGCGGTCGTATCGATCTCGACCTTGCCAAAGCCGGCCTTGGCCAGGGCGGCGGTCACCGTCGCGGCGCGCCGCTGTGACAGGACCAGATTCGCCCCGGTGGTCCCCACGGCGTCCGCCAGGCCGGTCACCCGCACGGACTTCACGGCGCAGCCTCTCGCCTGGGTCTGGGCGTTGGCCAGCAGCATGCGGGCCTCCTTCGTCAGATCGGCGCTGTCCTGCTCGAAATAGACCGAGGACTGGAAGTCGGCGCAGGCCGCCGGCGCGGCGGCCACGGGCTTGCGCAACACCCGCCATGGGCTCTCGGACGTGGCGCAGCCCGCCAGCGCCAGGACCACGCCCGCCACGCTGATGGCCTGCACGGCATAGGTGATCTTCATCGTCTTCATTCGAACCCTCCTCCTCGAACCTGCGAACACAAGAAAGGCGATCGGCTGAGCCGATCGCCTTTCATGGGGCGTCGTCGCGTCTCGTCCAGCTTAGTAGCGGCGCGCGCCATCTTCCCAGTAGTAACGACCGCTGCGGGAGTCGTAATAGTAATAACGGCCCGCCCGCTCGTCATAGTACTGGCGGCGGTTGGTGTCGGTCGCCCCGCAGCCGCCGTCTTCGCGGCAGCCCTTGACGGCCCCGGCGGTCCCGCCGATGGCGGCGCCGATCGCGGCCCCGGTTCCGGCGCTGCCGCTGCCCACATTGTTGCCGATCACGGCGCCGGCCAGGGCGCCGATGGCCGCCCCGCCGGCGGCGTTGCGCTCCACATTGCCGGTCGAGGTGCACGCCGCGGCAAGCACACCCACGCCCATCAGGGCGATCATGGTCATCTTCATCCTGGCTCTCCGTTCCAAGCTTCCTGTCCCCTGCCGCTGCTAACGACTCCCGGGCACGACGGTTCCGTTTGGCGGGGAACCACGGTCGAGCTCCGCCCGTTGCGTCGGCGAGTTTGACGAGAAGAGGGGAGCGCGTGAAGCGTATCGAGGTCATCGCCAACACCGCGTCCGGATCCGTCGGCCCGGACGCGCCGCGGATCGCCGAACAGCTGCTGGCGGAATACGGCGTTTCCGGCGTCGTCCACGCGCCGCGGCCGGGCGAGCTGATCAACTGCCTGAGGACGGTGATCGACAGCGCGCCGGACGCGGTGCTGGTGATCGCCGGCGACGGCACGGCCCGCGCCGCCGCCGAAATGGCCGGGCCCGACGGTCCCTTGATCGCCCCCCTGCCCGGCGGCACCATGAACATGCTGCCGCACGCCCTCTATGGCGAACGCGACTGGCAGGCGGCGATGAAGGCCTGCCTGGAGAGCGGCGAGGCGCGGACCATCTCCGGCGGCGAGGTCGGCGGACGTCTTTTCTTCGTCGCCGCCATCCTGGGTAGCCCGGCCCTGTGGGCCACGGCCCGCGAGGCGGCCCGCGAAGGCCGCTTCAACATCGCCCTGGCCCGCGCCCGCCGCGCCTTCCGCCGCGCCTTCTCCGGCCGCCTGCGCGTCTCGCTGGACGGCCGACCCGAGATCAAGACCGAGGCCCTGACCCTGATGTGCCCGCTGGTCTCGACCGCCCTGGACGCCGACGAGCGCGCTCTGGAGGCGGCGGCGCTGGATCCGTCCAGCGCCCTGGACGTCTTTCGCCTGGGCTTCAACGCCGCGCGAGGCCAGTGGCGCGAGGACCCGTCGGTCAACGCCGGCCGCTGCCGCACCGGCAAGATCCGGGCTCACGGCCGCATCCCGGCGATCCTGGACGGCGAGCCCGCGCGGTTCGATCCCGAGGTGTCTGTCCGCTTCCGCCCCAAGGCCTTCCGAGCCCTGGTTCCGCCAGATGAGACCTCAAAGGACGGGACGCCAGAGTGAGCCTAGACCGATGAGACTGGTCCAGCTCTCCGACATCCATTTTGGCGGCGAGAATCAGGAGGCCGTCGAGGCCGCGACAGGCTGGATCGCCGAGGCCCGGCCCGACCTGGTGGTGGTGGCCGGCGACCTGACCCTGGACGGCAAGACCCCCGAGTTCGACGCGGCTTCGGCCTGGCTGAAGCGCCTGCCCGATCCGATGATCGTCGTACCCGGCAACCACGACACGCCCTTCGTCGGCCTTGGCGAGCTCTTCGAGCGCTTCACCCGCACCTGGCGGCGGTTCAGGGACCGGTTCGGCGACGAGGACGGCGCGGCCTGGCGGACGCCGGGGATCACCGTGACCTCGCTGAACACCGCCCGCGCCGCCCAGGTGCGCTGGAACTGGTCGAAGGGCGCGGTGTCGCGCGGCCAGATCCGCCGCGTCGTCCGCGAACTGGAGGCCGCGCCCGCCGACGACCTCAAGGTGGTGGTCTGCCATCATCCGCTGATGGAGGTTCTGGGCGGACCGATGACCGCCAAGGTCCATGGCGGGGTCGACGCGGCCAACCGCTTCGTCCAGGCCGGGGCCGACGTCATCCTGTCGGGCCATATCCACCTGCCGTTCGTCACCGCCGTCCCGTTCGGCGACGGCAAGACCCAGGCGATCGGCTCGGGCACCCTTTCGCACCGGGAGCGGGGCGCGGCGCCAGGCTTCAATGTCATCGAGGTCGAGCCCGGCTGCGTGCGCGTACAGGCCCTGGCCTACGCGCACGGCAAGTTCGAGGTCTGGCGCACCTGGGCCTGCGACCGCAGAAGCCCAAACGAAAACGGCGCGGCCTGAACCGCGCCGTTCCGCCGTTTTGTCTCGGTCCTACCTAGCGTGGCGCGCCGCGCCCGCCTCGGAAGAGGTGGCTGACCAGCGACACCAGGAACAGGATCAGGAAGACGTAGAATAGAATCTTGGCGATCCCGATCGCGGTCCCGGCGATGCCGGTGAAGCCCAGGAGGGCGGCGATCAGGGCGACCACCAGGAAGGTCACGGCCCAGTTCAGCATGGGTCTCTCCGGATGAGCCCGGCCTTTCGAGCCGGGGCGTTGTCTTTAATCAAGGCCATGGCCCCGCTTCGAGAAAACGCACCCGACTCCCGGGCGTTCCGGAAATTAGTCGCCGAGCATGGCCCTATTCCGGAGCCGGATAGGCCCAGCCTTGCGAACCCGACTTGGCCGCGGCGTACTGGCTGTCGGCCAGGGTCCAGTTGATCAGGTTGTCGAAGACCGCTTCCAGGAAGCCCTTCCGCAGGTTCTGGTAGTCCAGATAGTAGGCGTGCTCCCAGACGTCGGCGACCACCAGGGCCGTGAGATCCTGGGTGACCGGGCTTTCGGCGTCGTGGGTCGAGATGACCTTCAGCGCGCCCGAGGCGTCCGAGACCAGCCACACCCAGCCCGAGCCGAAGTGGCCGATGCCCTCGGCGACGAACTTTTCCTTCAGGGCGTCCAGGCCGCCGAAGGTCGAGTCGATGGCGGCGGCCAGATCGGCGCCCGGGGCGGTCTTGGTGGGCGAGAGGCCGTCCCAGAAGAAGGCGTGGTTCCAGGCCTGGGCGGCGTTGTTGAACACCTTACCCGGACCGGCGCCCTTGATCACCGCTTCCAGCGAGCCCTTGTCGTCGCCGTTCAGCAGGCCGTTCAGCGCGGTCACATAGGCCGCGTGGTGCTTGTCGTGGTGGAAATGGAGGGTGTTGGCGGAGATCGTCGGCTCCAGCGCGTCGTACGCGTAGGGCAGGTCCGGCAGCTTGTACGTCATGTTCACTCCATGGGAAGGCGTTCCAGGGAGGAGGGAACGCGCGGGAAGCATCTAGAGCCCACCAGGACAAAGCGTAAGCGGTTTCACCGCCGCAAGCCGCCAAGGCGCGCTCAAATTTTCGAGATAGATTCCCTTGAAAACTTAGGGTTTCCGGGAATCCGAAGACCAATGCTCCAAGACAAACGCCACCGAACGGATCCGGTGGCGTCTGTCTTGAACAACATTGGCGTGATCAGCGCTGCGGCGGCTTCGGGTCCAGGAACGCCTTGGCCAGCGAGGCGGTCAGGGTCGGGTTCTTCAGCGCGAAGATCCCGGCGGCCAGACCGATGCCGATCGACATCAGCGGCCTGTCGCGCACGATCTCGATGACCTTGCTAGTCATGTCGAAGCCCTGCTGCGGGGCCTGTTGGTTGTTATGATGACGACCTTCGACCTTGCGGGCGGCGATCATGCCGGCGATGGCGACGATCAGGGCCGCGACGGCCGCGACGATCGCGGCCGCGCCGGCCGCCGTCACCAGCGGAACCAGCACGGCGTAGATCGCGAAGGCGGCGGATACGACAGCCACCGCGGCGGCGGCGGCGATCGCCGCGGCCGCGGCCAGCGTCATCAGGGTCTTTTCGAAGATCACCGGTTGTTGCTGCGGCCGCCGGAGAGCAGCAGGCCGATCAGCACGCCGACGCCGAGACCGGCGAGGGTGGCGGTGATCGGACGCTCACGGATACGCTCCGAGGCATAGCGCTGGGCGTCCTCGATCTGCTGGCCGGCGGTGTCGGTATAGGTGCGGCTCTGGGCGCGCAGGGTTTCGAAGCCTTCCGAAACCGACTTCTCGACGCGCTTGGCGGCTTCGGTCAGCGAGACGCGGGCGGCGTCGGCGGCGTGGGCGAAGCTGCGCTCGGCGTGTTCGACGGCCTCGAGCGTGGCCGACTTGGCCTTCTCGGCGTCCTTGGCGGCGGCGGGACTGGCGGGCATGATCATCTCCTGTTCGCGACGCGACCGACCTGGGGCGCTGAAGCTGCGCCTCGTCAACGCCTGCTCGACGTCGGGGTTCCACGTTAGCGCAAGGGCCCAAGCTTCACCACTGTGGAATCCCCGGTTGAGCGCGGGCGAGGCCCGAAAAGAAGCGTCCAAAGGCGCTCGCGCTAGACGCGAAGCGGGTCTAAGGTCGAATCATGGAGGACGCCCCCATCGTCAGCGACGAGCGCCAGGAAGCCGCCCGGCTCAACGCCTTGAAGGCCTTGAACATCCTGGACAGCGCGGTCAACGAGCCTCGCTTCCTGCGCCTCGCGCGTCTGGCCGCCCGGCTGTTCGATGCGCCCAAGGCCGCCGTCGTCCTGGTCGACGAGGACAGGGTCTGGCGCAAGGCCTTCGTTGGCTACGCCGGCCCCGAAGGACCCCGCGCCGGCGACCTGGCCGACCAGGTCGTGACCGCCAACGGCCCCGTCGCCCTCGGCGCGCCGATCCGCGACAAGCAGGGCCATGTGCTGGGCGCCCTGGTGGTGGAAGGCCCAGGCGCGAGCGGCCCCGCCTCCGACGAGGATCTGCAGGCCCTGGAAGACCTGGCCGACCTGGCCGCGGAAGGCCTGGCCGACCAGCCATGCCTGGCCCGCAATCTCGAGAGCGAGCGCCTGGACCTGGCCATCTCGGCCGCCAGCCTCGGCGAGTTCGAGTGGGACATCAAACGCGACGTCTTCAAGATCAGCCCCCGCCTGGCCAAGATCTCGAACGTCGAGCCCGGCGAGATCCCTGCCGAGGACGGCGACGCGCTCTATCAATACCTGCATCCCGACGATCGGGCCTGGCTGAAGGAATCGATCGACGAGCAGCTGGCGGAAAGCGATCGCTACGAGGCCGAATACCGCCGACCCAGCGGCCCCGACGGCCGCGAGATCTGGAACCATGGTTCGGGCGTCATCGTGCGCGACGCCAATGGCGAGCCGGCCTATCTGATCGGCGTCGTCCAGGATATCACCGAGCGCAGGGCCGAAGAGGATCAGCGCGAAAACCTGGTCGCCGAGCTGGACCACCGCATCAAGAACCTGCTGGCCGTGGTTCAGTCGGTGGCGGCCCAGTCGGCGCGCAAGTCGGCCTCGCTGGACGTGTTCCTCAAGACCTTCGCCGCGCGGCTGAAGTCGATGAGCTCGGCTCACGACCTCTTGACCGCCGCCCGCTGGCGCGGCGCGACCCTGGCGCGGATCGCCGCCGCCGAACTGGGCGGTCTGGCGCCGACCCAGACCCGCTGGGACGGGCCGGAACTGTTCCTGACGCCGCGCGCGGCCTCGGCCCTGTCGCTGGCGCTGCACGAACTGGCGGTCAATGCGATGCGCTATGGTTCGCTTTCGACCGAGAACGGCAAGGTCGAGGTCGTCTGGCGGCGCACGCCCGAGGGCGGCTTCGCCCTCGAATGGCTGGAGACCGGCGGTCCGCCGGCCACCGCGCCAGTCGCCAAGGGCTTCGGCGCCACCCTGATCGAGGACGTCGCCGGCCGCGAACTGGGCGGGTCGGCCAAGATCAACTACCGCTCCAGCGGCGTCACCGCCATGATCCAGGGCGCGGCCGAGGCCCTGGCCGACGCGCCGCCGATCGAGCCGGCCGAGGTCGCTCCCGAACGCATCGTCGAAACCGTGGTCGCCGCCGACGAGACCGTTCGTCCGGGCGCCATCGCCGGCCTGAAGGTGCTGATCGTCGAGGACTCGCTGCTGCTGGCCCTGGAGCTGGAAGCCGGCCTGGAGGACGCCGGTGTCGTGGTGGTCGGCTGCGCGGCGGAACTCAACGAGGCGCTGTCGATGGTCGAGATGGACTTCGACGTCGCGGTCCTGGACGCCGACCTCAACGGCCAGTCGGTGGCGCCGGTGGCCGAGATCCTGCGCACCATGGGCCGGCCGTTCGTGTTCGCCACGGGCTATGCCGACAAGGCCGCGCCGATGGGGTTCGACGCCCCGATCGTGCGCAAGCCCTACAACGTGCACCAGATCGCGCGGGCCGTGGCGGGGGTCACGGGGCGGGCTTGATCATCAGCGGGACCGACACCTCGTCCTTCGACAAGCTCAGGATGAGGTTTCTTACTGAACCGCCCCGAAAGTAGTCCTCACCCTGAGCCTGTCGAAGGGCGAGGACGGGCCCTCAGATAACGCCCCGCTTCCGCAGCCCCTGCACCGCCTCCGCGCTCATCCCGGCCACCTGGGTCAACACCACCTCCGTATGCTCGCCCAGCGTCGGTCCGGTCCAGCGCACCCCGCCCGGCGTCTCCGTCAGCTTCGGGAAGGCGTTCTGCATCTTGATATGCCCGAACACCGGGTGCGGCGTGGTGACGATCGACTCCCGCGCCGCGAACTGCGGATCGGCGATCATGTCGGGCGCGCGGTAGATCCGGCCGGTGGCCAGGCCCGCGGCCTCTAGCTTAGGCAGCAGGTCGTCGATCTCCTGGTCGGCCGTCCAGGCGGCGATGCGGGCGTCGAGTTCGGCTTGGTGCGCGCCACGCGCGGCATGGTCGCGGTAGCGGACATCGTCGGCCAGATCCGGCCGGCCCATCAGGTCGCAGAGCCGCCTGAACAGGGTGTCCTGGTTGGCGCCGATCAGGACCAACTCGCCGGACTTGGTCGGATAAACGTTCGACGGCGCGATGCCGGGCAGCACCGCCCCCGAGCGCTCGCGGACATAGCCGGTCAGGTCGTATTCGGTGATCAGGTTCTCCATCACCGTCAGCACGCTCTCATAGATGGCCACGTCGACCACCTGGCCCCTGCCGGTGCTCTGGCGGGCGTGCAGGGCCATCATCACGCCGAGCGCGGCGTTCAGGCCCGACAGGCTGTCGCCGATGGAGATTCCGGCCCGGGCCGGCGGCCGGTCGGGTTCGCCGGTGATGTGGCGCAAGCCGCCCATGGCCTCGCCGACCAGGGCGTAGCCGGCGCGGCTGGCATAGGGTCCCGTCTGGCCGAAGCCCGACACCCGCGCCATAACCAGGCCGGGATTGGTCTTGGCCAGCGCCTCATAGCCCATCCCCCACTTCTCGAGGGTGCCGGGGCGGAAGTTCTCGACCACCACGTCGGCCTTGGCGATCAGGGCGCGGGCGATGTTCCGGCCTTCGTCCGTACGCAGATCGACGGTGACGGATTTCTTGTTGCGGCCGATCACCGGCCACCAGGGCGACAGGCCCTGAGGCTTGGAGCGCCCCCATTGGCGCATCGGGTCGCCGACCTTGGGATCCTCCAGCTTGATGACCTCGGCCCCGAAGTCGCCCAGCACCTGACCGCAGAACGGCCCGGCGATCAGCGAACCCATCTCGATCACCCGCAATCCGGCTAGCGGACCCTGCGTCATGCGATTCTTCCCCCACCCTTGCCGGAACCGTTCACGGCCCCGTGAAGTTTTGTTGGTCACACGGCGTCGCGCGCGTCGCCTGTCCACCAACCTCTAAGAAAAACGCACAGGGAAAGACAGAGCCATGAACCGTCATATCATGTTCGGCGCCGCCGCCATCGCCGCCCTCAGCCTGGCCGCCTGCGGCCAGAAGGCCGAAGAGACCAAGGGCGCCGCCACCCCGGCCGAACAGGCCGCGACCCCGGACGCCAATCCGGCGGCCACCGTCCCGACCCCGGCGGACGAGACCAAGGCCGACGTCTTCGCCATGAAGGCCGCCGACAGCGACATGTTCGAGATCGCCGCCGCCAAGCTGGCCGCCACGCGCTCGACCAATCCGTCGGTGAAGAAGTTCGCCGCCGCGATGGAAAAGGCCCACACGGCCACCAGCGCCGAGCTGAAGTCGGCCATCGCCGCCTCGGGCGCGGCCATCACCCTGCCGACCGTCCTGTCGGAAGACGCCCAGGGCAAGATCGACGACCTGACCAAGGCCGACGCCAAGGACTTCGACAAGAAGTACGCCGACGGCCAGGTCGACGCCCACCAGGCGGCTCTGAACCTGCTGCAGCGCTACGCCCAGGACGGCGACACCGCCGCCATCAAGGCCTTCGCCGCCGCCACGGCCCCGAAGGTCCAGGAACACCTGAACATGGCCGAGGGCCTGAAGAAGGGCTTCGACACCGGCGAGGACGTCGCCAAGGCCCGTCAGTAACGGTCAGGGAATGGCGTAGGCGACCGTCGCCTTGGCGGCGGCCCGCTCGCGCCCTTCCGTCCACATCAGGACATCGGCCGTCGCGATGCGGCGGCCGAGCTTGAGCAAGGCCGCCTCGGCGTAGAGATCGCCAGGCTGGCAACCTCTCAGGAAATGAATGTTGAGCGAGGTGGTCACCGCCATGGCCACCTCGCCGATATGCGCCAGGACCAGGGCATAGGCCGCGGTGTCCGCCAGCGTCATCAGGGTTGGTCCCGAGATCACCCCACCCGGCCGCAGTTGCCGGGTCTGATAAGGCAGCTTCAACAATACCCGTCCCGGTTCGGCCTCCTGCACGGAGGGCATGTGATCGGGATCCGTCTCCGGAAACGCGGACCGCAGGAACGCGTTCAGCGCCCCCGCGTCCATCCGGATCGCCGGCCCGCTCACCCGCCGACCTTGACCGTATTGTCGTCGCCGTTGCGGTCGATCACCGTGTTGTACGGATCGACGCCCGCGAACGTCGGCGCCCTGGCGGTCGTGAAGGTGAAGGTCTGGACGCCCGAGTGGATCGGCCGGCGCTCATAGACCACCACGTCCCTGGCGTCGAAGCCCTTGTCGCCCGGCTTGGCCGTGAACAGGCCGATGTCCATGGTCTCGGTCAGGGGCGCGGCGGTCTCCTTGCCCTTGCCGTCGGCATACTTCTTCTGGGCGTCGACCGTGATCGTCACGTCGAACCTGCCGTCCGCCCGCTTCTTCACCGACGCGCTCTTGGTCTTCAGATCGTAGAGCGTGATCTTTTCGAACAGGTCGGTGATCAGGGCCTGCTTGTCGGCCGGGGCCTCGGCGCGCAGGGCGGTCAGGAAGTCGGTGGTGATCGGATAGGGCGCGCCCTTGAAGGCGTGGTCGGCGATCAGCTTGCGCAGGGCGCGGTTGACCGTCTCCTCACCGATCTCGCTCTGCAGCCGGTACATGACCAACGAGCCCTTGCGGTAGTAGACGTAGGGCTGGTTCTCGACCTTGTAGAGCGGCTGCTCGTCGATGACGTCACCGCCCCGCGCGCGCAGATAGCTGTCCAGCTCGAACTTCAGGAACTTGCGGATCTGCGCCTCGCCATAACTCCGCTTCATCACCATCAGGGCCGAGTACTGGGCGAAGGTCTCGGAGAGCATCGCCCCGCCCTGCTGGTCGGCGCCGATCACCTGGTGGGCCCACCACTGGTGGCCGATCTCGTGGGCCCCGACATAGGTGACCATGTCGATCTTGGTCGGGTCACGATAGTCGGAGATGAAGAACATCCCCTCCGACCACGGAATGGTGTTGGCAAACGACTGGGCGAACTGGGCGTAGTCCGGGAACTCCTGGAAGCGCAGTTGGCGGAACTGATAGGGGCTGAAATTGGTCCCCATATAGTCCAGAGACCGCTTCATCGCCGTCTTCATGCGGTCGATGTTCCAGCTGTGCTGGGCGTCGTAATAGACCGCCAGCTGGACGCCCTTGTAGGTCTCCTCGGCCACCTTGTAGCGGGCCGACTGGATCGAGATGAATGGCAGGATCGGGGCCTCGGTGACGAAGCGGGCCACCCGGCGGCCGTTCTTGACCGTGTCCGAAATCTTGTAGCCCGGCGCGATCGGGGTCTGGTCGGCCTCGGTGGTGACGGTGATGTCCGAGCTGACGAAGTCGGCGTCCTTGCGTAGGCCGTTGAACTGGCGGGAGGCCACATCGCCCAGCTTGGCCATCCGGCGCTCGGGCGGCAGGCCGTACTTGCGGCGCTTGGCGCGGTCCTGCAGCAGGCTGTCGCGGGCCATGCCCAGGATCGGCGCGATCTCCAGGTTGTTGACGAAGGTTCCGTTGTCGACGACCCGGCTTTCCTGGCTGCTGTTGGGGAAGCCGCGCTGCGAGCGCAGGGTGATGAAGCTCATCTTGCGCCGCTCGCCCGGCGCCATCGGCGTGTCGAAGGCGAAGATGCGATAGTTGAAGCGTTCGAAGGTCTTCTTGGGCCGCGCGCCCTCGATCGACAGGCCCTTGACCGACAGGTCGCGGTCGAAGCGGACGTGGATCTCCTTCAGCGGCGCGCCCGTCTTGTTCTCGATGACGTACGAGCCCTTGGTCTCCAGGCTGGGTTCGTGCGGCTTCAGGTCGACGTCCAGGGTCATGGCGACGATCTTGGGCTGCGGCGTGTTTTCGAACGGCAGCAGGGTCTTTTCGTAGTCGGCCTGCCACTCCTCGTTGTCGATCCTGGTCCGGTAGTCGTTCCAGACATTGGTGTTGACGTAGATGAACGCCCCCATGCCCACGAAGGCGACCAGGGCGCCGCCCAGCAACAGGCCGGCCTTGCTATTCAGGCGAACGGGTAGTCGGCGCAGGCGCGGCAGGAGGCGGCCTTCGGTCCCGCGCCGCCACAGGCCATAGGCCAGCACCAGCAGCACCACCGCGAAGGCCGTCCAGTAGGCGCGCAGCCACCAGGCCCCGATCCAGAACTTGCCCAGGCCGTTCATGTCCGAGAACGGCGTGTCGGTGGTCGAGCCGTAGTTGTAGAGCTTGGACTCGAAGCCCAGGTTCACGAAGGTGATCGTGGTGACCATGTAGATCACCATCAGGCCCCAGCCGACGAACTTGTGCGGGCTGATCGTCTGCAGGAACACCGCCAGCACGGCCAGCAGGATCCAGTCCACCGCCTGCGGCAGCACGTACCAGATCAGGTACTTGTCGAGCTCCAGCTTGAAATAGCCGTGGAAGACCTGGCTGAGGATGGCCGCGAACACGCTGACCAGCAGGGTCGAGACCAGGACGAGGCTGATGGCCAGGGTCTTGGGCGCCACGAACGCCCAGTCGGGCACGGGGGTGGCGTCGATGATCTCGTGAGTCTTGCGCTCGCGCTCGCGCCAGACCAGCTCGCCGGAATAGTAGATGGCGATGATCATCGGGATCAGGCCGAACGAGCCCAGAAGCGGGCTCAGCAGCACGCGGGTGACCGGATAGATCACCCCCCCGTAGCGACCGGCGTCGGTGGCGAACCACAGGGCGCCCATGGCGTTGGCCAGGCCCAGGAACAGCAGCACGAAATAGGCCGGGCTCTTGAACACCTGACCCATGTCGAGGCGCGTGCGGACCACCAGTTGGGCCCAGGCCGTGGCGCGGTCGAACTTCGGCTGTGGCAAGGAACCGGTGGTCAGGACCGGCGCGGCGTCGGCTTCTGCCTTGCCAGGTTTACCCCTGGACCGTCCCGAGAGCTCGGCCGACTGGAAGCGGAACAGGCTGTAGGCGAGCGTCAGGAAGCCCGCCGACAGCACGACCGCGAACAGGCGGTTGAACAGCAGCGCACCGGCCAACGGCGGGATCACCGTGTTGCGCTCGCTGGCCGTCCAGTACTTGGTCGCCAGGCCGTAGGCTGCGGTGCCGAGCGGCTCCCAATAGGCGGCGATCTTCTCGAACTCGGGCTTGTCCAGCGCGATGTTGGCGATGATCCACAGCACCATGAAGGCGACCACGCCGACATAGGTCCACATCATCGAGCGGGTGATCGTGGCAAGGGCGAAGAACAGCGACGCGGTCAGCAGGATCGACGGCAGGGCCAGGGCGAAATAGGCGAACAGATAGGCCGGCAGGACGTTGGGGCCCAGGCGCTCGGGATCGATCCAGGGCATGAACGAGCCGATGAAGATCGCCAGGGGTACGGCCAGGAACGAGATCGCCGCCGCCAGGAAAGCCCCGGTGAACCGACCGTAGAGATAGTCGAACTTGCGGATGCGCGTGGAGCGCAGGATCGGCCCAAAGCCCGTCTCGTCGTCCCGCACCACCACATTGGCCACGAAGGCCGTGGTCACGAACATGTAGAAGATCGACAGGATCAGGTGAGTCTGGGCGATCGCGAACGGGGCGTTCTTGTGGATGTTGCCGCCGCCGCCGATGCGGATCTGGTCGATCGTCGCCGCCCCGAAGGTCAGCAGGAAGAAGATGACCGCCACCACCCAGAAGACGGGCGACTTCAGCTGGTAGCGGAGCTCGAAGCCCGCGATCTTGCGAAACATGCCGTCGCTCCCCGTCAGGCCGCCCGCCGGGTGGTCGAGAGGGTGGAGAAGTAGACGTCCTCCAGCCCGCCCTCGACCGGCGTGAAGCCATTGCCGGGATTATCGTCCGACAGGATGTGGATGACCGTGCGGCCGGCTAGCAGGCGCGTGGAGATGACCTTGTACTGGGCCTTGGCGGCCTCCAGCTCGGTCTTGTCGATCAGCTTCTTCCAGATCCGGCCCTTCAGCTGGCCGACCAGGTCCATCGGCGCGCCTTCGCGCACGATGCGGCCGTCGCAGATGATGGCCATGGCCGGGCAGAGATCGGAGACGTCCTCGACGATGTGGGTCGACAGGATCACCACCACGTTCTCGCCGATCTCGGCCAGCAGGTTCAGGAAACGGTTGCGCTCCTCGGGGTCGAGGCCCGCCGTGGGCTCGTCGACGATGATCAGGCGCGGATCGCCGATCAGGGCCTGAGCGATGCCGAAGCGCTGGCGCATCCCGCCCGAGAAGCCGGCGATGGCCTTCTTGCGCACGTTCCACAGATTGACCTGGTTCAGCAGGTTTTCGACGGTTTCCTTGCGATCCTTGGCGCTGGCGACGCCCTTCAGCACCGCCATATGGTCGAGCATGTCGTAGGCCGAGACCCGCGGATAGACGCCGAAATCCTGCGGCAGGTAGCCCAGCGTCTTGCGCAGTTCCTCAGGCGTCTTCAGCACGTCGATGTCGCCGAAGCGGATATGGCCCGAGGTCGGGGCCTGCAAGGTGGCGATGGTGCGCATCAGGGTCGACTTGCCGGCGCCGTTCGGGCCCAGCAGGCCGTACATGCCGCGCGGGATCGTCAGGCTGACCTCGTCCAGGGCCCGCGTGCCGTTGCCGTAGACATGGGTCAGGTTCTCGATGATCAGCATGAACAGCCCCCAGATAAAAAACGCGCCCACTACCCCATGGCCGACATGACTCGACGGCGACGATCGGGGCAAGTGAAAGAACGTTTAGGCCAAGGGTTCAACCGCGGGATTTCTGAACAGCGACCACTTTGCGGCTCTTGGGGTTCGCCGGCGCTGTTTGAACCGCACAGGGGTTTTGGGCGGCGGCTTTTGGGTCTAAACGAAGCGCCATGACGACCTACGCCTTTCCCCCGCACGCCATTCCGACGGTCCCGGTGGAGGGATCGGACGCGGTCTTCCCGGTCCGCCGGATCCTCTGCGTGGGGCGCAACTACGCCGCCCACGCCCGTGAGATGGGCGCCGACACCCGCGATCCGCCGTTCTTCTTCAGCAAGCCCGCCGACGCGGTGGCGCCGCTGAAGGGCGAGATCGCCTATCCGCCGGCGACCAGCGACCTGCATCACGAGATCGAGCTGGTCGTGGCCCTCAAGAGCGGCGGCGCGAACCTGACCCCCGACCAAGCCCTCGAGGCCGTGTTCGGCTACGCCGTCGGCGTCGACCTGACCCGCCGCGACCTGCAAGGCGCGGCCAAGGCCAAGGGTCATCCCTGGGAGGCCGGCAAGGCTTTCGACGAGAGCGCGCCGATCACCGCCATCCGCGTGATGGACGCCCCGCCCCCCGAGGCCGCCGTCACCCTGTCGGTCAACGGACAGGAACGCCAGCGCGGCGAGGTCGGCGACATGATCTGGAACGTTGGCGAGGTCATCGCCAAGGCCAGCGAACTGTGGACCCTGGCCGCCGGCGACCTGATCTTCACCGGCACGCCCGAAGGCGTCGGCGCCATCACCCGCGGCGACAAGATCGTCGGCGAGGTCGAGGGCGTCGGCCGCCTTGAATTCACGCTCGTCTAGGAGCTGGAAGTGAAGCTGGTCCTGCACAGCGCCAAGCGCGCCAGCGCGCCCTACAGGGTGCGCATCGGCCTGAACCTGAAGGGCCTCGCGTACGAACTGCGCCCCGTCGACCTGGTGGCCAACGGCCATCATGAAGACGCCTATCGGGCGCTCAACGCTCAGGAGCTGGTCCCGACCCTGGAGGTCGACGGCCGGCCGCTGACCCAGAGCCTGGCCATTCTGGAATGGCTGGACGAGGTCTCGCCCGAGCCCGCCCTCTTGCCGCACACCGCCTATGAACGGGCCATCGTGCGCGGCATGGCCGAGATCATCGCCTGCGACATCCATCCGCTGAACAATCTGCGCGTCCTGCGCCAGCTGACCGCGCTGGAGATCGGCGAGACCGACCGCAACGCCTGGATCGCCCGCTGGATCAGCGACGGCTTCCGGGCCCTGGAGCCGATGGTCGCCGCGCATTCCGGCGGCTTCGCCTATGGCGACGCGCCGGGTCTGGTCGACTGTCTGCTGGTGCCGCAGGTGTTCAACGCCGGCCGCTTCAACCTCGACCTGTCGCCCTTCCCTTCGATCGTCGCCGCCGCCGCCCGCGCGGCCAGGCACCCGGCCATCGAAGCCGCCCATCCCGACCACCATCCGGAGCGCTAGATGCTTGAGGACCTCAAAGCCAACAACGCCGCCTGGTCGGAACGCAAGACCCAGGTCGATCCGGAGTTCTTCAAGCGCCTGGAAGGCCAGCAGAGCCCGGAATATCTCTGGATCGGCTGCAGCGACAGCCGCGTACCGGCCAACGAGATCGTCGGCCTGGATCCGGGCGAACTGTTCGTCCACCGCAACGTCGCCAACCTCGCCCCGCCGCAGGACGCCAACTACCTGTCCGTGCTGCAGTTCGCGGTCGAGGTGCTGAAGGTCAAGCACGTCATGGTCGTCGGCCACTATGGCTGCGGCGGCGTGGCGGCGGCCATCGACGGCCAGCGCCGGGGCCTGGTCGATCACTGGCTGCACCCGATCCGCGAGATCCACGCCGAGCACAAGCACGAACTGGAAGCGATCCCCGAGCAGCGCGCCATGCTCGACCGCCTGACCGAGCTGAACGTCGCCCGCCAGGTCCGCAACGTGGCCGCCGACGTCTTCGTCCAGGACGCCTGGGCGCGCGGCCAGGACCTGTCGGTGCACGGCTGGGTCTATTCGTTGCACGACGGCTTGGTGAACGATCTCAACATCGGCATCAGCAGCCTGGCGGACTACGAGCGGATGATGGCGGACTCTAACCGCCCCTGATCCGCACCCGCGCCTGGGCCTTGCGCCCTTGCGCGTCGACCACCGACAGCTTGTAGAAGCCCGGCGCGGCCGGCCTCCAGATCGCGCGGCCGCTGACCGGATCCAGGTCCAGCGGCCGGCCTTCCACGTACCAGGTCAGGCCCTCGCCCTCGGCGGCCAGCACCAAGCCCCGCGCCTTGGCATTGAAGGCGTCGACCTGCACCGACGCGCCGTCGGGCGGGAAGATCAGGCGCGGGCCTTCGTCGGCGGCGCGCAGTTTCTGCAAAGCCAGCGGCGCCAGCTTCGGCGCGATCGGGCGCGGCGCCGAGGACTGGGTTCCGATGGCGTCGGCGACGTCGAACAGCAGCGGCAGGGCCGCGTCGCGGCCCGTCAGACCCCCGCGCGCGCCGCCATCGGCCCGGCCCGTCCAGACCAGGATCGCATAGCCGCCGACCACCCCGGCCGCCACCGCGTCGCGGAAGCCATAGGAAGTGCCGGTCTTGAAGGCCATCGACGGCCCGCCGCGGGTCAGGGCCGAGGGGGCGCGGCCGCGCGGCGCCGGGGCCTCGCGGAGAATATCCAGCACCTGCCGAGCCGCCTCGGGCCGGACCAGCCGCGTTCCCACCGAGCGCTCGCGGGCCTTGGTGTCCTCTTCCGTCCAGGCCAGCGGCTTGGCGATGCCGCCGTCGCCCAGCGCGGCATAGAGCATGACCAGGTCCCGCCAGGTGATGCCTTCGCCCCCCAGCGCCAGGGCGAGGCCGGCTTCCTTCAGCTGCGCCTTGGGCCGCGCCAGATGCGCACCCGCGGCCTCGATGCGGCCGGCGAAGGCCTCGGGACCCAGCTTTTCCAGGGTGGCGACGGCCGGGACGTTCAGCGAGTGGGCGAGAGCCTCGCGCACCGTGACCTTGTCGTGGAACACGCGGTCGAAGTTCTCGGGCTGGTAGTCGGCGAAGCGGGTGGCGTTGTCCTGCAGTTGGGTGTCGGGCGCGACCAGGCCGTCGTCCATGGCCATGGCGTAGATGAACGGCTTCAGGGCCGAGCCCGGCGAGCGTAGGGCGCGGGTCATGTCGACCCAGCCGCCGGCCCGGTCGCGGCCAGCGGAACCGACAGCGGCGCGGACGGCGCGGCCCTTGATCTCGACCACCAGCACGGCGGCGGTGGCGTCCGGACCTTGCGCGCCCGCCACGGCGGCGACCATCGGCTCCAGCCGCGACTGCAGGTCGGCGTCGAGGGTCGAGACCACGCTGGCCTGGCCTTGCGGCGCGTTGCGGGCCAGCTCACCGGCCGCGTGCCAGGCCAGGGCCGGGAACGGCGCGCGGCGGGGCAGCGGCTCGTTCTCGGCCTCGAAGGCGGCCGCCTCCGTGATCGTGCGGGAACGAATTAGCTTGTCGAGCACCGCGCGCCGGGCGGCCTTGGCGGCGTCGGGACGACGGTCGGGACGACGGGCCTCGGGCGACTGCGGCAGGGCGATCAGCAGGGCCTGCTCGCCGTCGGTCAGGCTGGACGGCTCGTGGCCGAAATAGCTGAGACTGGCCGCCCGCGCCCCTTCCAGATTACCGCCATAGGGCGCCAGGGTCAGATACAGCGCCAGGATCTCGCGCTTGGACAGCCGCGATTCCAGCTGCACGGCGCGGACCATCTCGATCAGCTTCGAGCCCAGATTGCGCGGGCGCGGCTCCAGCAGGCGCGCGGTCTGCATGGTCAGGGTCGAGGCGCCGGACGTGACGCGGCCATGGACCACCGCGGAGCCGACGGCGCGGACCAGCGACAGCGGATCGACGCCCAGGTGCCACCAGAACCGCGCGTCCTCGGTGCGGATCAGGCGCTTCTGGAAGGTCGGGTCGGTGCGCGAGAGGTCGGCGCGGATCCGCCAGCGGCCATCCTCGACCGGCAGGGCCCGCAGCCAGGCGCCGCGACGATCCAGGGTGACCGGCGAGGAATGCCTGGCGCGGGTCATGTCCGGCGGGAACACGGCGCCGAGGGTGGCGAGGACGACCTCGGCGGCGAGCACGCCGACGAGGATTTTGGTGATCAGCCGAATTCTCCCCTCCCCCTGGATGGGGGAGGGGCCGGGGGTGGGGGTGACTAAGGGATCGGACGGCATCAACGACGCGCCCTATCCTGACGCGCTGTCACCCCCAACCCCGCCCTTCCCCCATCGAGGGGGAAGGGAGAGCTTCCGATCATCACTGCCCCGGCGCGATCGTCGCGCGCGAGGCTTCCGACCGCGCGTTCACCGCTGGGCGGTACATGTCCTTGGCCACGGCGCCGGGCAGGAAGAAGCTTCCCGGCGTCACGGCCCGGGCCACATAGGCCAGGGCGAAGCCCTTGTTCCCTTCCAGGTCCAGCGCGGCGATGAACCGGTCGTCGCGGCTTTCCTGGACGTCGGCGGCGGTCAGCTCGCCGAGGAACTTGAACGGACCGTTCTGGGCGTCGTCGGCCCCGAGCGTCGTCTCGATCTCGAAACCGGCCGGCAGGGCGTCGTCGACGACCAGGGCGGTCGAGCGGGCCTGCATCGAGCGTCCGGAGACCAGCACGATGATCCGGTCGCCCTGGCGGATGGTCGCCGGGTCGATCGCGCCGCCGCCCATCGACAGCAGGCGCTTGGAGACCGACAGACCGCTCGCGCTCGCGCCCGGCGCGGCGACCGGCGTGCCGCGCACGCTGACCGTCCGCCAGATCGCGCCCTTGCCGGCGTTGACGAAGTGAGCGTCGGCCAGCTTGCCAACCGCCCAGCGCGGCGCGCCGCCGGCCGGGGGCAGCGGGTTGGCGCCCGTCGCGGTGATCGAGATCGGACCCGAGGCCTGGATCAGGGCGTTGGCCGCGTGCAGCAGCGCCGCCTGTTCCTGGGTGTTCAGAGCGTCCGGATCCTTGCTGACGTTCTCCAGCCGGCCTTGCAGCTGACGGGCGACGTCCATCATGCCGGACTCGGCGGCCAGGGCCGTCAGCACCGCCGTGTCGCGCAGCGGCGTCTGGTACCAATCCTGCTCGTCCTTGTAGCCCAGGCTCGACACCGCCTGGCGCATGGCCGAGCGGGCGCGGGCGTTGTCGCCCATGCGGGCCAGGCCGGCCGCCACATAGGCCTTGGCGATCGGCTGGGCCTCGTCCTTCATCTGCACGTCGTGCCACCAGCGCAGGCGGGCCAGATCCCCCTTGCCGGCCTTGGCCATCACATAGAGGGCGTAGGCCGAGGCGCGGCGGCGCATCCGCTCCGTCGTCTTCTTCGAAGCGTCCTCGTTGCTCGCCCACCAGCCCGGATATTCCATGCGGTAGGCGACCGACGAGAAGCCCTCGGGCCGGCTGACCTGGCGCATGGCGCCGACCGCCTTGTCGATGGCGTTGTCGGGCACGGCCACGCCCTGCGCCTTCGCCTCCAGCAGGAAGTCGACGACATAGGCGCCGAGCCACGGATCGGCCTCGCCGTCGCCGACCCGCCACAGGCCGAAGGCGCCGTCCAGGGTCTGGCGATCCAGCAGCTTGCCCACGGCTCCGGCGAGGGCCGCCGGCGTGCGTTTCAGCTTCGGATCGGTCGAGAAGGTCTGGGCGTAGAGCAGCGGATAGGCCGTCGAGACCAGCTGCTCGGTGCAGCCGTACGGATAGCGCTGCAAGGCCACCGCGATCGCCGACGGGTCGAAGCCCCGGATCGGCGAGTAGCTGACCTGCAGAGTCACGTCGCCCGCCGCCAGGCCCGACAGCAACTGGTACGAGGGCGTGAAGCTCTCGCCCGGCTTCTGCGCTTCGGTGGTGGTGCGCACGATGTCGCCCCAGCCGAGACGGGTCTGGATCGGGTAGTCCTTCTGGGTCGCGAAACCCGGGCCGGCGACCTTGAAGCCGATCTTGCCAATGCCGGTGACATCCGGCGCCAGGAAGGGGATCTTCTCGGCGATGCGCTGGCCCAGGATCAGCTGGAACACCTTCTTGAAGGCCACCTTCAGCCCATTGGTCGAGAAGGCCTCGGCCGTATAGGCGCCCGGCTTGCCCTCGACATTGTGCAGCTCCAGCGTGGCGTAGGCCTGGTCGCCCGGAGCCAGGAAGCGCGGCAGGTTCAGGTCGGCCACCACCGGCTGGCGCACGGTCAGGGGCTTGGAGGCCGAGCCGACGGCGGTGTCGGTCCAGGCCACCGCCTGGATGCGCAGCTCGCCATTGAAGTCGGCGGCCGGCAGCTTGATCACCGCCTTGCCGTCGAGACCGGTCTCCACGATGCCGGACCACAGGGCCACGGTCTTGATCGGGGTAGTGGTCAGGCCCTCGCCGCCGACCTCGTCGCCGCCGAAGTTCACATTGGCCGGCGCGCCCAGGTTGGGGTCGAGCAGGCGGCCATAGTCGTCGCGGTAGTTCAGGGTCAGGGCGCGCTTGCCGAAGTACCATTTCACCGGGTCGGGGCTGTCCTGGTGGGTCAGGCGCAGGATGCCCTCGTCCACCGCCGCGATGGTGACCTTGGCTTTCTGGCCAAAGCCCAGGCCGCTCACCTTCACCGGGATCTCGACCGGCGCCTTGCTGTCGATCTTGCTTGGCGTGCCGAGGTCGACCGTCAGCTTGCGGTTCTTGGGATCGATCGGGACATAGACGAGGCCAAGCGCGCGGCGCGGCTTGGGCGAGGCGACCGGGTCACGCGGCTGGATGACGCTGACCATCACATAGGCCCCACCGCCCCAGGCGGCCGAGGTCTTCAGGCGCACGGTCGTGCCGTTCTCGCTGACGGAGACGGTCTTGAGATCGATCAGACGATCGGTGGCGACCGCGATCTGCGCTTCGCCGGCATAGGGCGGCTTCAGCGTGATCTCGACCGTGTCGCCCTGGCTGTAGGTCCGGGTTCCGGCGGACACTCGGACCACGTCCGGCGCCTCGCCTTCGCGGGCCGGAGCGCCCCAGCCGGCCGAGAAGCGGGTGACGGTCCTGGCGCCGTCCGCGCCCTCGACCTCGAGGCGGTAATCGCCCCAGCCGAGACGGCGGGTGAACTTGGCCGGCGAACCGGCGCCGATATTGACCTGCGCCTTGGCCACGATGGCGTCGCGGCTGCTGCGCCGCCACTGCCAGCGGCCGTTCTGCTGGAACCAGTCATAGTCCCAGCGCTCGGCCACCAGGGTGTAGGTGGCGGTCGCGCCGATGCGCTGGCCGGCGGCGTTGACCGCGATGATGTCGAGGCTGACGGGCGGGTCGCCCTTGCCGGCCTCGCCCTGGTCGACCTTGACGCCGTAGTAGATCGACTTCGGACGCACCTTCAGCTCCAGCCCCTCGCGGACCGGACGGCCGCCGGGCTCGAACACCGAGGCGGTGACCGAAGCCACCAGCGGCTGGGCGGTGTCGCCGGCGTCGGTGGTCGACACCGACAGGATCGCGTGGCCCTCGCCGTCGGTGACGGTCGAGCCGAGGTCGAGATACTTCTCGTCGAACGGCTTCCCCTGGTCGCCCCATTCGAAGCCCTTGTAGGCCGGGAACGGGTCGGTGTCGGCGCGCAGGCGGGCCTCGCCCTGGGTCTGCAGGCCAGCGCCGGGCGCGCCATAGAGGAAGCGGGCCGAGACGTCGACCTTGCGGGCCTCGCCGGCGCCGAGGGCGACGGAGTCCTGGCCCGTGGCGGTGACCGCCAGGCGCTGCGGCGCGAAGTCCTCGACCGAGAAGCTCAAGCTGCCGGTCGCCTCCTCGATGCCCTCGATATGCAGCTCGGCGGTCCAGCGGCCGCGCGGGGCCGATCGCGGCAGAGCGATATCGGCCAGCACGGCGCCGGCATTGGCCTGGCCGAACGGATAGCGCTTGAACTCGACGCCCGAGGGCCGCTTGACGATGATCTCGCCCTTGCGGTCGGAAACGGCCTTGGCCATCCGGTCGCGGACCATGGCGGTCAGGTGGACGGTCTCGCCGGGCCGGTAGATGCCGCGGTCGGCATAGAGATAGCCGTCGATATCGGCCGCCACGCTGCGTCCGTCGACGCCGCCCTCGGTGCGGCCGCCGACGCCCTGCTTGGACAGGTCGACCGGCGAGCGATCCAGATCCAGCACGGCCAGGTCGCCTTGCGGGCCATAGGCCATGACCATCTTGGCGCGCTCGGCGCCCTGGCCCTTCAGCAGCGGGCGCAGGAAGCGCACGCGGCCGTCGGCGTCGCTCTTGGCCTCGGCCAGCGGCTCGCCGTCGGCGGCGACCAGATTGACGTTCACGCCCGACAGGGTCTTGGCGCTCTTCAGCGAGCGGACCACGACGTCCAGGCTCTCCGAGCCGTCATAGGCCAGCATGGCCATGTCGGTGAACACGATCCAGCGGCGGGCCTGGGCCGGGTTGTTCTCGCTGTCGTCCGGATCGCGGCCCCCCGAGGCGTCGCGCGCCTTGATGACATAGGCGCCGGCCTTCATCTCCTTCAGCACCGCGCCCAGCGGGAAGACGGTGGTGGCCTTCTGACCGGTCGCGCCGCCGGTGACCTGCACCGTGCCCTTCCAAACCCGGCGGCCGTCGTCGCCCACGGCGTCCTCGCCATAGTCGCCAGCCCAGTCGCCCTCGCCGGTCGGATCCGGAGCGGTGATCGACTTGCGGACCAGATTGCGGTCCGGCACGCGCCAGACTTCGATGGCCAGGGCCTGGACGTTGATCGTCTCGATGCCGACGCCGTCGGACTCCTCGCGCGGCAGGATCACGCCGTCGCCGGCGAAGCCGACATACGGAGGCTTCTCGCCGAACGTGAAGTCGACGTCGGCATTGGCGGCGAGCGTCTCGCCGCCCTTGGCGGGCAAGCCCTTGAGCAGGGTGATTCGGTGGTCGGTGAAGCCGACGCCGCCCAGGCACAGCTCGTCGCCCTTCACCCGCACCGAGGGCTGGCGGCCGAGGTCCGGCGAGACCAGCACGAAGTCGGCATAGGACTTGGACGGATCCAGATCCTTGCTCATGCGGATGCAGGCCAGCGGATCGGGGCCGCTGCTGTCGACGCGGGTCTGCCAGACCGCGAAACCGTCGGGCTTGGGGATGCCGCGACGCGGCGCGTTGGCGCCGCGCGGCTTGCCGAACAGCGACCAGGCCTCGCCCTTGACCGCCGTGGCTGCCGCCGGCTTGCCGCCGCCGAAGAACAGGCCGGCCTTGCCGACCGCGAAGCCGCCGCCGAAGCCGACGACCAGCGCCCCGGCCACGGCGATCGCCACCGGGCCTCTCAGCGCGGCGGGCCAGCGTTCCGACACGGTTCGACGAAAGCCGTCCCAGCGATCGCGCCAGGCGTTTTGCCGGGGACCTTGGATGTCGGAACCGCCTTCCGGCGGCGTCTCGTCCGTCGACATCCGTTGTCTCCCACTGATTTGCGCTTGGTTCAGGCGAATTGAACCTAAGCGCGATCAGGGGTCAACGGCGGTCGAATGACAGTGTCACGACCAATGCTCAAGCTTGCCAGCGATTGCTCAGCGTCACTCGCCCCGCCAAAGCGGCGACGCCCGCTTTAAGCGTCGAACGCCACCACGCCCGTGGAGAGGTCGTAGCAGGCCGAGACGACCTTCAGCCGCCCCTCCTCGATCCGCTCGGCCAGGACGCCGTCGGCGACCTTCAGGCGGCCGGCGATGTCGCGGACATTGCGGCGGATGGCGGCGTCCTGCAGGTCGGCCGGATGGGTTTCGTCGGCCTCGAGCACGGCCGGGATGATCGGCAGCACCATCTCGTACAGCGCCCCGTGCAGGTTGGCGTGCTTCTTGGCGACGTCGACCGCCGCGCCGACCGCGCCGCACTTGGTGTGGCCCAGCACGACGATCAGCGGCGCGCCCAGGTGCTCGACGGCGTAGACGATCGAGCCCAGCCCCTCGCGGCCGACGGTCGAGCCGGCCACGCGGACGACGAACAGCTCGCCCAGATTGCAGTCGAAGATCAGTTCCGGCGCGGCGCGGCTGTCGGCGCAGCCGATCACCACAGCGAATGGCTTCTGGCCCTTGGACAGCTCGGCCACGCGCGCCAGGGTCGGCAGGATCAGATTGGCGCCGCCGCGGGCGAAGATGGCGTTGCCGTGCTTCAGGCGGCCCAGCGCCTCGTCGGGCGCGACCTCCTGTCCGGGCTCGGCGTGCCCGGCCGGGGCGTGAGCGGGCTCGGCCTCCAGCGGCTTGACGCTGGCCATGGCCTTGTCGAGCGCGGCCTTGTCGCTGGCCTGGTGCTTCAGGGCGCTGGAGGTCCGGCGGCCCTTCTTGGTCAGCAGACTGGGATGGGCCGGGCCGTCACCCTCGGCGAAAGCCAGGGCCGGCGCGGCCAGGCCCGCGAGCGCGCCCAGCAGAAGTCGTCTCGAAACCATTTCGTCCCCCGACGCGGTTTGATGTCGACGGGGAGCTTAGCCGATCGAAGTTAACCGGGATTAACAGCAGTCCGAAGTTTCATAGCGGCAGTTCGACGCGCTTAACGACAGTGCGCATGGCGATACTGCTGCTGACGCGCACCACGCCGGGGATCCGGGTCAGCTCCTGGGCGTGGACCCGTTCCAGGTCGTCGACGTCGCGGACCACCAGGCGCAGCAGGTAGTCCGAGCCGCCGGTCATCAGGTAGCACTCGGCCACCTCGCGGACATTGGCGATGGCCTTCTCGAAGGCGCTCAGCGCGGCTTCCGCCTGCGACGACAGGGTCACCGTCACGAAGACGCTGAGCGGCAGGCCCACGGCCCGCTCGTCGATCACCGCCGCATAACGCCCGATGACCCCCGCCTCCTCCAGCGCCCGCACGCGACGCAGGCACGCGGACTCGGAAAGATTCACCGCCTCACCCATTTCCACATAGCTGGCGCGGCCCCGCCGTTGCAGCAGGCGGAGAAGCTTCCGGTCGAAGCTGTCGAGGTCGACGGGAGGTTTCTTCACTCAAGCGTCCCTTTCACGCAGGATTCCTGCATAACATGGTTTTCTCCGCATGAAATCCCCAAGGAACCTGCGAGCCACGAAGCGTAAACCGGCGTCAAATCGCTTTTGGAGGAAAGCACCATGCGCGTAGGCGTACCTTCCGAGATCAAGCCGGGCGAACACCGGGTGGGCCTGACCCCCACGGCCGTCCGTGAATATGTCGGCCACGGCCACACCGTCCTCGTCCAGTCGGGCGCGGGCCTGGGCGCCGGCTATGCCGACGACGTGTATGTGAAGGCCGGCGCGACCATCGCCCCGGACGCCGCCGCCGTCTTCGCCGGCGCGGACATGATCGTGAAGGTCAAGGAACCGCAGAAGGTCGAGTGGGAAAAGCTCGAGCCGCGCCACATCCTCTTCACCTACCTGCACCTGGCGCCCGATCCGGCCCAGACCGAAGGCCTGCTGAAGAGCGGCTGCGCGGCCATCGCCTATGAGACCGTCACCGACGCGCGAGGCGGCCTGCCGCTGCTGGCCCCGATGTCGGAAGTGGCCGGCCGGATCGCCGTGTTCTCGGCGGCCGAGACCCTGCTGAAGCACAATGGCGGCATGGGCCTGCTGCTCTGCGGCGTTCCCGGCGTGCCCCCGGCCCGCGTGGTCGTGCTGGGCGGCGGCGTGGTCGGCAGCAACGCCGCCCGCATGGCCGCCGGCCTGGGCGCCGAGGTCGTGGTGCTGGAACGCTCGATCCCGCGCATGCGCGAACTGGACGACCTGTATCAAGGCCGCATCCTGACCCGCTACTCGACCTTCGCCGCCGTCGAGGACGAAATCCTCAAGGCGGACGTGATCATCGGCGCGGTGCTGACCGCCGGCGCGGCCGCGCCCAAGCTGGTGCGTCGCGAGCACCTGAAGCAGATGAAGCCGGGCTCGGTGCTGGTCGACGTTTCGATCGACCAGGGCGGCTGCTTCGAGACCAGCAAACCGACCACCCACGCCGAGCCGACCTATGTGGTCGACGGCGTCGTCCACTACTGCGTGGCCAACATGCCGGGCGCGGCGCCGCGCACCTCGTCGGAAGCCCTGGGCAACGCCACCCTGCCGTTCGGCCTGGCCCTGGCCGACAAGGGCCTGGACGCGCTGAAGGCCAACATCCACCTGGCGCGCGGTCTCAACGTCCTGAACGGCGAGCTGACCCACCCGGCCGTGGCCGAGGCGCTGGGCAAGGCGTCGGTGGATCCCTACGGGGCCTGGAAGTAGGCCAAACCCCACACCCGATCTTCCCAGCGAAGGCCGGGACCCAGATCACCGGGCTGTGAGGCGCATGCAAAGATGCCCGCGATCCTCTCCGGACCGCGGGCGTTCTTACATCTGGGCCCCGGCTTTCGCCGGGGAAACGGTTCTAAGCGATCACGCCGCGAAGCGGGCGATGTCCAGGCGGCTCTCGACCATGTCCAGCACGTCGGTCATCCGGAAGTCCGGGTCGACCGGGTGCAGGGCGTCATAGACCGAGCGCGCGAAGGCCAGGTCGGCGGCGGTCTTGACCCGCCAGTCCAGGCGTGACCAGTCGCGCGGGGCCTTCAAATGGGCCTGGCTCCAGCGCTGGGGCTGCTCGCGGATGGCGGCGGTCGGCGAGATGCGGGCCGTCGGGTCGCGCTCCTCGGCGGCGGCGGCCCGCAGCGCGCCGGCCGTGATCACCTCGACCTCGAGACCGGCCGGGAAGGTGCGATGCACGCGGTTGGACGTGTAGTCGGCGCCGCTGGACAGGGCCATGCGCACGGCGTCGTCGATGATCCCCGGGTCCATGAACGGCGCGTCGCCCTTCAGGCGGACCACGTGGCTGACCGCGCTGATCGCCTCGGCGCAGCGAGCGATACTGGCCAGGATGTCTGCGCCGGTTCCGCGATGGACGGTATGGCCCCGCGAGACCAGGAAGCCGGCCAGGGCGTCGTCGACCGTCTCGTTGCTGGTCGCCACGATGATCTTGGACAGGCAGCGGGCGCCGCGCAGGCGCTCCAGCTGGCGCACGATCATCGGCTCGCCCCGCAGGGTGGCCATCGACTTGCCCGGCAGTCGGGACGAACCCATGCGGGCCTGAAGCACGGTGAGGATCATGACGCGTCTCCCTTCGTTGGGATCAAGCTAGAGCATACTCATAAAACTCAAGTGAATCAGAAGCTTACACGACCTTAATCGACAAGCTTAATTGTCGCTGAAGAGGCGTGCGAACAGGCGGCCGATCCAGCCGCAGTCACTGTCGCAGCTGATTCCAGGTGTGGATCAGGCGACCCAACGTCGCGGGTCGAGCGCGACGGGATCGTCGATCGCCATCTCGTCCCAGTCGAGGTCCGGCGGCGGGCTGGAGGCGGCGGCGACCACCGCCGACAGTTCGGCGGCCGAGTTGACGCCGACCAGCACGGCCGAGCCTTCCGGACGCGACAGGGCGAAGCCCAGGGCGGCCTGGAGCGGATCCGAGCGGCCCTCGGCGATCATCCGGCGCACGCGCGACAGACGGCCCGAGGCGCCTTTCAGCTGGGCCGGGACGCGATCGGGCGGCAGGAACAGCAGGCCATTCAGGAAGATCGAGCGCAGGTGGACCTCGACGCCCATGCCGGCGATGCGCTGCAGCGAGCCGTCGGCCAGCAGGCGCTGGTCCAGCAGGCTGGCCGGAGCCTGCAGGATATCGGGCTTGAAGCGGCGGGCGACGCCGACCGGATCGTCCGTGGCGTGGGCGGCGATGCCGATCTTGGCGAACAGGCCCTGGTCCTTGAGGCGCAGCAGGCGGTCCCACAAGGCCGCGCCGTGCGGGCCGAACAGTTCCGAGGGCGAGTGGACGATGATCGAATCGGCGCGCTCGACGCCAATGCGGCGCAGGGCGGCGCGGGCCTCGGTCTCGACATGGTCGGGACCGCGATCGGCGCGGGCCGTGGCCAGGCAGACGCGGAAGGGCACCGGACGCGGGATCAGGTCGCCCAGCAGGGTCTCGGCGCGGCCGAACAGGCCCGAGGCGTCCAGCACCGACAGGCGGGCGCGGGCGGCGATATTGAGAATGTCGCGTGCTTCGGCTTCGGGCGAGCGACCGCGCGGCGCCGACGAGCTACCGCCGTCGAGGCCGAACTGGGCCGCAGCCAAACCGAGTTTTGAGACCGAAATGGACATCGCCATCCGTGCGCGAACACAACAACAGACCGCGACGGTACGCGCCAAGGTTTGAACATCCGGTTTCTGGAACCTTGCCGAGGGGTTAAAGTCACCCCGATGACGAGCGACCCCTCAGACGACGCCAATGCCGACCCATGGCCCATGCACGGCATGGCCGACGACGCCCGTCCCGCCTTGGCGGCGGCGCTTTGCCGAGGGCCGGCGGCCCTGGCCACCATCATCGCCCTGGGCGACGGCGGACCCCGTCCGGTCGGCGCCCAGATGGTGTTCGGCGAAAATATTCTTTCGGGTTTCTTGTCGGGCGGCTGCATCGAGGCAGATGTCGAGGTCCATGCGCGGGCCTGCCTGGCCGACGGCCAGCCGCGCCGCCTCGTCTATGGCGAAGGCAGCCCCTGGCCGGATATCCGCCTGCTGTGCGGCGCGCGCATCGAGATCCTGGTCGAGAAGATCGAGCCCGACGACCCGGCCGCCCGGACCTTGCTGGACCTGGCCGAGGCCCGCGCGCCCGCCTTCTGGATCAGCGACGGCGCGCGACGGCTGTGCGTCGAGGAGCCGCAGGCCCTGTGGCCCGGCGCCTTCGAACGCGCCTACGATCCCCCGCCGCGCCTGGTGGTGCTGGGCGGCGACCCGACCGCGCTGGCGGTGGCCAGCCTGGGCGCGCAGTCCGGATTCGAGACCCACCTGGTCCGCCCCAAGGGTCCGGCCGCGCCGCCGCCCCTGGCCGGTGTCGCCTATCGCCGCGAGTCCGCCGACGAGGCCCTGGCCGCGATCGGCCTCGACGCCTGGACGGCCGTCGCCGTCTGCGGCCACGACATGGAAATCGACCACGCCGCCTTGATGGCGGCCCTGCCCTCGCCCGCGCCCTATGTCGGCCTGCTGGGCGCGCGGCGGCGACTGCCGGAGCGGATCGCGCGGCTGAGGGCCTCGGGCCTGAGCGACCGCGATCTGGCCAAGCTGCGCGCCCCGATCGGTCTGGACCTCGGCGGCAAGGCCCCGTTCGAGGTCGCGGTGGCGGTGATCGGCGAGATCATGGCCACGCGCCACGGCCAACCGGCCTTGGCGCGACGGGCGGTTGAGGCCTAAGCCGGCGCCGTCTCGGCTCCGAACGCGGCGATGTCCTCGAGCAGGGCGTTGGCCGCCATGTCGACCAGTTCGCCGCCCTTTTCGGGCGTGGCCTGGGCCGGGTCGGAACCCATGCGGCCGTCGGCGTAGCGGGCGCGGAAGTCCAGGGCTTCGCGGATCGGACCGCTCGGCGCGATCTTCGGCTCATAGGCCGTCGTCTTGATCGTCTCGGGATAGGCCCATTGGGTCACGGCGATCTCGGACGGGGTCGCGTGCGAGCCGTGGCCGACGGGGAATTGACGGTTGGCCAGGGCGTTGACGCCGGCCAGGTCCCACCAGTTCTTCAGCTTCAGGGCGAACGGCGCGCGTTGCTGGCGGAAGCTGTAGTCGGCGTAGATCTCCGAGAAGGCCGCCTCGATCGAGGCGACGTTGCCGCCGTGGCCGTTCAGGAAATAGATCCGCGTGAAGCCGTGCGCGCCCAGCGACCGCACCCAGTCGCCGATCGCGGCGATGAAGGTCGACGGGCGCAGGAAGATGGTGCCCGGAAAGGCCAGGTGGTGCTGGGCCATGCCGATGTTGAAGGTCGGCGCCACCAGAATCCTGTCGCCCGCCCGCTTGCTGGCCTCGTGGGCGATGATCTCCGGGCACAGCCAGTCGGTGCCGAGAAGACCCGTTGGCCCGTGCTGCTCGTTGGAGCCGATCGGCACCACCACGCTCGTGCTGGTCTTCAGGCGGGTCTCGATCTCGGACCAGGTGGATAGGGCGAGCAGCATGGGCGGAACTCCCGGAGCCTGTCTTAACAGGCTCCAATCCAAAAAGGGGAGAGCGGGGCGGGCGCCGAAACCGGCATCCACTTTCGGCTGCCCCGCTCTACGATACGCCTCTCAATTGGACCTCGCCCCGCTTCGGCGCAAGAAACCGCGGAGGTCTTCTTGCGCCTAGCGCCGCCCTGCGCATAACTCCGCCGCAACGACAAAAGGGAGTAGGCGGCGTGAGCGACGGACAGGTTTTCCCGGTTTCCGAGGAACTGGCGCGGGGCGCCCATATCGACGCGGCCGCCTATGAGGCGGCGCTGGCCCGGGTCGAGACCGATCCGGAAGGCTACTGGCGCGACATCGCCGCCCGGCTGGACTGGATCAAGGCTCCGACCCAGATCAAGGACGTCTCGTTCGACAAGGACGACTTCCGCATCCGCTGGTACGAGGACGGGGTGCT
>Ga0255334_1000277_pt1 | contig 47874 bp, 49 predicted proteins | sample EtOH5_35cm_T3_12_FD_202080 | JGI IMG/M metagenome (GOLD analysis project Ga0255334, IMG submission 202080) | Sandy soil microbial communities from University of British Columbia, Vancouver, Canada - EtOH5_35cm_T3_129 | ecosystem: Engineered > Artificial ecosystem > Sand microcosm > Unclassified ...
TGAGCGGATCCGGGGCGCCGAGCCTCACCCTCGACGGGACGGGGCTGCGCGTCGTGGTGGTCGCGGCGACGTGGCACCAGGTGGTGATGGACGGCCTGCTGGCCGGCGCGGAGCGCGGCCTGGCGGATGCGCACGTCGCCGACGTGCGGCTGATCCGGGTACCGGGCTCGTTCGAGCTGCCGGTCGGCGCGCTGGCCGCCGCACGGTCCGGGGCGGACGCGGTCGTCGCGCTCGGCGTCGTCATCCGCGGCGGCACGCCGCACTTCGACTACGTGTGCGAGGCGGCGACCCACGGCCTGACCAGGGTGGCGCTCGACACCGGCGTCCCGGTCGGGTTCGGCCTGCTGACCTGCGACGACGAGCAGCAGGCGCTCGACCGCGCCGGCCTGGAGGGATCCACGCAGGACAAGGGCCACGAGGCCGCGCAGGCCGCCGTCGCCACCGTGCTCGCCCTGCGCCCGCCGGGCGCCTGACCCGCCTCGATGCCCCGGCGTCTAGGCTCTGCGAGCGTGAAGACCTTCGAGAGCCTGTTCGACGAGCTGTCGGCCAAGGCGGCGGAGCGCCCCGAAGGGTCGCGCACCGTCGCCGAGCTGGACTCCGGGGTCCATGGCGTCGGCAAGAAGATCGTCGAGGAGGCCGCCGAGGCATGGATGGCCGCCGAGCACGAGAGCGACGAGCGGGCCGCGGAGGAGATCTCCCAGCTCCTGTACCACGTGCAGGTGCTGATGCTGGCCCGCGGCCTGACGTTGCAGGACGTCTACCGGTACCTGTGAGGACACCGTGCTGAAGATCGCCGTCCCCAACAAGGGCTCGCTGTCCGAGCCCGCCGCCGACATGCTGCGCGAGGCGGGCTACCGCCAGCGCCGCGACCCTCGCGAGCTGGTGCTGCCGGACCCGGAGAACGACGTCGAGTTCTTCTTCCTGCGCCCGCGCGACGTCGCGGTGTACGTGGGGCAGGGGACCGTGGACGCCGGGATCACCGGCCGCGACCTGCTCATCGACTCCGGCACGTCCGCCGTGGAGCACCTGGCGCTCGGCTTCGCGCGGTCGACGTTCCGGTTCGCGACGTCCATGGGCCGGCTCACCGACGCACAGGGGATCGCCGGCCTGCGGGTCGCCACGAGCTACCCGGTGCTCGTCGAGCAGTACCTGCGGGTCGCCGGCGTCGCGCCGGCCGCGATCGTGCGGCTCGACGGCGCCGTCGAGTCCGCGATCCAGCTCGGCGTGGCGGACGTGATCGCGGACGTCGTCGAGACGGGCACCACGCTGCGGCAGGCCGGGCTCGAGGTGTTCGGGGAGGAGATCCTGCGCTCCGAGGCCGTGCTGATCCGGGGCTCGGAGGCAGCGGCCGGCCTCGACGTGCTGACCCGCCGCCTTCAGGGGGTCGTCACCGCCCACGAGTACGTGCTCATGGACTACGACGTGCCGATCGGCGTGGTCGAGCGGGCGGTGCGCATCACCCCGGGGCTCGAGTCGCCGACCGTCTCGCCGCTGCACGACAAGCAGTGGTGCGCGGTGCGCGCGATGGTGCCGCGCGGCCAGACCAACCGCGTGATGGACGAGCTGTACGAGGTGGGCGCGCGCGCGATCATCGTCACCTCGATCCACGCCTCGCGGCTGTGACCGACGACTACCGTCCCTTCCGGCCCCGGCTCGCGCGGGTGGTCCCGCTGGCGATCGCCGCGCTGGTGGTCGTCGCCACGGGCCTGCTGCTCGCGCTGATGCCCGGGCTCGGCCGGCTCGACCGGGTGGGCTTCGCCCTCGTCGGCCTGGCGATCGCGTGGTTCTGCTGGCGCGAGGCCGCCGTGGTCGCCCGCCCGGACCCGCGCGGCCTGACGGTCCGCAACCTCATGCTGACCAGGCGTCTGGCGTGGGCGCAGGTGGTCTCCGTGCGGTTCGGCGAGGGCCGGCCGTGGGTCCAGCTCGACCTCGACGACGGCGACGCCCTCGCCGTCATGGCGATCCAGCGTGCCGACGGTGCCGCCGCGCAGACCGAGGCCCGCCGGCTGGCCACCCTCGTGGCGCGCCACACCGCGACGCCCGCCGACGACTGAGGTCGCCATCGCCGCCCTGGTCCCTGCATCCCCGCCCCGACGTCCCCGAACGCCTGACGACGGCTGGGACCGCTCCGCGCGGGTGTCGGTGCACGCGTGCGGCTCCCGCACGCCCGGCGCCCGCTACGGTGGGCGCGATGGCACCGTCGATCGACGCCGCGGAGCGCCTGCTGAACCTCGTCATCGCCCTGGTCAACACCCAGGGCCGGATGACCAAGCAGCAGGTGCGCTCGTCCGTCGCCGGCTACATGGATTCCGCCGCCGCGTCCGACGACGCGTTCGAGCGGATGTTCGAGCGCGACAAGGACACGCTGCGCGAGCTGGGCGTGCCGGTCCTCACCGTGACCGACTCCCGGTACGGCGACGACGTCGGGTACCGGATCGACCTCGACACCTACGCGCTGCCGGCCGTCGACCTGACGGCCGCGGAGCTGGGCGTCCTGTCACTGGCGGCGCGCGTGTGGCAGGACGCGTCGCTGCGCGCCGACACCACCCGGGCCCTGACGAAGCTGCGCGCCGTGGTGGAGGGACCGCAGGCGTCCGACCTGCTGGCCGGCATCGCGCCGCGCGTCAACGCGGGCGCGGCGTTCGGGCCGCTCGTCGAGGCCGTCCAGGAGCGGCGCGTGGTGCGGTTCACGTACCGCGCGGCGAGCACGGGCGAGGTCCGCGAGCGGACCGTCGAGCCGTGGCGGCTGCTGGCGCGGCGGGGGGGCTGGGTGCTCGTCGGACGCGACCGGGACCGCGGTGCCTCCCGCTCGTTCCGCCTGGGCCGCATCCAGGGCGGCGTTCGGCCGGTGGGCGGGCCGGGCGGGTTCGACGCCCCGACGCCCGAGGAGCTGGCGGCGGCGACGGCCACGTGGGCCCGCGGGCCGGAGCGCGTCGCGACGCTGGCCGTGGTGCCGGACCGCGCCGCCGCGCTGCGCGCCCGCGCGGTGGACACGGAGTTCGACCGGGCGGGGTTCGACCGGGCCGAGGTCGTCGGCGCCGAGGGGATGCTCGCCGAGCGCGACCTGGTCCACGTGCCGTACCGCAGCACGTGGGAGCTGGCCGAGGAGATCGTCGGCTACGGTGCCGCGGTCCTCGTGCTGGCCCCCGGCGACCTGCGGGACGCGACGCTGACGCTGCTGCGCGCAGCCGCCCGCCTCGACGAGCGTGGTGCGTGATGGCCGAGCGCGCGAGCGAGCGGCTGCTGCGGCTCCTCGGCCTGGTCGCGTACCTCGACCGGCACGAGGACGTCCCGGTCGAGACTCTCGCCGCCCAGTTCGGTGTCGAGCCCGAGCAGATCTGGGCGGACGTCGACACCCTCTGGGTGACCGGTACGCCCGGCTACCTGCCGTACGACCTGATCGACTTCGACGCCACCGCGTACGAGGAGGGCGTGGTCCGGCTGGTCGAGGCGCGCGGGCTGACCCGACCGCTGCGCCTGGGTGGGCGCGAGGCGGTCGCGCTCGTCGCCGCCCTCCGGGCGATGGCGGCGGCGCTCGAGCCGTCGCTGGACGACGAGCAGGCGGCGGTGCTGCGCTCCGCGCTGGCGAAGGTGACCGCCGCGGCGGGCGACGCCGCGGCCGCCGTCGACGTCGAGATCCCGGCCGCCGCGAGCCCGGCGATCGCCCAGGCGATCGGCGACGCGGTCACCCACAGACGCCGGCTGCGGCTGCGCTACGTGGACGCCCGCGACGTCACCACCGACCGTGAGGTGGACCCGATCCGCCTGGTGACGGAGGACGACCGCTCGTACCTGCTCGCCTGGTGCCGCGCCTCGCACGGCGAGCGGCTGTTCCGGGTGGACCGCGTGGTCGGTGCGGCGGTGCTCGACGTGCCGGCCGAGGACCACGACGTCCCGGCCGGCGCCGGGGTCTTCGTCCCCGCGCAGGGCGACCTGGTCACCCTGCACCTGGCGAGCACCGGACGATGGGTGACCGAGACGTCGCCCGCCGAGGCCGTGCGAGACCTGCCGGACGGCTCGTTCGAGGTCGACGTGCGCGTGGTCCAGCCGGCCTGGCTGCGCCACGTGCTGCTCCAGGCCGCACAGGCGGTGGTCTCGGTCACCCCGCAGGCCGTCGCCGCCGAGGCGGCGTCGTTCGCCCGGCAGGCGCTGGCAGCATACGGCCCGTTGGCCGGGACGCCGGAGGACCGCTGACATGTGGTGGATCGTCTGGTCGGCCCTGACCGTCGGGACGCTCGTCGGCGCGTTCTTCCTCGGCCGCTCGCTGTGGCGCAAGGGCCTCGCCCTCGCACACGAGGCGGGCCTGGCGGGCGAGGCGGCGGCCCGGCCGGGGGAGCGGGCCGACGAGCTGGGCCGGGCGGCCCGCGGGCGGAACCCGGTGCCACCGCCGGCCCTGCTCAGGAGCAAGGGCGAGATCCGTGCCGAGCTGGCCGGCGTCAGGGCCCGGCGGGACGCCCGGGCCGACGAGCGGACCGCCGGGCGGCGCGCCCGGCAGGAGCGGTGGCTGGCACACTGGCGGCTACAAGGGTCCTACCGGCCGGGCCATAGACTCACCACACCCCCGAGAAGTCCGGAGTCGTCATGAGAATCCAACCGTGGCACATCGTCGTGCTCGTGATCGTCGTCGTGCTGCTGTTCGGCGCGAACCGCCTACCGGACCTCGCCCGGTCCGTCGGCCAGTCGCTGAGGATCTTCAAGAAGGAGGTCAAGGACCTTCAGGACGATGTACCGCCGGCCGACACGACGAACAACCAGGCGTCGAACGGCGACGGCACGGCCCCCAAGGCCTGACTCAGGTGGACACGGACCTCCGGCCGAAGGCTCAGGCCGGGCGGATGCCCTTGCGTTCTCACCTGCGTGAGCTGCGCAAGCGGGTGTTCTACGTCGCCGTGGGGCTCGTGGTCGGCGCGACCGCCAGCTGGTTCCTGTACGAGACCGTCTTCGGTGCGCTGATCCATCCGCTGCGCGTGATGGCGGAGGAGCGCGACGAGATCGTCGCGATCAACTTCTCCGGGCTGTTCGCGTCGTTCGACATGCAGCTCCAGGTGTCGCTGTTCCTCGGCCTCCTGCTGACGAGCCCCTGGTGGATCTACCAGCTGTGGGCGTTCGTCACGCCCGGCCTGACCCGCACGGAGCAGCACTACGCGATCGGCTTCCTGGGCACCGCCGTGCCGCTCTTCCTCGGTGGTGCGGCAGTCGCGTGGTGGGCGCTGCCGCACGCCGTGCGGATGCTGCTGTCGTACACCCCTGCGGGCGCGCAGAACCTCATCGACGCCCCGACGTACATGAGTTTCGTCATGCGCGTGGTGCTGGCGTTCGGCATCGCGTTCCTGCTGCCGGTGGTGATGGTCGCGCTCAACTTCGTCGGGCTGGTCGCGGGCCGTTCGTGGCTGCGCGGCTGGCGGTGGGCGATCGTCGCCGTCTTCACCTTCGCCGCGATCGCGACGCCCACGCCGGACCCGTGGACGATGCTGATGGTGGCGCTGCCGATGGTGCTCCTGTACTTCGCGGCAGTGTGGGTCTGTACGTTGCACGACAAGCGTGTCGACCGGAAGAAGGCGGCGGTACGGGCGTCGCAGGCGTGACCGCCGTCGGCGTCATCGTCAACCCGGCGGCGGGTGGGGGACGTCAGGTCCACCACGTCGGGCGGCGCGTCCGCGAGCTGCTGCACGACGTGGGCCTGACCGTGACGGACCTCTCCGCGCCGACCCTGGCGCAGGCGACCGACCGGGCGCGCGCCGCCGCGACAGCGGGCCTGGCCGGGCTCGTCGTGGTCGGCGGCGACGGCGCGGTCCACCTGGGCGTCAACGTCACCGCGGGCACGTCGCTGCCGCTCGGGATCGTGCCCGCCGGCACCGGCAACGACATCGCGCACGCCCTGGACATCCCGAAGGACCCCGACCGGGCCGTGGCGGACATCGTGCGGGCCCTGTCGACGCGGCCGCGGACGCTCGACGCCGTGCGCGTCGGGCGGCCGGACGGTGTGCCCTACGAGTGGTACATCGGCGTGCTGTCCTGCGGCTTCGACGCCGCCGTCAACGCCACCGCGAACACGTTCACGTGGCCGCAGGGGCATGCCCGGTACCTGCGTGCGATCGCCACCGAGCTGCCGCGGTTCCGCCCCTACGGCTACCGGGTACGGATGGACGACGAGACCTGGGAGTCGAGCGGCACGCTCGTCACCGTCGCGAACACCCCGTGGTTCGGCGGCGGGCTGAAGATCGCCCCGGAGGCGGACCCCGAGGACGGGCTGCTGGATGTCGTCGTCGCCGGGCCCTTCAGCCGCACCGGCGTGACGCGGATCTTCCCCAGGCTGTACAAGGGCACCCACCTGTCGCACCCGCAGGTGCACGTGTTCCGGTCGACGGCGGTCACCATCGAGCCCGTCGCCGGGCTGGGCCCGCACCCGCCGGTCGCGTTCGGCGACGGGGAGCGGATCGGCCCGCTGCCGCTGCGGGTCGAGGTGGTCCCCGGCGCGCTGACGGTCCTTCACTGATCATCTGCCTAGGGTGGGCCCGTGGCCCGGTCCTCCTCCCGCCGCTCGTCGGCGCCCGACGAGCCCTCGCCCGCCGAGCGGTACGCCGCGTCCCGCCGCCACGCGCAGCTCGACGCCTCCGAGGTGGGGCGGTTCGCCGCGCTGCTGCCGTTCGAGCTCGACCCGTTCCAGCTCGAGGCCTGCCGCGCCGTCGAGCGCCGGCAGGGCGTTCTCGTCGCGGCGCCCACCGGGGCGGGCAAGACCGTGGTGGGCGAGTTCGCCGTCCACCTGGCGCTCGCCACGGGCCGCAAGGCGTTCTACACGACGCCGATCAAGGCCCTGTCGAACCAGAAGTACGGCGACCTGCTGCGCCGGTACGGCCCCGGGCGCGTCGGCCTGCTGACGGGCGACGTCACCGTCAACGGCGAGGCCGACGTGGTGGTGATGACCACCGAGGTGCTCCGCAACATGCTCTACGCGGGGTCGGGCACGCTGGAGGGCCTGGGCTTCGTGGTGATGGACGAGGTGCACTACCTCGCCGACCGGTTCCGCGGCCCCGTGTGGGAAGAGGTGATCATCCACCTGCCCGGCTCCGTGCAGCTGGTCTCGCTGTCGGCGACGGTGAGCAACGCGGAGGAGTTCGGCGAGTGGCTCACCGAGGTGCGCGGCGACACCGAGGTGGTGGTCGACGAGCACCGGCCCGTGCCGCTGGGCCAGCACGTGCTCGTCGACGGCGAGCTGCTGGACCTGTACGCCGGGCACGTCGACCCGACGGCCCCCGGCCTCGACCCCCCGATCAACCCGCTGCTGACCCGCCGCCGGCACCGCACCGAGCCCGTGGGCCACGGCCCGGGGGATCGCGGCTTCCGCGGTCCCGGCGGGCGCCGCCCCTACGGCGCCGGGCACCGGCCGGGGAAGCCGGCACCCCGGGTCGCGGTCATCGACCTGCTGGACGACGAGGGGCTGCTGCCGGCGATCGTCTTCATCTTCTCCCGCGCCGGGTGCGATGCCGCCGTCCAGCAGTGCCTGGCCTCCGGCGTGCGGCTGACGACACCGGAGGAGGCCGCGGAGATCCGCCGCCTGGCGGAGGAGCGGTGCGCGCCTGTGCCGAGCGAGGACCTGTCCGTGCTCGGCTACCGGGCGTTCGTCGACGCCCTCGAGCGCGGCGTGGCGGCCCACCACGCGGGCCTGCTGCCGCTGTTCAAGGAGACGGTCGAGGAGCTGTTCGCGCGCGGCCTGGTCAAGGTGGTGTTCGCCACGGAGACGCTCGCGCTGGGCATCAACATGCCTGCGCGAGCGGTGGTGCTCGAGCGGCTGGTCAAGTGGGACGGCAGCGGGCACGTCGACCTGACGCCGGGGGAGTACACGCAGCTGACGGGACGGGCGGGCAGGCGCGGGATAGACACCGAGGGCCACGCGGTGGTGGTCGACCACCCGGCTCTCGACCTGCACCACCTGGTGGGCCTGGCGTCGCGGCGGCTGTACCCGCTGCGGTCCAGCTTCCGGCCGACGTACAACATGGCCGTCAACCTCGTCGCGCAGCTGGGCCGCGAGTCCTCGCGCGAGGTGCTGGAGACGTCGTTCGCGCAGTTCCAGGCCGACCGCGCGGTGGTGGGCCTCGCACGGCAGGCGCAGTCCCAGGGTGAGGCGCTCGCCGGGTATGCCGAGTCGATGGCGTGCGACCGCGGCGACTTCGCCGAGTACTTCCGCATCCGGCGCGGGATCACGGAGCTGGAGAAGGACGCCGTGCGGGGCAAGGCCGTCGCGCGCCGCGCCGACGCTGCCCGCTCGCTCGAAGGGCTGAAGCCCGGCGACGTGGTGCGGATCCCGAGCGGACGGCGCAGCGGCTACGCCGTGGTGGTGGACCCCGGGCAGCCGGGCGGCTTCGACGGCCCGCGACCCGCCGTGCTGGGGCCGGACCGGCACGTGCGCCGGCTCACCGCCGCCGACGTCGGCCAGGGCGTGCACACCGTCACCCGGCTGCGGCTGCCCAAGGGTTTCAATCCGCGAGTCCCGGCCGCACGCCGCGAGCTGGCGGTTCGGCTGCTGGCCGCGGTGGACGGGTTGGCGCCCGACGAGCGGAGCGGGCGGGGGCGGCGCGCCCGGCAGGGCGGCGGCCGGCACGACGAGGAGATCGCGGAGCTGCGGCGGCGGCTGCGCGCCCACCCGTGCCACTCCTGCCCCGACCGCGAGGACCACGCGCGATGGGCGGAGCGGTGGTGGCGGCTGTCGCACGAGCGCGAGGCGTTGGTGCAGCGCATCGCGGGGCGCACCGGCTCGATCGCCGTGGTGTTCGACCGGATCTGCGACGTGCTGGTCCGCCTCGGCTACGCACGGCGCGACGGCGAGGATCTCGCCGTGACGGAGGACGGACGCTGGCTGCGCCGCCTGTACGCCGAGAACGACCTGCTCCTCGCGGAGTGCCTGCGCCGCGGCGTGTGGGACGAGCTGGACCCGCCGCAGCTCGCCGCGGCCGTCTCGACGCTCGTCTACCGGTCGCGGCGGGACGAGGCCGGCGAGAACGCCATCCCCGGCGGTCCCGGCTCCCGCCTCGGCCGGGCGCTGGACGCGACGGCGCGCACCTGGGCCGAGCTGGAGGACCTCGAGCGCGCCAACGGACTGGCGACCGTCCAGCCGCTCGACACCGGCATCGCCGAGGCGATCCACCGGTGGGCGTCCGGGCGTGGGCTCGACGTGGTGCTGCGGGGCGCGGACCTCGCCGCGGGCGACTTCGTCCGGTGGTGCAAGCAGGTGATCGACGTGCTCGACCAGATCGCCCAGGCGGCCCCACGGCCGGCGGTGCGCCAGGCCGCCTCCCGCGCGGTCGGCGCCGTGCGACGCGGCGTGGTCGCCTACTCCTCGGTCTGACGCGCCTCGCCCGCTTCGCTCGTCGTGCCTGTCGGCGGCGGTGCCCTAGTGTGCGCACGTGACGTCCACCCTCTACCGCAACGGTGTGGTCCACTCTCCTGCCGATCCCTTCGCCGAGGCGGTCCTCGTCGAGGACGGCACGGTCTCCTGGCTCGGCGCGGACGACACCGCGGCGGGCATCGCACAACGGGCCGACGAGGTGGTCGACCTGGACGGCGCGCTCGTCACGCCGGCATTCGTCGACGCACACGTCCACGTGCTGGAGACCGCCCTCGCGCAGGAGGGTCTCGACCTCTCGGTGGCCGGGGGCGTGCGGAGCCTGGCCGCCGCCCTCGACGCGGTGCGCCGCGCCGTCGAGGCGCGGCCGGTCGCCGAGTCGGACGCGCCGCTGCTCGGCTTCGGCTGGGACGAGCACGACTGGCCGGAGGGCCGCCGGCCCACGCTCGAGGAGCTCGACGCGGCCGCCGGCGGCGCACCGGTGTACCTGGCGCGGGTGGACGTCCACTCCGCGCTGGTCACGAGCACGCTGGCGTCGCGCACCGGGCTGGAGGCCGTGCCCGGCTGGCACGGCGACGGCTGGGTGACCGGCAACGCGCACCACGTGGTGCGTGACGCGGCCCGCACGTTCTCCCCGGCCCGCCGCACGGCGCTGTACCGCCGCGCGCTCGGGCTGGCGGCGTCGCGGGGGATCGTGGCGGTCCACGAGATGTCGGCGCCGTTCGTCGACACCCGCTCCGGGCTCGCCGAGCTGCTCGCGACCACCGCCGACCCCGCCAGCGGCCTGCCGCTCGTCGTCGGCTACCGGGCCGAGGCCTGCGTCACGGTCGACGACGCCCACCAGCTGCTCGCCGCGGTGCCCGGCCTGACCGGCATCGGCGGCGACCTCGACGTCGACGGCTCGCTCGGCTCCCGCACCGCCGCGCTGCGCGCGCCGTACGAGGACGCCCCGGACACCGACGGGGTGCTCCACCTGTCCGCCGAGCAGGTGGCCAACCACGTCGCCGCCGTGACTCGGGCCGGCGTCCATGCGGGGTTCCACGTCATCGGGGACCGCGGCATGGACGAGCTGCTGCTCGGCCTGCAGGCCGCGGCAGCCGTCGAGGGTCCGGCCGCGATCGCGGCCGCCGGGCATCGCGTGGAGCACGCCGAGATGGTGGACGCGATGACGCTGGCGGCCCTCGTGCTGCTCGGTGTGCGGATCAGCGCGCAGCCCGCCTTCGACGCCGCCTGGGGCGGCCCCGACCGGCTCTACGCCGCCCGGCTGGGCGTGCGCCGCGCGGTGGCGCTCAACCCGTTCGCGGACCTCGCGGCCGCGGGGATCCCGCTCGCGTTCGGCTCCGACTCCCCGGTGACGCCGCTCGACCCCTGGGCCGGCGTGCGCGCGGCCGTCCAGCACACCGCGGTGGACCAGCGGATCTCCGGGCGGGCGGCGTTCCGCGCCGCGACGCGCGGCGGCTGGCGCCTCGCCGGCCTCGACGGCACGGGCGCCGGCGAGCTGCGCGTCGGGGCTCCGGCGCACCTCGCGGTCTGGCGCTCGCCGGCCCTGACCGTCGAGCCCGGTCAGGGCCGGCTGTCGACGTGGAGCCCCGAGGCGCAGGCCGGCACGCCGCTGCTGCCGGACCTCTCGGCCGATGCCGAGCCGCCGGTGTGCCTGCGGACGGTGCGCGCGGGTGTCACGTTGTTCGACGTCCTGGGATGACTTTCCCGGCCTCCGGCGTGTCGCCGCACGACACGCCGCCCCATCGATGTCCGATCTGCCCCACTGCAAGCCCGCGGCCTGCGTAAACGTACGCAACCTGGCGTTTGCCCCGGGTTGTTGTCCGGCCCGTGGGCCGCTAGGTTCGACCACGGCGCGCTGATCTGGACGCCGGCCTGGACCCCGCGGGAGACCGTGGGGGAGCGGGCCTGGCGGCCGGGGGCGGGCCCGACCGGGCCCGCGTGCCCAACAGAGAACGGCTGACTCGTGGTCAGCTGGTACGAAGGACGCGCGGGCCGGTCGGTCGGGCCCGGCGAGCACATCCACCTGCCGTAACCTGGCACGGTGCCGGCCCGCGAACCCTCCCGCCCCTGGACCCTCGTGCTGGCAGCAGGCGGGGGAGTGGCCACCCGGATGGCGTTCCCCGGGCCGGGCTGGTGGCCGCTGGCATACCTCGGCGTCGCCCTGCTGTTCCTCGCGCTGCGGCGCGACCGCGCCGGGTGGAACGCGCTGGTCGGGCTCGTCTGGGGGCTCGCGTTCTTCGGGCCGCTGATCACCTGGGCCGACGAGGCCGTGGGCAAGGTCCCGTGGCTCGCCCTGACGCTCGCCGAGGCGGGGTTCGTCGCGCTGTTCGCCGCCGCGTGGACGTGGGCGCGCCGCGGCGAGGCCGTGTGGCGCAGCGCGACGCTCCAGGTGGCCGTCTTCGGCATCCTGTGGACCGCGCTCGAGGAGCTGCGGCAGGTGTTCCCCTTCGGCGGGTTCCCGTGGGGCCGGCTGGCGTTCTCGCAGGCCGACGCGCCCATCGGGGCGCTGATGTCGCTCGGCGGCACGGCGCTGACCACGTTCGCCGTCGTCGCATGCGGCGCGATGCTCGCGCGCGCCGTCGTCGCCGCCCGGCGCGTCCGGGTGGTTCCCACGTTCGCGTGGCTGGGCGCGGTGCTCGCGCTGATGTGGATCGGGCTCGTCGTGCCGCTCGCCAGTGGGGCCGAGACCGGGACGCTGCGCGTCGGCCTGGTCCAGGGGAACGTGCCGGGGCAGGGCCTCGACGCCTTCGGCGACGTGCCGCGGCAGGTGCTCGCCAACCATGCCGGGGGGACGGCCGCGCTGCTGGACCAGGTGGGCCCTGGCGCGCTCGACCTCGTCGTCTGGCCGGAGAACGCCACCGACATCGACCCGCAGGTCGACGCCCAGGCCGCGGCGGTCATCGACTCGGCCGCGCACGCCGTTGCTGCGCCCCTGCTCGTCGGCACGGTGCAGTACCCGGACGGTGGCGGTCGTTACAACACCTCGGTCCTGTGGGAGCCCGGACAAGGCGTCGTCGCGAGCTACACCAAGCAGCGACCGGCCGCGTTCGCCGAGTACATCCCGATGCGAGGCGTCGCCCGGCTGTTCTCCGACGCCGTCGACCGGGTGACGCGCGACATGCTCCCCGGCACCGAGCCCGGCTACGTGCCGCTGGCCGCGCCGCGGCTCGAACGCACCGTGGGGCTGGGCGACGTCATCTGCTTCGAGGTCGCGTACGACGACGTGGTCCGTTCCGCCGTGACGAGCGGGGGAGAGGTGCTGATCGTCCAGACCAACAACGCGACGTTCGGCTTCTCCGACGAGTCCACCCAGCAGCTGGCGATGAGCCGGCTGCGCGCCATCGAGCACGGCCGCGCGACGGTGCAGGTCTCCACGGTCGGGGTGAGCGGCGTCATCGCGCCCAACGGCGCCCTGCTGGCCGCCACGGGCCTTTTCACCGCCGAGCAGCTGGTGGCTACGCTGCCCCTGCGCGAGTCGCTGACGCTCGCCACCCGGTTGGGGCCCTGGCCCGCCCGGGTCACCGCCGCCCTCGCGGTGTGCGTGGTCGTCGCCGGTGCCGCCGGCGCCCTCCGCGTCCGCCGCAACGACCGGATCGAGATCGCCGCATGAGCCCCGGCGCCCGACGCGTCCTCGTCGCCGTGCCGACGTACGACGAGCGCGAGAGCCTGCCCGGAGCCCTGGCGCGCCTGGCCGAGCACGTGCCGGAGGCGGACGTGCTCGTCGTCGACGACGGCTCGCCGGACGGCACCGCGGACCTCGCGGAGAAGATCGCGGCCGACGACCCGCGCGGCCGCGACGCGATCCGCGTGCTGCGTCGCACCGCCAAGGAGGGCCTCGGCCCGGCGTACCTCGCGGCGTTCGCGTGGGCGCTGGAGGGCGGGTACGACGTGGTGGTGGAGATGGACGCCGACGGCTCCCACCGCGCGCAGGACCTGCCGTCGGTGCTCGACAAGGTGAACGAGGCCGACCTCGTGATCGGCTCGCGCTGGGTCAGGGGCGGCAAGGTGGTCAACTGGCCGCTGCGCCGCGAGCTGCTCTCGCGCGGGGCCAACCTGTACACGCGCCTGGCGACCGGCCTGCCGGTCAAGGACGCGACGGCGGGCTTCCGCGCCTACCGGGCCGACCTGCTGCGGACCATGCCGCTTCAGGACGTCGCCTCGCAGGGGTACGGGTTCCAGATCGACATGACGCTGCGCGCGGTGCGTGCCGGCGCGCGTGTCGTCGAGGTGCCGATCACCTTCGTCGAGCGCGAGGCCGGCGTCTCGAAGATGAGCGGCGGCATCATCGGCGAGGCGCTCGTCAGCGTCGCCCGGTGGGGGGCAGCGGAACGCTCCCGCCAGGTGGCGGGAGCGTTCCGTCGGTTGTTCGGGCGCGCCTGATCAGGCGCTGCGGCGAAGCTTGCCGGCGCGCAGCAGATCGAGGCGCTCGTCCAGCAGCTCCTCGAGCTCGCCGATCGTGCGACGCTCGAGCAGCATGTCCCAGTGGGTGCGCGGCGGCTTGCCGGCCTTCACCTCGGGCCTGCTCGCGTCGCGCAGCAGCGCCTCGGCACCGCAACGGCACTCCCACACCACCGGGACGTCGGCCTCGACCGAGAACGGCAGGATGATCGTGTGCCCGTTGGGGCAGTCGTAGTACGCCTGGAGCCGCGGCGCGAAGTCGACGCCGTCCTCGGTCTCCATGCTGTGGGAGCCGATGCGCATGCCTCGCAGCGAGCGGTTCGCCATCTGTGTCCTCCGTGCCGTCCCGGCTGTAGACCTCTTCCGGATCACGTAACGGCGGACGGGCGCGCGATGTTCCGGGGTCCGGGTGAATGTCCCGTGAACGCCTGAACCGGATGGGTGATGTACGTGCGCAGGGCCTCGACGACCAGGGCGTGGTCGTCCGCCTGCGCGAGCCCCGAGACCGTCACGACGCCGACCGGACCGACACCGGCCACCCGGATCGGGAACGCGCCGCCGTGGGCGGCGTACTCCTGGAGGGGGAGCTGGTGCTGTGCCTCGAAAGTCGTCCCACGACTCCTCGCGCGTTGTCCGACGAGGTACGACGAGCCGCCGAACCGCCGCACCACGCGCACCTTGCGATCGATCCACGAGTCGTTGTCCGGAGCTGTGCCCGGACGCGCCGCGTGGAACACCTGCTGGTCGCCGTGGCGGATGTCGATCGTCACCGGCAGGTCGCGCTCGGTCGCCAGGGACACGAGCAGCGTGCCGAGGCGCCACGCGTCGTCGTGCGTGAACGTGACCAGCACGAGCTCGCGTTCCTGCTGCTCGAGCCGGGCGATGAGGTCGGTCAGCTCGTCGGGCACGGGGCCGATCCTGTCACGCCGCGCGTCGTCCGCCGCAGGTCGGCCAACCGCCGATAATGGCGATTATGACACTTCGCCGTCGCGGAGCGTCAGCTCGTACCGCTCCTCCACCAGGTTGGCGCTCCTGGGCAGCCGCTGCCGGATCCCCGTGCGCCGGAAGCCGGCGCGCACGTAGAGGTCGCCTGCAGCGGTGTTGCCGTCCATCACCCACAGCGACAGCGTGCGCGCGTTGTCCACCTTCGCCTGGTCGCGTGCCGCATCGAGCAGCGCCCACGCGGCGCCGCGGCGGCGCGCCTCGGGCGCCACCCACAGCGAGATGACGTGCCTGTCGTCCTCCGGCGATCCCGGCTCCTGGATCAGGCTGACGATCCCCCGCGGCGCGCCTTCGTCGTCGACGGCGAGCCACGTCGGGGTGGTGCGCACGCGCATCCGCCAGTGCTCCTCGGCGAACCGCTGCTCGCGGCCCAGCGTCGAGCCGAAGTCGTCCGGAGAGTCCTCCAAGGCCCGCAGCCGCACGGCCCGCACGGCGCGCCACTGGTCCTCGGCGACGCGAACGATCCTCACGACCCACAGCATGCCGCACGCGGGCGGCTACACCGAAACGGGCGTATCACGGCATGTCGTCGCAGGTCAGGCGCCTGGTGACGATTGGACCGAACGGGTGAGCAGACCCCTCCCCTCCCCCGTCGTGGGATGAGTCGGCCCGGTTGCCCCGAAGATCGGGGACCGGCTTCCGAGACCGCCACCACGCCGATACGGTGGGCGCCGTGCTGGTGCTCGGTGTGTGCAGCCTCAAGGGTGGCGTGGGCAAGACCTCCGTGACGCTCGGGCTCGCATCCGCGGCCCTGGAGCGCGGGATCCCCACGCTCGTCGTCGACCTCGACCCGCAGGGGGACAGCACGATGTCGCTCGGCGCGCAGCGCGGCGACGGTGACGTGTCCACCGTGCTCGACGACCCCGGGGACGAGACAGTCAAGGCCGCCACCGTGGCGTCCGGCTGGGCCGACGCGGGCCTGGACGTGCTCGTCGGCTCCGAGCGCACCGTGCTCCACGACCGCGTGGACGACTCCGACATCGACCGTCTGCGGTCCGCGCTGTCCTGGGTGGGCGACTACGGGCTCGTGCTCGTCGACTGCCCGCCGTCGCTCGGCGGCCTGACGCGCACCGGCCTCGCCGCGAGCGACCGCGCGCTCGTCGTCACCGAGCCCGGGCTCTTCTCCGTCATGGCCGTCGGCCGCGCGCTTCGCACGGTCGACGAGCTGCGCCGCGGTCCGGCGCCGGCGCTCCAGCCGCTCGGCATCGTGGTCAACCGCGTGCGGCAGCGCTCCATCGAGCAGGGGTTCCGGCTGGAGGAGCTCCAGCGCCTCTACGGGCCCCTGGTGCTCTCCCCCGCTGTCCCGGAGCGCGCGGCGCTCCAGCAGGCTCAGGGGGCCGCCAGGCCCATCCACACGTGGCCCGGGCAGCCGGCCGACGAGCTCGCGAGCGCCTTCGACGCGCTGCTGGACCGTGCGCTGCGCGCGCCGAAGCCCGTCGGGGCCAGGTAGGGCGTCAGCCCGCGCTGCGAGCCTGCCGGCGGGCGGCCAGCTCGTCGACGCCCTCGTAGGACGGCGACTCGTCGTCGGCTCGCTCGGTCGGCAGCTCGGCCAGCGTGCCCTCGACCTCGCGCCACACCTTGCCGACGGCGATGCCGAACACGCCCTGCCCGCCTTGGACCAGGTCGATCACCTCGTCGGCGGACATGCACTCGTACACGGACGCGCCGTCCGACATCAGCGTGATCTTCGAGAGGTCCTCCACGCCACGCTCCCGCAGGTGCGTCACGGCGGTGCGGATCTGCTGGAGCGAGACGCCCGTGTCCAGCAGCCGCTTGACCACCTTGAGCACGAGGATGTCGCGGAAGCTGTAGAGCCGTTGCGTGCCCGATCCGGTCGCCGGGCGGACCGAGGGCTCGACCAGCCCGGTGCGGGCCCAGTAGTCGAGCTGGCGGTACGTGATGCCGGCGGCGCGGCACGCGGTGGTGCCGCGGTAGCCGACGTTGTGGTCCAGGTCCGGCAGGTCGTCGTCGAACAGGAGGCCTTGCGCACCCTGTGGCAGGACGGCCGCCGGATCGGCGTTGTCCTTCGTGGTCACGGGACCCTCCTACCGGTCGGTGGCTTCGCCGCAACGCTAGGCCGCCCCCACCCCCGACGCAACGACGTCGGGGGGCGTGTCGCGCCTGGTGAGTCTCAGGTGGGACCTGAAGGTGAGGTTCCCTCGCCGGGCTCGTCCCCGGTGGCGAAGTCCTCCGCCGAGACCCGGTCGAGGAACTCACGGAACTCCTCGATGTCCTCCTCGGACTGCTCCCCCGCCTCCTGCTCGGCCGTGGCGACCCGCACCTCGACGCCCGCCGCTCTCAGCACGTCCTGTGCGCAGAGCACAGGGCAGCCGAACCGGAGCGCGACCGCGATCGCGTCCGAGGCCCGGGAGTCGACCCGCTGCCCCGAGCCGAGCACCACGGCCGCGTGGAACACGCCGTCGAGCAGCTGGGTGATCTCCACCCGCCGCACGGTCTCCCCCGCGGCGAGCAGCACCTCCTTGAGCAGGTCGTGCGTCATGGGCCGCGGCGGCGTGATCCCGGCCTGGACGGCGGCGATCGCGCTGGCCTCCGCCGGGCCGATCAGGATCGGCACCAGGAGCCCGGAGTCCGGGTCCAGCAGGAGCACGACGGTCTCGTCGTCCCCGACGTGCGTGCGCACGCCGACGACCTCCACCTGCTTCAGACCCGTGCCCTCCGCCACCCCTCAACGGTACGACTCCCCGAGGGTTCCGGCGCAGCGGCCCTGCGGTCAGGTGTCGAGGTCGGCGATCGCCGCGCGGACGAGCGCGGTGTGCATCCCGACGAGCAGCTCTCCGAGCTCCGCCGCGAGCGTCGCCGCCGCTGCGCGGGAGGACGACGAGCGGCCGGAGCGCACCGGCGCGACCACCTGCTCGACGAGGTCGAGCTGCCGGTCCGCCGCCGCCCGCGAGGCGCGCAGGTGGCGGGCGTCGATGCCGTGCTCGGCCAGCCGCGCGGCGGCCCGCACCACGTCGCGCGCGTAGAGGTCGAAGGCGCCCCGCCCGTTCGAGCGCAGCACGCCCGCGGCGACGAGGTCGGCGACGAAGTCGGCGCTGACACCGGCCTCCTCGGCCAGCGCCGCCGTGCCCCAGCGGGGCGTGCTCGTCGCCGGCACGCCGTCACGGGTGGCCAGCCGCGCGCGGGGCGCCTGGCCCTCGTCGTCCCCCGCGTCCAGGGCGGCCAGCCGCTCGGCGATCACCTTGAGCGGGAGGTACCGGTCCCGCTGGCAGCGCAGCACGTAGCGCAGCCGCTCGACGTCCGCCGGCGAGTACTGCCGGTAGGCCGAGGGCGTGCGCACCGGCGTCACGAGGCCCTTGTCCTCCAGGAACCGCAGCTTGGAGGGCGTGACGTGCGGGAACTCGATCTGGAGTGCGGCCAGAACGTCGGAGATCCGCATCGACGCGCGGCGTGAGATGCCGCGCGGCCACGGCTCGCCCGCGGCCCGGTCCGGGAGCTCGGGCGGGCTCGGCTCAGGCCCCGGCCACCCCCGCTCGGTGACGCCACCCGCCACCCGCCTCACGCCCCCTCGCGGTGCGGGCTGGGGTGGAAGGTCATCCGGAACTTGCCGATCTGCACCTCGTCGCCCGAGCGCAGCGCCACCTGCTCGATGCGCTCGCGGTTGACGTACGTCCCGTTGAGGGAGCCGACGTCGCGTACCCAGAACTGACCGCCGTCACGCACGAACTCCGCGTGCTTGCGGGAGACGGTCACGTCGTCGAGGAAGATGTCCGCCGACGTGCTGCGGCCCGCGCTCGTCCGATCGGCGTCGAGCAGGAAGCGTGCGCCGGCGCTCGGCCCTCGCTGCATGACGAGCAGTGCGGACGTCGGCGGCAGTGCGTGGACGGCCGCGACCTCGTCGGCGGTCAGGCCGACGGGGGCGTCGTGCTCGGGCGGCTCGGCTCCGGGGAACGAGACGGTCGTGTCCTGCCCTCGCACCGCGTCGGGGTTGGGCCCGGCGAACGGCGGGACGTCACTCATGTGCACCCCTTCCGCTCCGGTCGTGCCACCCGGGCCGCTGCTCCCGGTCCGAACACCCTATGCGGACCGGGCCCGGGTTGGCAGCACCCGTCGGGCGGTTTCGCCCCGACCCGCGGGTCCCGTGCGGCATGTCGGAGGAGCTACGGGACGGCGGGCGGCGCGAGCGTCGCGTACTGGGGGTCGGGCACCTCCCGCAGCGCGGTGACCGAGACCTTCTCCACCTGGTCCACGCGGCCGGTGCCGCCGTCGTTGCGCACGTATGCCAGCGCCCCGCCGGGGATCTCCAGTGCCGTCGCGATCGTCGCCGGGTCGCCGATCACCTGCCACACGTACGGCGGCTCGAGGGTGACGCCGTCGAGCTGGATCGCGCCCGGCGCCCCCGTGAACGCGCTGCTCGCGGTGACGCGCAGGTCCTGGACCTGGATCGCCTCGGCGCCGGCGTTGCGCAGCTCCTCGAGCATGTTGAGCATCGTCACGGGCCGCACCTGGCGGTCCGGGTCGCTCAGCGCGATCCGGACACCCGGCCCCTCGGCGGGGAGCCGGCCGGAGAGGATTCCCTGCATCGCGGCGTTGCGCCGGGCGGCGTCGAGCGCGGCCTGCCGCGAGTCCGAGCCGGACAGCAGGTCGTCGCGCTCGCGCTCCAGCTCGACGGCCGCCTGCTGGAGCGCCTCGGCGCGGGTGGAGGTCTCGTCCAGCAGCCGCACCAGGTCGTCCTGGCTCAGGCGCGACAGGTCGGAGTCGTTCGCCATCCGGACCTGCACCACCACCGCGAAGCCGAGCGCCGCGCACAGCACGCCGGCCAGCACCTGCGCGCGGGTCACCCGCGGGCGCATCGCCGAGCGGAGCGCCGCCCAGCCGGTGGGCCCGGGTGCACCCGGGCGCTCGTCGTAACCCTCGTCGCTCACGGCGCGGCCTCAGGCCTTGAAGAGGTGGCGGCGGATCGAGGCCGCGTTGGAGAAGATCCGGATGCCCAGGACCACGACGACGGCGGTCGACAGCTGCGTACCGACGCCGAGCTGGTCGCCGAGGAAGACGATGAACGCGGCGACGAGGATGTTCGACATGAACGACGTGAGGAAGACGCGGTCGTCGAAGATCCCGTCGAGCAGCGCGCGCAGGCCGCCGAACAGCGCGTCGAGAGCCGCGACCACGGCGATCGGCAGGTAGGGCTGGAGCTCGACCGGCACCGTCGGCTGCACGACGAGCCCGACGAGCACCCCGATCACCAGGCCGAGGATCGCGATCACGGGCCGTCCCTTTCGTCGTCCGCGCCCGACTCTGGCACAACTGCCTTCGCCGGCGCATCCACCAGCCCGGCGGCGAGCAGGGCGTCGTCCGGCACCACCGCCCAGCCCAGCCCCGTCACCGGCGAGGGGGGCAGCCTCAGCGCCCGCTCGGACGTCATCCCCAGGCCGATGCCGTACGTCGCGCGGAGCATCGCGACGTGCTGGCCCGCCGACGAGCGCGCCAGGTCCGCCTGCATGGCCCCGGCGTCCCCGATCGCGTCGACCGTGTAGGGACCGACGAGCGGGACGAGGTCGACGAGCACCGCGCTGCCCGCGCTGCGGATCGCCGTCGTGGCGCCGACGCGTTGCCCGTTGACGCCGATCGCCTCGGCGCCCGCCGCCCACAGGCCGTTCACCAGAACCTGGAGGTCGACGTCCTGGACGCGCAGGTCGAGGTCCTCGGGGTTCTCGGACGCGGCCTCGGCGTCGGTCAGCACGACGCGCAGGCCGGGGCCGGTCACCGTCCCGAGGCCCGAGGCCACCGCCCAGCGGCGAGTGCTCTCGAGCAGCTGCGGGTCCTCGCCTCGCAGCGCCGCCTCCTGGAGCGCCGCGATCTGTGCCGCCGTCCGGGCGTTGGCCGCCTCGAGGCCCTCCACGGCGTCCTTGCGCTCGCCCACCTCGTCCTCGAGGAGCCGGCGTGCCTGCCGGTCGTCCGCGGTGGGCCGGCGCAGCGAGAGCGTCGCGGACGCCACCCCGATCCCGAGGGTCGCGGCGAGGACGACCGAGACCACGCGGGCAACCGTTCCGTGGCCCTCGCCGGTCAGGGCGCGGCGCCGGGCCGCCTCGGCGTAGCCCGGGTCGAGCGGCCGGCGCCGGAGCTCGTTGAGCAGCGTCATCGACGCGTCGACCGGGCGCTCGGGGGCGAGCGACGGAGCGTGGCGGGCGACCATCACGCGCCTTTCGCCCCGACCGCCGGCCCCGCCAGCACCTGGCGCGCCTGCCGTGCGTACAGCACGCCCGAGAACCAGTAGAGGGCGAGGCCCCAGATCGCGAACGCCCAGCCCAGCACCGTCGCCACCGTCGGCACCGGCCCGTGCCACTGCCCGAGGAGCAGCAGCGGGAGCGCGTAGAGCAGCGCGAACGTGCCGGACTTGCCCGCGAGGTGCACCGGCAGCGGCGGGTGGCCGCCGCGTGCCACCATCAGCTGGACCGCGCCGAGCAGCACGTCGCGCGCGACGAGGGCGACGACGAGCCACCAGGGCACCACGGCACGCCACGCCAGCGTGATGACGGTGACGAGGATGAACGCACGGTCCGCGGCCGGGTCGAGCAGCTGGCCGAGCCGGCTGACCTGGTTCCAACGGCGGGCGACGACGCCGTCCAGCCAGTCGCTCGCCCCGGAGAACGCCAGCACCGCCAGCGCCCAACCGTCCTGGCGCCGGATCAGCAGGACCGCGAAGACGGGGACGAGCACCAGCCGCAGGAAGCTGATGAGGTTGGGCACCGTCAGCACGCGAGAGCTCGCCCCCGCCGTCGATGTCACCGTGCTCGCCTCCGCCCCCGGGTCTTCCGGCCTCCATGCTAGGGGCCAGGCGCGCAGCGCCCGGCCCCGCCACGTGCGAGGCTGGGCGGGTGAACCAGATCAACGAGGCGGCCACGATCCGCCGGCTCGTCACCACGCCCGCCAGGTGGGCTGTCGTCGGGCTCTCGGCCAACCGGGCGCGCCGGGCGTTCGACGTCTCGCTCGCCCTGAAGGAGATGGGGCACCAGATCGTCGCGGTCCACCCGCGCGCCGAGCCGGTCCACGGCGCCCCCGCCTACGCGACGCTCGCCGAGGTGCCGGGGCCCCTCGACGTGGTCGACCTGTTCGTCAACTCCGCGCTCGCCGGCGATGTCGTGGACCAGGCGATCGACATCGGCGCCAAGGCCGTGTGGCTCCAGCTCGGGGTGATCGACCAGGCCGCCGCCCGGCGGGCGCTCGCGGCCGGCCTCGACGTGGTGATGAACCGGTGCCCCGTCGTCGAGGCGGGGCGGCTCGGCATCCTGACGTAGACTGGTTCGCCGAGTTCGTCGCGAACCCCTCCAGGCGGCCGTCAGGCCTCCGTCGTCAGGCCCGATTCCGGTCCTGGCCGCCAAGGCGGCAGATGTGTCGGGGTGTGCGACCGGCCGGACGCCACCGGCGCCCGGGTGCGCAGCTCTCCCCATCGACGGAACGGTTCGCCTCACCATGACCACGCCCACGCTCGACGACCTCGCGCTGCCCGCGGACGCCCCCGCCTTCGCCGACCTCCCCCTGCCCGAGGCGCTGCACCGCGCCGCCGCGGCGCTCGGCTTCGTCGAGCCCACCGCGATCCAGGCCGACGCGATCCCGGTGCTCCTGGCCGGCCGCGACCTCGTCGGCGTCGCCCAGACCGGCACCGGCAAGACGGCGGCCTTCGGCCTGCCGCTGCTCGCCCACGTCGACCCCGACGTCCGCGCCGTGCAGGCGATCGTGCTGACGCCCACCCGCGAGCTGGCCCTCCAGGTCGCGGACGCGCTGACCTCGTTCGCCGCGCACCTGCCCGAGGTGACCGTCGTCGCCGTCTACGGCGGCGCGCCGTACCTGCCGCAGCAGCGCGCGCTGGCCAAGGGCGCGCAGGTCGTGGTCGGCACTCCAGGCCGCGTCATCGACCACCTCGACCGCGGCACGCTCGCGCTCGACCGCGTCGCCCGCGTGGTGCTCGACGAAGCGGACGAGATGCTGACGATGGGCTTCGCCGAGGAGGTCGACCGGATCCTCGGTGCGGTCCCCGCCGGCCGGCAGGTGGCGCTGTTCTCGGCGACGATGCCGGCGGGCATCCGCCGCGTCGCGGAGCAGCACCTCGTCGACCCCGTGCGCGTGTCCGTCACCCGCCAGTCGTCCACCGTCGCGACCGTGCGGCAGACCTACGCCGTGGTGCCCCACCGGCACAAGGTCGGCGCGCTCGTCCGCGTGCTGGCGACCACCGACGCCGACGGCGCGATCGTGTTCGTCCGCACCCGGCAGGACGCCGAGCGGGTGGGCAGCGAGCTCGTCGCGCGCGGGCTCCAGGCCGCCTACCTGTCCGGCGACGTGGCGCAGGGCGAGCGGGAGAAGATCGTCGACCGGCTCCGCAGCGGCGCGCTGCGCGTCCTGGTCGCCACCGACGTGGCCGCGCGCGGCCTCGACGTCGAGCGGATCGGGCTCGTGGTCAACCTCGACCTGCCGCGCGGCGCGGAGGCCTACGTCCACCGCATCGGCCGCACCGGGCGCGCCGGGCGCGCCGGCGAGGCGATGACGTTCGTCACACCGCCCGAGCGGCCGAAGCTCCGGGCTATCGAGCGGACCACCCGCGTGGCGATCGAGGAGGTCCCGGTCCCCAGCCCGGTCCAGGTGTCCGCGCACCGCGTCGACGCGCTCCTCGCGCGGACCGACGAGCGCGTCGCCGCCGGCCGGCTCGACGTGTACCGCAACGCGGTCGCCGCCCATCTGGCGACCCGGCCAGAGCTGGACCTGGCCGAGCTGCTCGCCGCCGTCGCCGCGCTCGCCGTCGGCGACGAGGGCCCGGTCCTCCCGACCGCAGACGATCTCGACGAGGACCTCGCACGGATCGCCGAGACGCCGCGGCGCGACACCGGCGAGGAACCGCGTCACCAGCGCCGGGCCGAGTCGTCCGGGCCGCGCTACCGCGTCTCCGTCGGACACCGCGACGGGCTCGCGCCCGGCGGGCTCGTCGGCGCCCTGACCGGCGAGGGCGGGTTGACCGGCAAGGACATCGGGAAGATCGACATCTTCGGCAGCTTCACGCTCGTCGACATCCCCGGCGGGCTGACCGAGGAGGCGTTCGAGCGGCTCTCGCGGACCCGGGTCGTGGGCCGGCCGCTGCACATCCGGCTCGACACCGGCCCGCGCCCGCCGCGCGAGGGCGGGCCGCACCCCTCCCGCGACAGCGGGCCGCGCCCGTCCCGCGACGGCGCCGGCCACTACCAGCGCGGCGCCGACACGCGCCCGCGCCACCGCAGCCCGCGTCCCTGACATCCCTCCACCGGCATGCCGTCCCGGAGGTGGAGCGGACTCCCCCGTGGCAACCAGAGTGGAACGAAGGTGCGCCCCTCGCCGGCGTGTCGCGGTGTGATCGTTCCAGTCGGTGGCGGGATCGTTCCGGTCGGTGGGGGGATCAGCGGGTGGCGAAGGCCCGCGCCGCGGCGACGAAGGCGTCGACATCCGCCTCCGTGGTGTCCCACGCGCACATCAGGCGCACCTCACCACCGTCGGCCCAGTCGTAGAACCGCCACCGCTCCCGCAGGTGGGCCGCCAGGTCCGCCGGCAGGCGGGTGAACACGGCGTTGACCTGGGTGGCCTGCGTCGGCTCGACCCCCGGCAGGCCGTCGAGGCCCGCGCGGAGCCGGGCCGCCATCGCGTTGGCGTGCCCGGCGAGCCGCCGCCACAGGTCGCCCTCGTACAGGGCGAGCAGCTGGGCCGAGGCGAACCGCATCTTGGACGCCAGCTGCGTGTCGACCTTGCGCAGGTAGCGCACCGAGTCGACCGACGGGTCCAGCACGACGAGGGCCTCGCCGAACACCGCGCCGAGCTTGGTCGCGCCCAGGCTGATGACGTCGGCGCCGGCCGCCGCCGTCGCGAGGTCCACGCCGAGCGACGCGGCCGCGTTCGCGAGGCGGGAGCCGTCGAGGTGCACCCGCAGTCCCAGCTCGTGCGCCTGGCCGACCACCGCGGCGAGCTCGGCGACCGAGTACGCCGTGCCGAGCTCCGTCGACTGCGTGACCGAGACCACCCCGACCTCGGCCCGGTGCTCGTCGTGCAACGAGCGCCCGTGCCGCGCGACCAGGTCGGGCGTCAGCTTGCCGTCGGGCGTCGGCACCGCGACGAGCTTCACCCCGCCCACGCGCTCGGGCGCGCCGTTCTCGTCGGTGTTGATGTGCGCCGTCTCGGCGCACAGCACCGCGCCCCACCGCGGCAGCATCGCCTGGAGTCCGACCACGTTCGCGCCCGTCCCGTTGAACACCGGGAACACCTGCGCAGGCCGGCCGAACCGCTCCGACAGCACCTCGCCCAGCCGGGCGGTGTACGGGTCGCCGCCGTAGGCGGTGACGTGCCCCCCGTTGGCGGCGGCCAGCGCGGCGAGCACCTCCGGGTGCGCGCCCGCGTAGTTGTCGGATCCGAAGTCGTGGCGTGCCGCATCGTGCAGCGGTGCGTGGTCGATCGAGGTCACCCGCACAGTGTTCCCCTTCCGGACCGGTCCCCCGGACCGTGTCCCGGCGTGCGGTCGCAGTCGGGTACGACGAGGATCGGCGCACGAGGAGGTCCGCGTGCCGCAGAGTCCCGACGAGCCCGCCCCGGCGCCCGGCGACGGGCGCCGGGAGACGTCCGCCGAGCGCGCGGACCGCAACTGGGACGAGCTGGTCTCCGAGCTGCGGGTCACCCAGACCGGTGCCCAGATCCTCGTCGGCTTCCTGCTCACGGTGCCGTTCCAGCAGCGGTTCGCCGAGCTGGACGGCTACCAGCGCGCCACGTACCTGGTGCTCGTCGCGCTCGCGGTGCTCGCCACCGTGCTGATCGTCACGCCGGTGAGCCTGCACCGGCTGCTGTTCCGGCGGCACCTCAAGCACGAGCTCGTCGAGGCCGGGAACCGCTTCGCCCGCGCCGGCCTGGCCGTGCTCGCGCTCGTGCTCGCCGGCGTGCCCGGCTTCCTGTTCGACGTCGTCGTGTCCCGCGTCGCCGGCTGGGTCGCGACCGGCACCGTGCTGGCGCTGCTCGTCGCGTGCTGGGGCTGGGTGCCGCGGCTCGTCGCCGGGCGCGCCCGCGCCGTACCGCGACCCGCCCCGGATCCCGCGGCCCCGAGGTCCCGCACTGCGCGCCCGCCGGTGCCGTGATAGACCGGTAGCGGGTCGCATCGCGTGGCGCGAGCGCCACGTGTGCGGCCGTGTCAGGAGTGGACCGCGTCACGAGGAGAAGGCGATGACCAAGCATCTGCCCAAGTTCACCGTCCCGTCGCTGGCACCGGAGGTGGGCGCCGAGGTCGCGGCGATCCTCCAGGAGCGCCTGCACTCCCTCAACGACCTCGCGCTCACCCTCAAGCACGTCCACTGGAACGTGGTGGGCCCCAACTTCATCGCCGTCCACGAGATGCTCGACCCGCAGGTCGACGCCGTGCGCCTCCAGGTCGACGAGGTCGCCGAGCGCATCGCCACGCTGGGCGTGCCACCGGTAGGCACCCCCGGCGCCCTCGTCGCGGCGCGGTCCTGGGACGACTACTCGCTCGGCCGCGCCCCCGCGGTCGAGCACCTCAAGGAGCTCGACAAGGTGTACACGGGTGTCATCACGGCGCACCGGCAGGCCGCCGACGCGACCGAGAAGCTCGACCTGATCACCAACGACCTGCTCGTCGGGCAGCTGCACGACCTCGAGAAGTTCCAGTGGTTCGTCCGGGCGCACCTGGAGACCGCAGGCGGCGCCCTGTCCGGCGCGTGACCGATCGCGACGTCGACACCGACGCGGGCCTGCGGGCCGCCAGGCCCCACGCCCGACCGGCGACGGCCGACCCGCCCGGCCAGGCGGCCGCGCGGCCGCACTACGCCGCGCGGCTCAAGGATGCCCTCGACCGGCGGATCGCGCGCAGACTGCGTGCGCGCGGCTGGACCGTGCGCATCGAGAGCTACCCCGGGTACGGCTCGCCCCACTGGGTGCGTGTGCTCGCGCGCTCCGTGCTCGCGGCGCCCCACGTGCCCGACGACGAGCTCCCCGGGGCCGGCGCCGCACAGGCCGGTGGGCACTGGCACGGCCCCCAGGCCCTGGCGGTGCGCGGCTGGCGCAGCTTCCTCACCCTCCCGGCGCCCGGCGCCCGAATCCAGGTGCGGATCGGCAGCCAGGTGCATCACGTGGTCACCGACCGCGGCGGCTATCTGGACACCGTGCTGCCCGCCGACCTGGCCCCCGGCTGGCACGAGGTCGAGCTGTGCACGCTGGACCGAAGAGCGACGATCGCCCCGATCCAGGTGGTGGACCCCACCGTGCGCTCCGGTGTCGTCACCGATGTCGACGACACCGTCATGGTCACCCGACTGCCCCGCCCGTTCATCGCCGGCTGGAACGCCTTCGTCCGCCATGAGCACGCGCGCGAGGCGGTGCCGGGCATGGCGGACCTGTTCGCCCGGCTGCGCGCCGAGAGGCCCGACCTTCCGGTGTTCTACCTGTCGACCGGTGCCTGGAACGCGGCGCCCGCGATCGGCCGGTTCCTGTCCCGGAACGGCTTTCCCGCCGGCACTCTGCTGCTCACCGACTGGGGGCCGACGAACACCGGGTGGTTCCGTTCCGGCCCCCGGCACAAGGTCAACCAGCTCCACCGGCTGTTCACCGAGCTTCCCGAGATCATGTGGGTGCTCGTCGGCGACGACGGCCAGCACGACCCGGTGATCTACGCCGGGGCCGCCGAGCACTTCCCCGACCACGTCCGCGCGATCGTCATCCGCCAGCTGACGTTCGCCGAGCACGTGCTGGCGCGCGGGCCGCTGGCCCCCGACGTCTCCGCCGGCCGCGCCGGCCTGTCCGGCCACGTGCTGGTGCTCCAGGGCCCCGACGGCCACGCGCTGGCGCGGCAGGCCGACGAAGCGGGCCTGCACCTGCGCTAGAGGCGCTCCTCGTCGTCCCAGTCCTCACCGCTGGCGAGGTCCTCGTCGTCCGCCGCGAGCTCGGCCTGCCGGAACGAGCGCGGCGCCCGGCTCGGGTCCCCGCCCGAGCGCGCGTCGGCGGCCGCGAGCTCGGACTCGTCCGGCGCGCGTTCGGCGATGCGCTCGGCGGAAGGGTCCGACGTCAGATCGCGCGAGCGTGCCATGCCTCGGTTGTACTCGCCCTAAGCGGCCGGTGCACGCACGCCGGATGCGGACACCGGGATAGCGTTCAGCCATGCCGCAGCTCCAGCACCCCACGGTCGTCCCGGTGAGCGCCGCGATGCGGCGTGCCAAGGTGCGGGCGGCCACCGAGCACACCACAGCGGGCAGGGCCCGCACCGGGCCCGGCGGGACGGTGACGATCGCCTGCGCCTGCGGCATGACGCTGACGAACGGCCCCACGTGGTCGCTCGACGAGCACATCCGCCTGCACCGGGCGGAGGCGCGCTTCCTCGCGCTCGCCGGGGCGGCACCGCCGGGCATCCCACGGCTCGTCGAGTGGCCCGTGCACCGCTCCGACGCGATCTGACGACCCACCCGGACGGGCAATGCCGTCCGGCGACGGGGCCCGCATCTACGATCGGGCTCGAACTCACTCTTCGGGAGGCCGGCATGGGCGCGAGGCGGATCGCGGTAGGGCTGGCGACGATTCTCGCGCTGGTCGGCTGCGACGCCGGGGCCGGGGGGGCCGACGACACCGCGACGGCGACCACCGACGGGGCGACGACCGAGACCGCCGCGACCCCGGTCGCCACCGGCACGGCCGCCGAGTCCGGCGACGAGCCAGCACTCGACGGCGTCCCGTTCCTGGAGCCCGGCGAAGTCTCGGCGACCGAGCCGGCGACGGGGGCGCCGCTCACCGTCACCAACGTCCGCCTGGGGCAGCACGACGGCTACGACCGGGCGGTCTTCGACATCGCGGGCGACGGCACCCCGGGCTGGGACGCCCGGTACGTCGACGAGGCCGTCGAGGACGCCACGGGGCGGGTCATCGACCTCGAGGGCGACGGGACCATCCAGGTGATCCTCACCGGCATGGGCTACCCGACGGACACCGGCTTCGAGGAGTGGACCGGCCGGCAGGTGGCGACCGAGGGGTACCCGCAGCTGTGGGAGCTCCGGTTCGTCGGCACGTTCGAGGGCCAGACGCAGGCCTTCCTCGGCGTCAGCGGCGCCGGCGCGGCCTTCCGCGTCTTCGCGCTGGCCGACCCGGTCCGCGTCGTCGTCGACGTGCGCCACTGATCGGGCGACGGGCAGGCTTGGGCGGTGCAGATCTGGCCCGGACGCCCGTACCCGCTGGGGGCCACGTACGACGGCGCCGGCACCAACTTCGCGCTGTTCTCCGAGGTCGCCCAGCGCGTCGAGCTGTGCCTGATCGATCCTGACGGCACGGAGACGCGCGTCGACCTGACGGAGGTCGACGCCTTCGTCTGGCACGGCTACCTGCCGGGCACGGTCCCGGGCCAGCGCTACGGCTACCGCGTCCACGGCCCGTACGACCCGGCGGAGGGCAAGCGTTGCGACCCGTCCAAGCTGCTGCTCGACCCGTACGCCAAGGCGATCGACGGCCAGATCGACGGCCACGAATCGCTGTTCTCCTACCGGTTCGCCGACCCGAACGCCCGCAACGTGCTCGACTCAGCGGCGCACACGATGGTCGGCGTCGTCACCAACCCGTACTTCGACTGGGGCCACGACCGCCCGCCGCAGCACGAGTACGCCGAGTCGGTGATCTACGAGGCGCATGTGAAAGGCCTGACCAAGCGGCATCCTGACGTGCCCGGCGAGCTGCGCGGCACGTACTCCGCCCTCGGTCACCCCGCGGTGATCGACCACCTCTCCTCGCTCGGCATCACGGCCGTCGAGCTGATGCCGGTGCACCAGTTCGTCCAGGACCCGGCCCTTCGCCGCCGCGGCCTGGCCAACTACTGGGGCTACAACACGATCGGCTTCTTCGCACCGCACAACGGCTACGCCGCCTACACCACCGCGGGCCAGCAGGTGCAGGAGTTCAAGGCGATGGTCAAGGCGCTGCACGCGGCCGACATCGAGGTGATCCTCGACGTCGTCTACAACCACACCGCCGAGGGCAGCCACCTGGGCCCGACGCTGAGCTTCCGCGGCATCGACAACGCGAACTACTACCGCCTGGTGGACGACGACCAGGCCCACTACTTCGACACCACCGGCACCGGCAACTCGCTGCTGATGCGCTCGCCGCACGTGCTCCAGCTGATCATGGACTCGCTGCGCTACTGGGCCGACGAGATGCACGTGGACGGCTTCCGGTTCGACCTGGCAGCCACGCTCGCGCGGCAGTTCCACGAGGTGGACCGGCTGTCCGCATTCTTCGACCTCGTGCAGCAGGACCCGGTGGTGTCGCAGGTCAAGCTGATCGCCGAACCGTGGGACCTCGGCTCCGGCGGCTACCAGGTGGGCGGCTTCCCCCCGCTGTGGACCGAGTGGAACGGCAAGTTCCGGGACACCGTGCGCGACTTCTGGCGCTCGCAGCCCTCGACGCTCGGCGAGTTCGCCAGCCGCATCACGGGCTCGTCGGACCTCTACGAGCACACCGGGCGCCGGCCGCTCGCGTCCATCAACTTCGTCACGGCGCACGACGGCTTCACGCTCGCGGACCTCGTGGCGTACAACGACAAGCACAACGAGGCCAACGGCGAGGGCAACCGCGACGGCGAGAGCTTCAACCGGTCCTGGAACTGCGGCGCCGAGGGGCCCACGGACGACCCCGCGATCCTTGCGCTGCGCCGCCGTCAGCAGCGCAACTTCCTGGCGACGCTGCTGCTGTCGCAGGGCGTGCCGATGCTGGCGCACGGCGACGAGCTGGGCCGCACCCAGCGGGGCAACAACAACGTCTACTGCCAGGACAACGAGATCTCGTGGGTGGACTGGCAGCTGGACGACGAGCGCGCGGAGCTGCTCGAGTTCACGCGCACGCTGATCCGGCTGCGGCGGACCCACCCCGTGTTCCGCCGCCGGAGGTTCTTCGCGGGACGGCCCGACCACGGCGGCGAGTCCGAGCTGCAGGACATCGCGTGGCTCTCCCCCGCCGGCGCGCACATGGACGACGCGGCGTGGGACAACGACGAGGCGCGCTCCGTGATGGTGTTCCTCAACGGCGAGGCGATCGTCGAGCCGGACACGCGCGGCGCGCCCATCGTCGACGACTCGTTCCTGCTGCTGTTCAACGGCCACTTCGAGCCGACGACGTTCCAGCTGCCCGTCGCGGGGTACGGCGCGCGCTGGACCGTGGTGCTCGACACCGACGGGCGCGTGCCGGCCGGGCGCGCGTTGCGCGCCCGCGCCAAGGTGACGCTGGAGCACCGGTCCGTGGTGCTGCTCACCCGCCCGCCGGCGGCCCGCACGGCCTGACGGCTACCGGCCCTGGCCCTCGCCCGCCGCGGGCCCGTACCGGCCCCACACCGCGGCGCGGACCTGGTTCGGGTCCCGGCGCAGCAGCTCCTCGACGCGCGCCCTGGCACCGGCCGGGTCGCCGCCCAGCGCCGCCACCTGGGCCCGCAGCAGCAGCACGCGGTCGTCGCGCCGTGCGTCCAGGTCGTCCCGGAACAGCAGCATGGTCGGCAACGACGTCGCGAAGTAGTCGATGGTCTGGGGCGTCCGCTCGAGCCGGTCGGCGTAGCCGGCCAGGCCGGCCCGGAGCTCCTCACAGCGGGCGTCGCCGCCCAGGGCGCGCCACGCGAGGGCCGAGTGGAACGTCATCTCGGAGAAGGGCACGTCCCGCATGTCGAGGAAGTCGCCCTCGAACGTCGCGGCGCGTCGCCACCACGCCGCTGCCTCGTCGGGCTCCCCGGCGGCCGCCAGGGCGTCCCCGAGCGCGAGCCACAGGTCGGCGTGGTTGCCCAGCGGGTGGCGGTCCTCGCCGAGGCCGACCGGCACGGCCAGAGCGGAGCGGAGCGTGTCCACCGCCTCCGGCGCGCGGCCGTCGTGCAGCTGGTCCCGCGCGAGGGCGAGGTGCGCGCAGTCCCAGGCGCCGAGCACCTTGCCCTCGCCCCCCTCCCACGGGCCGAACGCGCGGGTGGCGATCACGTCGATCGCTGCCGCGGGCCGCCCGGTGACGGTCAGCAGATCGGCCAGCTCGACGCAGAGGTCGTCGCGCCGGGCGACGACGTCCGGGCGCGCCTCGAGCAGCGCGAGCCGGGTGGCGGGCGGCACACCGCGCCGCTTGGCGAGCTGGTCCCGCTCGTACCAGAGCTTCGCCTCGTCCGGGCGGGCGGCGAGGGCCCGGGCGTAGTGCGCGTCGGCCGCCGCGAGGTCGCGGTCGACGTTGACCGCGGCGACGGCGAGGTTGCGCCACGAGACGTCGTCGGCCGGGTCCAGCGCCGTGGCGCGTCGCCAGTGCTCCTGGGCCTCGTCGTACCGGCGCTGGAAGTACAGCCAGTGGCCGAGCAGCGCGTGCGCCCGCGCATCGGCCTCGTCGTGCGCGAGGGCGTCGGCCAGGAGGTCTGCCTCCTGGAGCCGGCCCGCCAGGCAGCTCGTCGCGTCGCAGGTGCGCGCCTCGTGGAGCGCGTCGCGCGCGCCCGCCACGTCCCCGCCCTCGCGCAGGGCGCGGGCGCGCAGGTAGTGCGCGATCGGCCCGGCGTTGACGAGCTCGGGGTTCGCGCCCGCCTGCCGCCGCGCCGCGACCTCCGCCACCCGCGCCGCCGCCGTCCAGCAGCCCGCCGCGACGTACTCGAAGGCCACGTCGAGGCAGGTCTGCGGGTCGGTGTCCAGGCGCCGGCCGGCGAGGTCGGCCGCCCACCAGTCGAGTGGTTCGCGCTCCAGGTGGGACGCCAGGAGCCGCTCCGCGGCGTCGTCGTCCCCGATCTCGCGCAGGGCGATCACGCGCAGGTCGACGGCCTGGAGGTGCGCGGCGTCGCGCGCCAGGACGCCGGCCAGGCGGTCCGCCACCGAGGCCCACCGGCCGTCCCGTGCGTCCGCGCGGGCCAGCTCCAGCTGGGCGGGCGCAGTCCAGGCCTCGTTCCACGCGGCCTTCGCCAGCGCGTCGCGTGCCTCGTCGAGGCGGCCGAGCGCCACCAGGGCCAGGCCCAGCCGGTAGTGCGCCTCGCCGTCGTACGGGTTGAGGTTGTGCCGGGTGAGCCGCTCCGCGGCCACGCGCGCGAACCGTTCCGCCTCGGCGTACCGGCCCGCCCGGTGGCGCAGTGCGGCGAGCATCGTCGCGGAGCGGCTGTCACCCGGGTCGCGGCGCAACGCCTCGGCGAGGTAGGGCTCCGCCGAGCGCGTCGCGTGCCGGTACTGGTCGAGGTGCCGCGCCGCGAGGTAGAGCTCCTCCACGGTGGGGATCTCCTCCGGCGACGGCAGCGGGGTCACCGGTGCCGGCGGCGTGACGGCACCGGCCGGCGGGCGGGGGCGCCAGGCGACGAGCACGTGGCCGTCGTGCAGGACGCGGACCTCGAGCCGGTCCGCGTCGAGGTGGCCGGGCAGCCGGTGCCCGAGGACCGCCGGCGACCCCGGCGCCAGGTCGTGCCGCTCGTCGAGGAGGACGGACCCGGCCTCGTCGACCAGGAGCACACGGGACCCGGGGCGCTCGGCGGTGACGGCGACGCCGATGCGGACCGCCGTCGCGCCCTCCTCCGCCTCGACGTCCAGTGCGACGGCCGCGTCCAGGCTCGCCTGCTGCACGGGACCCACCTGCTGGATCGGGTACCAGTACTGGGAGAACGACCTGGTCTCGCCCGGCGCGAGGAACGAGAAGTCCGGCTGGTTGTCCGTGAAGGCACCGGCCATCAGCTCGACGTACGGGCCGTCGTCGTCCGTCAGCCGGCGGTCCCAGGCCCAGCCGAACGGCCCGTTGCCCCAGGTCCACTGCTTCTTGCCCGGCGACACCCGGTGGTCCGCCCAGCAGACGAACCCGGCCCGGCGGCCGTGGTCGTAGCCGCCGAAGAAGTCGTCCTGCGTCCCCACGCACATGTAGGACGTCGGCACGGGGATGTTCCGGTACCAGTCGATCCGGTCGGCGTCGGGGTTCTCGGGCGTGACGCGCGCCGGGTAGTCGACTCCGTAGTAGCGGCCGGAGACGCGCGGGAACGTCGCCGTCGCGCGCTTCGCGTGGTCCGCGACGTGGTGCACGTCCGTCGGGAAGAACGACTGGTAGTCGTCGTTGACCGCCGCGGCGACGTTCGACCACCAGAGGAACGTCTGGACGTCGTCGCTGCGGTTGAACAACCGCACGCGCACCTCGACCACGCTGGAGTCCGGCCGCAGCCGCACGCCGTGCGCGCCCTTCATCCGCGTGAACGGGTCATGGTCCGAGCACCACACCGTCACCGCGCCGTCAGGCTCGCGCTCGATCGTCCAGTCGGTGGGCAGGTACGTGGCCGGCCGGTGGTGCTGCGGCCAGTTGAACTCGACACCGCCCGAGATCCAGGGCCCCGCCAGACCCACCAACGCGGGCTTGATGACGTTGTTCCGGTAGAAGAGGTCGTAGCCGTTCGTCTTGTCGAGCGCCACGTGGATGCGCCCGCCCAGCCCCGGCAGGATCGTCAGCCGCACCCAGCGGTTCTCCAGGTGCAGCGCCTCCCAGGCGTGCGGCGCCTTCTGGTGCTCGATCCGCTCGACGAACGGCAGCGGGTACACCCGCCCGGAGGAGCCCTGGTAGACGCGCGTCTCCAGGTATGCCGGGTAGCGGTCCGGCGCTGCAGGCGCGTAGGTGTCGATGACGACCGGCTCGTGCCAGGCCGCCACCGGCGCGCCGAGCTGGTCGGCGGGGACGGCGGGCAGCTCGAGACGGGAGGCGGGCATGTCCTCGACCCTAGGAAGTCCCGCGGCGCGGCGAACATGCCCGTTCGCGGGAGGCGCATGGAGAATCTGACGATGACGGCCGCTGTGGGGCCATGATGGTGCCATGGCCAAGGCGGAGGGCTTCCCGGGGCAGCGGCTGCGCGTCCTGGCTCGTCCCCTCGTCGCCGAGGCGCTCACCCGCCCGGGCACGTCGCGCCTCGTCGTCACGGACTGCGGCATGTTCCCCCGCGCAGCCCAGCACGCGCGCACACGCCCGCAGGGCGTCGACCAGGCGATCGTGCTCGCCTGCACCGAGGGCGACGGTTGGTACCGCACCGGCGGCGAGCGGCACGCGGTCGAGGCGGGCCAGGTGGTCGTGATCCCGCCCGGCGTGCCCCACGCCTACGGTGCCGGCAAGGTCCACCCCTGGACGATCTGGTGGTTGCACCTCGCCGGCGACGACGTCAGGGACCTGCTCCGCGCGGCCGGCCTGGACACGCCGCGCCCGCCGGTCTGGGTGGACGACCTCTACCGCCTGACCGCCCTGATCGACGAGGCGCTGACGCACCTGGAGCACGACGACTCCCCCGGCGCGACGATGGGGGCGTCCGGCGCCGCGTGGCACCTGCTCGCCCTGCTCACACCCGACCAGCGTCCGTCGCGTGACCGGATGGACCCCGTCCGCCGGGTGATCGGCTTCCTCCAGAGCCAGGTCGCCACCCGGACGACGGTCGCGGAGCTCGCGGCGATGGCCAACCTCTCGCCGTCCCACTTCGCCGCGCTCTTCCGCCGCGCCACCGGCCTCGGCGTGCTCCAGTACCAGACCAGCCTGCGCATGACGAAGGCTCGCGTGCTCCTCGACACCACCGACGACCCCGTCAGCGCCGTCGCCCGGACCGTCGGGTACGCCGACCCGTTCTACTTCTCGCGCCAGTTCCACGCGATCCACGGGATGGGCCCGTCCGCCTACCGCGCCGCGGCCAAGGGTTGATCAGCCCGCCGCGGCAAGGGACGCCCGCAGCGCGGCGACGCGCGTCCGGATCTCCTCGTCGCTCCCCCGGGTCAGCCCGCTGCCCATCCCGACCGCCACGCCACCCGCCGTGATCCACGCCGCCGCGTTCGCCTCGGTCACGCCGCCCGTCGGCACGATCGGGACCCACGGCAGCGTGGCGCGCACCGCCTTGAGGAAGTCGAGCCCGAGCGCTGACGCCGGGAACAGCTTGACGGCGTCCGCGCCGGCCTCCAGCGCGTCGACGATCTCGGTGGGCGTCGCGCAGCCGACGAGCGCCGCCAGCCCGTGCCGGTGGGCGGTGACGATCACGTCGGCCGAGAGGTTGGGCGTGACGACGAAGCGCGCACCGGCCCCCGCCGCGGCCGAGGCCTCCCCCGGGCTGAGCACGGTGCCGACCCCGACGAGGACGCCCGAGCCGCGCACGCGCTCGACGATCCGCAGCGCGCCGGGCGTCGTCATCGTCACCTCGACCACCGGCAGGCCCGCGCCGACGACGGAATCGACCGCGCGGGCGGCACCCGTCTCGGTGTGCTCGCGGACGATCGCGACGACGCGGGCCGCCTCGACGGCCGCCATCGTGTGCCAGCGGTAGCTCATGGGTGGACTCCCAGCTCGTCGGAGAAGGTGGCGCAGAACAGGTCGACGGCGGCCAGCTCCACGGCGTCGAGCCGCCAGGCGGGCGCGCGGCAGTGCGCGGTGCTGATCAGGCCGCGCCGCACCGAGATCTCCTTCTCCGCGGCGACGATCAGCTCGACGCCCTGCATCCAGTAGGAGAGCCAGGGCAGCAGGCGGCCGTGGAGGATCGCCGCGCGCTCGTCGTCCCCCGCCTCCAGAGCGTCCCAGATCGCGAGGTACAGCTCGACGAACGAGCATCCCGGCTGCACGCCGACCGCGCCGCGCCGGTGGGCGTCGATCATCTGGAGCCCGGCGTAGCCGACGAAGGCGGGGATCGGGTCGTCGAGCGCCGCCAGCGCCGCGATGAGGCGACCGGGCGGGTTCGACTCCACCTTGACGGCCGCAAGGTTGGGGTGCGCCGCCCGCAGCCGGGCGAAGGCCGCGACGTCGAGGCTGCTGCCCGTCTGCACCGGCGCGTACTGGATGATCACGGGCGTGGGCGCCACCGCCGCCAGCACGGCCTCGCAGTGCGCGAGCACGGCCGCCGCCGGTGGCCCCGCGAGGTACGGCGGCAGCACGTTGACCGCGCCCGCGCCCGCCTCGACCGCCCGGGTCGCACGCGCGACCGCCACCCGGGTGGCGTGGTCCGGGACCGATCCGATCACGGTGACGGCCGGGTGGTCGGTCGCGACCCGGTACAGCTCGGCGGAGAGCGTCTCGCGCTCGTCGTCCGTCAGCTTGTAGAACTCCGAGGCGAACGCCGGGAACAGCACCGAGCCCACCCCGGTCCCCAGCACGTGGTGCGCCAGGTGAGCGAACGAGTCGACGTCGATCTCGCCGTCGGCCGTGAACGGGACCTCGAGCACGGGGCTGACGCCGGACAACCTGGCCGCCATCTAGAACGCCACCTTCGGCACGCCGTCGCCGCTCCCGCCGACGAGGAAGTCCAGGTCGACGCCCTCGTCGGCCTGGAGCACGTGCTCCGTGTACAGCCGCACCCAGCCGCGCTCCGCCGCCGGCGGCGCCGGCACCCACGCCGCCGCGCGCCGGCCGAGCTCCTCCTCGTCCACCAGAACATCGAGGCGCCGCGCGGGAACGTCGAGGCGCACCAGGTCGCCCGTGCGGACGAGCGCCAGCGGGCCGCCGATCGCCGCCTCCGGCGCGACGTGCAGCACCACGGTGCCGAACGCGGTCCCGCTCATCCGCGCGTCGGAGACGCGCACCATGTCGGCGACGCCCGCCGCCAGGAGCCGGGCCGGCAGCGGCAGGTTGCCCACCTCCGGCATCCCCGGGTAGCCGACCGGGCCGGTGTTGCGGACCACGAGCACCGTGTCCGCGTCGACCGGCAGGTCGGGGTCGTCGGCGCACGCGACGTAGTCGGCCAGCGAGTCGAAGACGAGCGCCGGGCCGGTGTGTCGCAACAGCGAGGGCGTCGCCGCCGACACCTTGACCACCGCGCCGCGCGGCGCGAGGTTGCCGCGCAGCACCGCGATGGCCGCACCTGCGGGCAGCACCGGGTCGGTGAGCGGGCGGATCACACCGGGGTCGCTCGGGGCCGGCCCGACCGCCTCGCGCAGCGGCGTGCCGCCGACCGTCGTCGCGTCGAGGTCGAGGCGTCCGGCCAGCTCGTGGAGCAGCGCCGGCATGCCGCCCGCGTACGCGAACTCCTCCATGAGGAACCGGCCGGACGGCATGAGGTCGACGAGCAGCGGCACCTCGCGGCCGGCGGCGTCGATGTCGTCGAGCGAGAGCGGCACGCCCGCGCGGCCCGCCAGGGCCAGCAGGTGGAGCACGGCGTTGGTCGAGCCGCCGATCGCGGCGAGCACCACGACGGCGTTGCGGAAGGCCGCGCCGGTGAGCACCTGCGACGGCCGGGGCCCGGCCGTCGCCATCGCGACGGCGCGCGCGCCGGTCAGCTCGGCGAGGACGGCCCGGCGGGAGTCGACGGCCGGCAGCGCGGCGGCGTTCGGCAGCGTCATGCCCAGCGCTTCGGCCAGGCAGGACATCGTCGAGGCCGTTCCCATGGTCATGCAGTGCCCGGCGCTGCGGTTGAGGCAGGTCTCGAACTCCGCGAAGTCCTCCGGTGCGACCCGTCCCGAGCGCAGGTCCTCGCTCATCCGCCAGATGTCGGTGCCGGAGCCCACGTCCCGGCCGCGGTACTTGCCGTTGAGCATCGGTCCGCCGGGCAGCAGGATCGCCGGCACGTCGACCGACGCCGCGCCCATCAGCGCGGCCGGGGTGGTCTTGTCGCACCCGGTCAGCAGCACCACCGCGTCGACCGGCTGCGCCCGCACCTGCTCCTCGAGCTCCATCGCCGTCAGGTTGCGGTAGAGCATCGAGGTCGGCCGCAGCAGCGGCTCCGACAGCGACATCACGGGGAACTCGAGCGGCACTCCCCCCGCCTGGAGGACACCTCGGCGCACGTGCTCCGCCAGCCCCCTCAGGTTGAGGTTGCACGGCGTCATCTCGGACCACGTCGTCGCGATGCCGACGATGGGCCGGCCGTCGAACTGGGTGTCGGAGAAGCCGGCGGCGCGCAGGTGGTGGCGCGCGATGAACCCGGCCTTGCCTGACGGTCCGATCCAGGCCCGGCTGCGCAGCGTTCCGGTCATCGCGTCACCGGGTCCTGGAGCAGGGCCGACCGGCCGCCGTCCACGACGAGCGACGTGCCCGTGACGAAGCCCGCCTCTTCGTCGTTCGCGAGGAAGGCGATCGCGCGCGCCACCTCGTCGGGCCGGCCGATCCGGCCCAGCGGGTGCAGGGACTCGACGCGCTGCCGCTCGGCCGCCGGGTCGTCGAACGTCCCGAAGTACGCGACGTTGATCGGGGTGTCGACGTACCCCGGCACAACGGCGTTCGCGCGAAAGCCCCGGCCCGCCAGCTCGATCGCCAGCGACTGCGTCAGCGCCTGCATCCCCGCCTTCGCGACGTTGTAGGGGAACACGCCCGGCAGGGTCGCGAACGCGTGGTTCGACGAGACGTTGACGATCGCGCCACCGCGCTCCCCCGCCCGCTCGGCGAACCTGCGGGAGGTCAGCCACGCCGCGCGCAGGTCGAGCGCGAGGCACGCCTCCATGTCGGCAGGGGCCGCGTCCAGCACGCCGTGGAACCGGTTGGCACCGGCGTTGTTGACGAGCGCGTCCACCGTGCCGAACGCGGCGTACGCGGCGTCCACCAGGCGGGCCGGCCCGTCCTCGTCGGACAGGTCCACGGCGACGAAGACCGCACCCGGGCCACGCCCGGCCAGCTCGCCGGCCAACGCCGTCCCGCGCGCCGCGTCGGTGCCGTGCACCACGGTCCGGGCCCCGAGCGCCGTCAGGTGCCGGACGGTCGCCTCGCCGATGCCGCGGGTCGAGCCGCTCACCACCACGCGTCGCCCGGCCCAGTAGCCCGTCATCGTGCCGGTAGTCCCCGCGGCTACTTGGGTAGCCCGACGCGCCGCTCGCCCGAGGACAGCTGCTGCACGACGACCGCGGCGACGAGCAGGACGCCCTGGGCGACGTTCTGCCAGAACGGGTTGAACCCGAGCATCGTCATGCCGTTCACGAGGACGCCGAGCAGGATCACCGCGAGGATCGTGCTCCCGATGGAGCCCTTGCCGCCGCGCAGCGCGGCGCCGCCGAGCGCGGCCGCGGTCACCGCCTGGAACTCCAGCCCCTCGGACCCGGACACCGGCTGGCCCGACCCGGTGCGCGCCGTGATCAGGAGTCCCGAGATCGCGGCGACGAAGCCGGCGAGGACGAACACGAAGAGGATGTGCCGGTTGATGTTGATGCCGGCCAGGCGCGCGGCGGTGTCGTTGCCGCCGACCGCGTAGACGTTCCGCCCGACGCGCGAGTACCGCAGCATCAGGTGGATCACCACCGCCGCGAGAGCCAGCACCCAGATCAGCGTGGGAACGCCGAGGATCCCGCCGCGCGCCAGGAAGAGGTAGAACGGATCGGACCCGGTGTAGCCCTGGGCGCGACCGTTGGACACCAGCTGCGCGATCCCCTTGTAGGTGGCCAGTGACGCCAGCGTGGCGATGAGCGGAGTGACGCGCCCGTAGACGACGACCATGCCGTTGAGCAGACCGCAGATCGAGCCGATCGCCAGCGCCCCGACGACCGACACCAGGGCGTTCGACCCGGTGGCGGTGAAGATCATCGCGGACGTCACCGAGGCGAGGCCCGCCACGGAGCCGAGCGTGAGGTCGATGCCGCCCATGATGATCACGACCGTCTGGACGAGGGCGACCAGGCCGGAGATCGCCACCGCGGTGCCGATCGTCTTGATGTTCGACGCGAGGAAGAAGTTCGAGTTCCGCGAACCGATGACGCCCACGAGCACGGCTATCGCGACGATGAGCGAGACGTTCTGGAGCCCGACGGTCTGCAGCAGGCGCCGAGCGACCGAGCTCGTCGTGCGGGTCGGGGCGGCCACGGCAGGCGTCGTGGCCGCGTCCTTGGTGGTGGTCACGCGGGTACTCCTTCGGTGTCGAGTTCGTCAGCCATCGCCAGGGCGAGGATCTTCTCCTCGGTGGCCTGCTCGCGGCTCAGCTCCCCGTTCACGTGCCCGTTCTGCATCACCACGATGCGATCGGCCAGGCCGAGCACCTCCGGCAGCTCGGACGAGATCATCAGGATGGCCGCGCCGTTCGCGGCGAGCTGGTCGATGATCGTGTAGATCTCCGCCTTGGCGCCGACGTCGACACCGCGGGTGGGCTCGTCCAGGACGAGGATCTGCGACTGCTTGGCGAGCCAGCGGGCGAGGACGACCTTCTGCTGGTTGCCGCCGGACAGGTTCTCCACGCGCTGCTCGGGCGATGGTGTGCGGATGTCGAGCCGTGCGATGTACGTCGCGACGAGCTTGCGTTCCTGCCGGTCGGAGACCATGCCATAGCGGCTGAGCCGGCGCAGGACCGCCAGGGCGATGTTGTCCCGGACGCTGCGGATCAGGATCAGCGCGTCCGCCTTGCGCTCCTCCGGCGCCAGACCGATGCCCACGCGGATCGCGTCCTGCGGCGTGCGGCACCTCAGGGCCTTGCCGAACGCGGTGACGGACCCCGAGCGCACGGGGCGGTCGCCCGCGATGGCGAGCGCCAGCTCGCTACGGCCGGCGCCGACGAGGCCCGCCAGCGCGACGATCTCGCCACGCCTGACGTGGAGCGACACGTCCTGGACGTCGTCCGTCGTGACGTGCTCCAGGCGGAGCGCCTCCTCGCCCGCCTGGTGCGACTCGCGGTGGTACATCTGCGACAGGTCACGGCCGACCATCATCTGGATGATGTCGTCCTGGGTGACCTCCGCCACCGCGCGCGACCCGACCAGCCGGCCGTCGCGCAGCACCGTGACGCGGTCGGCGATCTGGAACACCTCGCGCAGCCGGTGGGAGACGTAGGCGATCGCGCGGCCGTCGTCGCGCAGACGGCGGATGATCGCGAAGAGTGCGTCGATCTCGTGGTCCGAGAGCGAGGACGTCGGCTCGTCGAAGCAGACCACCCGCGGGTCGTCGATCAGGGCCCGCACGATCTCGACGAGCTGACGCTGTGCCGGCGAGAGCGTCGCCGCGACCTGACCTGGGTCGAGCAGGTGGTCGAAGCCGAGCCGCACGAGGTCGGCCGCGGCGTTGCGGCGCAGCACCGCCTGCGAGATGGCCCCTCGGGTCCCCGGCAGCTTGCCCAGGTAGAGGTTCTCGGCCACCGTGACGTGCGGCACGATCTCGGGTTCCTGCGCGATCACCCGCAGCCCCGCTCGACGGGCGTCATGCGGGGTGGCGAACGCGACGGGCTCGCCACCGAGGGTCAGCTCGCCCGCGTCGGGGCGGTAGTCGCCGTTGAGGATCTTGAGCAGGGTCGACTTCCCGGCCCCGTTCTCGCCCATCAGCGCCGTCACCTGACCGGCCGGCAGGTCGAGGTCGACCTGGTCGAGCGCGAGCACCCCCGGGAACCGTTTGGTCATCCCCCGCGCGGTCAGCGGCTGTGCGGTGCGAACGGCCTCGTCCGCCATCGGTGCATCTCCCTCGCGTGGTCCGTCGTCGGTCGGGCAGCCGCCCGGGGTTGGCCCCTTCATGATGGGCCCACCCCGGGCGACGGGTCACGTCAGGTGCACTGGACCCCGGCGGCCTCGTACGAGGCCGCGTCGACCATGTGCGTGTCGGCGATCGTCGTGGGCGGCAGCGCCACGCCGTCGCGGACGTTGGCGACCATCGCCTTGACGGCGGCCGAGCCGACGTCCCAGCCGGAGATGTACAGCGCGGCCTTGTTGCCCGAGTCCAGGCCGGCGGCCCAGTCCTTGCAGGTCAGGTACGCGCCGAGGCCCACGCCGATGACGTTCGCCGGCGCGAAGCCGGCGTTGCCGAGCGCCGTGACGGCGCCGGTCTCGGACTCGTCGTTGCAGCCCCAGACCACCCAGTTGGTCACTCCCTGGTGCCCGGTGATCGTCGCCGCGGTCTTGTCGAGCGAGTCGGTGACGGAGGCGTCGGTGCCGATGTCGACGACCTCGGGCACGTTGCCCTCGCCGACGGCCTGCGTGAACGCGTCGAGAGCGCCTTCGACGCGCTGGACGCAGACGGACAGGTCGGGCTTGTAGACGGACAGGATCTTGGTGTTCTCCGGCGTCCAGCCGGCCGCCTGGTACAGCTCGGCGGCCTTCTCGCCCACCGAGTTGCCCATCGCCGTGCCGTCGAAGCCGGTGAACGGCGCCTCCGCGCCGGACTCGTCCTTGATGATGTCGTCCGAGGCCATGAGCGGGATGCCGGCCTCCTTGGCCAGGGAGATCACCTGCGGCCCGACCGCCTGGTCCGGCACGACGATGATGATGCCCTTGACGCCGCGAGCGATCGCGGCCTCGACCTCGCTGATCGCCTTGTTGGCGTCGTCGCCGAGGTTCGCGACGGTCACCGTGACGTCACCGAGCTCCTCGGCCGCCGCCTTGGCACCGTCCGCCTGATCGACGAAGTACTGCTGGTCGCCCTGCTTCTGCAGGTAGGCGATCTCGATAGGGCCCGCGACGGGCTCGTCGCCCCCCGTCTCCGTAGGCCCGGGCGTCTCCTGCCCCGACGAGCACGCGGCGGCGCTCAACGCGAGCGCGACACATGCGGCGCCGATGACGGACCTGCGCCATGAAGATGTCCTCATTGCCATCCCTCTCAGTAGTTGGTACGTCACCAAGAGGCGGAGCGGGCCGTCGCCGGCCGTGCGCCACCTCGTTGGGGCCCTGTCTTACGTGGTATTCCATCAGTAGGATTATTGGATAATATGCTTGCAGCCTCGGGGTGTCAACGTCCCGCCGCGGCCGTCCCGTCCTCGTCCTGATCGCATTCCACGCCGGCTCCGAGCCCACCATCGACCGCAGCGCCGCGGGAATGTCGGTTCGGACGGCGGGCCTGGACAACACGACGGACCGCGACGACGCCGCCGCGAGCGGCCGTCAGCCCGCGGCCCGCCCGAAGGACAGCTCGCACCACCACGACAGCGTCGAACCTGCTGCGACCACGGGCACCCGGGCGCGCTCCAGCGCCGGCGCGAGCGAGTCGTAGTAGCCCGTCGACGGCTCGATCGCCACCACGGGCTCCCGTGAGTACGCACAGCGGTCGAGCCACACGCCCAGGTAGGGCGTCACGGTGGGGTCCCACGTCATTGTCAGGCTCCGGCCGCCTCGGCGCACGAGGTGCGCGGCCGCCGCACGGTCCTCCGGCCCCAGGTAGAACTTGCGGCAGCCGCCCGGCTCGAGCGTGTCCACCCGGCACAGCCCCGGCTCGAGCCGCACGGGAACGGCCGGCTCGACCGTCACGTCGAACACCCGCCCCGCCGCCGTCTCCAGGCGCACCTCGCTGCCGCGCGGGGCGACGAGCTGGGGATGGGCGGCCCACAGGAAGGGCACGTCGGCATCGCCCGCCTGGAGGACGTACTCGATGCGCAGCCGACGCCCGCGGGCCTCCAGGCGCCGGGCCAGCCGGTAGCCGAACGAGGGGCCCGACGCGGTCAGCCACTCGCCCTCGACGCGCCACCGTTGCGTCCACAGCTCGCCGTGGTCCGGCAGCTCGCGCCCGGCGACCGTGCAGGCGACGATCGACGGCGCGCACTCGTCCCAGCCGCACATCTCGGCGTCGGTGAACCCCGCACCCGGCTCCGCCGGTGGGGGCAGCGGCAGGAGCGGCTGCGCCAGCCATTCCACACCGTCCGTCCGCAGCGACACGATCTTCCCTCCGCGCCGTGGGCTGACCCGCGCGGTCCACCCGTCACCCGTGACGCCGAGGACCGGTTCGCCCCACCACGTCGCCGACCGCATCGCGGCGCTCAGCGGCCTTCGGCCCGGATCGTCTGGCCGCCGTCGACCACGAGCTGGGCCCCGGTGATGTACGCGGCGTCTGCCGACGCGAGGAAGGCGATCGCTCCGGCGCATTCCGCCGCGGTGCCGAGGCGGCCCAGCGCCGTGCCGTCGGCGACGGCCGCCATCGCCTCCGCCGTGACGTCGTCCCACGTCGGCGTGAGGATCGGGCCGGGGATCACCGCGTTGACGCGCACCGCGGGGCCGTACTCCACGGCGAGCTGGCGGGTGAGCGCCAGCACGCCGCCCTTGGCCGCGGCATAGGCGGGGTGCCGCTTCCATGCGACGACACCGTGCACGCTCCCGACGTTGATCAGCGTGCCGCGCGCCTCGATCAGGTCCGGCATGAACGCGCGCACCGAGTGGTAGACCGCCGAGAGGTCCACGTCGATCTGCCGCGCCCAGGACGCCTCGCTCAGCTCGTGCGCCGGCAGCGTCTCGAGCGCGTACGCGTTGTTGACGATCACGTCCACGCGCCGGCCCGCCGCGTGCAGCTCGTCGCGCAGCGCCGACCACTGGGCGGTGACCGCCACGTCCAACCCGTGCGCCACCGCCTGCCCGCCGGACCCGCGGATCTCCTCCGCGACCCGTTCCGCCTTGGCGGCCGTCCGGTTCGTCACGACGACGAAGGCGCCTTCCGCCGCGAACCGCACGGCCGTCGCCGCGCCGATCCCGCTGCCGCCGCCGGTGACGACCACGGTGGAACCGTCGAACCTCAACGTCCCTCCCACCTCAGACCCTCGGCCAGCGCCAGGAGCGCCGGCCCCTGCCCCCACGGCACCCGGAACCCGCGGGGCACGTGCGCGTAGTGCGACGGCTCCGTGCAGGCCATGACGGCCGCCGAGACCTCGGCGAGGGTACCGTCAGGCCCGATCCCGGCCCGCACCGCCGCTGTCGCCAGCCGGGCCGCGTCCTCGATCTCCCGACCACCGAGCACGCCGGTCCGCAACCCGCGGTAGAAGCCTGCCGCCATGAAGGCGGCCGTCGAGAACTCGTCACCCGACGCCGGGTCGTCGACGACGGCGGACCAGTGCCCGTCGGATCGCTGGAGCGCGACGAGCCGCGCGACGAGCCGCTCGACGGCCCCGCGCAGCGCCTTCCGCGCCGCGGCGTGCGGCTCGGGGTCGTCCAGGGCGTCCAGCTCGTCGAGCACGTCCAGGAGGCCGAGGATCGCCCAGCCCTGGCCGCGCCCCCAGCCAGGGCCGAACGTGCCGGGCACGCCGTCGAGCACGAAGTGGTCGAACAGGCCGTCGGCCTGCTGGAGCACGTCGACGTACGTCAACGCCTGTGCCACGCCCGCCTCGAGCAGCGGCGCGGACTGCACCGCCCTGCCGAGGGCCGTCAGGAACGGCGGGTCGAAGTGCAGGCAGTCGAGGAACGAGCCCGGCGGTGCGTCGGCGACCCACGCCGCCTCCCGCCCGGCCAGCCGGGCAGGCCCGTACGGGTGCATCAGCGGCGAGTGCTGCCACGTGCGGTACAGACCCCGGATCGTCGGCCGGGCGACGAGGTGCTCCGCCAGTCCCACGGCGGCCTCGAGCAGGTACGGGTCCGCCCGGCGCTCCGCGAGGCGGACGATCGCCCAGCCGGGTGCCGTGCAGTCCAGCTCGCGGTACGGCGTCGCGCGGCTGGCCCAGGCCCGGGCCCAGCCCTGCGCGAACGCCGCCCACCGGTCGTCGCCCAGCAGGTCGCTCGCCTCGAGGAGAGCCTCGAACGCGACCGAGTCGCCGAAGTTCCAGGTCTGGTACGGCAGCGCGGTCAGGCTCTCCGCGAGGGTGCGGATGACCGTCCGGTCGTCGGCGGCGCTCACGGGCGCGCCCGGAAGGTCGGCGGCGTGGCCGCCAGGTCGACCACCGCGTCCCCGCGCTCCGCGAGCCACTCGACATGGCCGGCGACCGGGAACGCGAACGCGCTCGCCACACCCTCGCTCGGCCAGGCGCCGATCCTCCCCGTCAGGTCGTCGAGCAGGCGGACCAGCGTGGTCCCCGCCTCGCCCGCGCGCCGCAGGCTCGCGCGGACCTGCTCGTCGAGCTCGAGGACGAACCGCTCGGACTCGTCGAGGAACGCGGTGACCGCCGCGCCCTCGAAGACGCCGTAGTGCGCCGTCAGCAGGCGCACCGGGGCGAGCTCGCGCACCCGGGCGATCGTCGCCAGGTACGGGGCGACGTGGCGGTAGGTCGGCGGGAACGCCGGCGCCCCGTCCGCCAGCGGGACCGCGCTGCCGAGGATCGCGTCCGCGATCGCGAGCGATCCCGAGGACTCGTCCCACACCGCGAGGTGCCCCCACGTGTGCCCGGGCAGGTGCAGCAGCGTCACGGCGTGGTCGCCGAGGTCGATGGACTCGCCACCCGACACCGCGAGATCGACGGCGGCCTCGTGCGTCACCTCGCGCTGCCAGGCAAGGCCCGCCTCGCCCTCGTGGACGCCATGCGTGGCGGCGAACGGCTCGCCGCGACCGGTGACGTACGCGCCGAAGTCCGCCATCAGCGGCGCGTCCGCGCTGTGCGCGACGACCCGGGCGGCCGGCAGGTGCTCGCGGACGTCCCCGATACCGCCGAAGTGGTCGACGTCGCAGTGGGACGCCACGACGTGCTCGACGGACCGTGCATCCAGCCCGTGCTCGGCGAGGTAGGGCAGGACGTATGCCGGCACGGTCCCGGCCACGCCCGCGTCGTAGAGCACGGCCCGCGCGGGGCCGGTGAACAGGTAGAGGTCGCAGCGCCGGTCCCCCAGCGGGGTCTCGATCCGGTGGACGCTCACCGGCTCACCGCCCTTCGAAGCGCGGCTCGCGCTTCTCCGCGAAGGCCGCCCGGCCCTCGGCGGCGTCCTCCGTCATCATGCAGTAGGCGAACGAGTCGTTCTCCACCAGCAGCGCCGCGTCGAGCGGCACGTTCTGCGCCACCCGCACCATGTACTTGGTGCGCTGGACCGCGATCGGGGACCGTGACGCGATGGTCTCCGCCAGCCGGCGCGCGGCGTCCTGAAGATCCTCGGGCTCGACGAGCTGCTCGACGAGGCCGATCCGCAGCGCCTCCGGCCCGTCGATCCGGTCCCCCGTCAGCAGCAGCAGGGAGGCCTGGCCGGGCCCGACGAGGCGGGCGAGCAGCTGTGTCTGACCCGAGCCGCCGTGCCAGCCCCAGCGGATCTCGCCGGCACCGAACGAGGACCGGGCGGTGGCGATCCGGACGTCCGACGCGCAGGCCATCTCCAGGCCGCCGCCGATGCAGTACCCGTCGATCGCCGCGACCACCGGCTTGCGGACCAGGTGCACCGCGCGGGCGTAGTCCTTGCGGGCGTCGAACCGGTTCCGGTACTGCCAGTTGGTGCCGTAGCCGTCCAGGTCGGTGATGTCGCTCCCCGCGCAGAACGCACGGCCGGGGGCGCCCGTCAGCACCACGACGCGAACGTCGTCGTCGTTGTTGATCTCGTACTGGAGCTCGTTCATCCGTTGGTCCATCGCGACCGTCATCGCGTTGAGCTTCGCCGGCCGGTTGAGCTCGATCGTCAGGACGTACCCGTCCCGCCGGACCCTGATCTCGTCGTTCTCCTCGCTCA
>Ga0255334_1000278_pt1 | contig 47654 bp, 46 predicted proteins | sample EtOH5_35cm_T3_12_FD_202080 | JGI IMG/M metagenome (GOLD analysis project Ga0255334, IMG submission 202080) | Sandy soil microbial communities from University of British Columbia, Vancouver, Canada - EtOH5_35cm_T3_129 | ecosystem: Engineered > Artificial ecosystem > Sand microcosm > Unclassified ...
CTGCCGGCGCGGACAGCCTGGTAGCAGCGCTCGCCGAGGTCGCGGACCCCGACGAGGCGCTGCTGACGCTCACCAAGCTCGCGGGCGCCGTGCGGGGGGACGACGAGCTTTCCGCCCTGCTCGCGGGCGCGCTGAGCCAGGCAGGCGCCGCTCGTGACCGGCTGCTCAAGGTCGCGGGGGCGTCGACGGCCCTCGGCAGCGTGCTCGTCGCCCACCCGCAGAACCTCCGCGCGCTGTTCGACGAGACGCCGGGCACCGGCGTCGACGTCCGCGAGGTGCGCGCCGAGCTGCTCGCCGTCGTCGGCGCGGACCCGGACGCGCCGTTGCCCGTCGCCACGGTGACGGGCAACCCCGGCATCGACGCGATGCGCCGCGCCTACCGCACCCGGCTGCTGCGGATCGCCGCGACGGACCTCGTGGCGCCCGATCCGCTGACGCGGCTGCCGGGCGTCGCCGCCGCGCTCGCGGACCTCGCCGGCGCCGCGCTGGAGGCGGGCCTCGCCCTGGCGCGGGCGGACCAGCCGCACGCCGGCGCCGGCGTGCGGCTCGCCGTCATCGGCATGGGCAAGGGCGGTGGGCGCGAGCTGAACTACGTCAGCGACGTGGACGTGGTCTACGTCGCCGAGCCGGCGCCGGGCGTGAGCGAGGTGGACGCGCTCGCGGTCGGCGCGAGACTGGCGGCCGGCCTCGCGCGCGCGTGCTCGACTCCCTCGGGTGAGCCCGCGCTGTGGCCGGTCGACGCCGCGCTGCGGCCCGAGGGCAAGGACGGGCCTCTGGTGCGCACCCTGGCGAGCCACCGCGCCTACTACGAGCGGTGGGCGCGCACATGGGAGTTCCAGGCCCTGCTCAAGGCGCGCCCGCTGGCCGGAGATGTCGAGCTCGGCCAGGCGTACGTCGAGGCCACGCAGCCGTTCGTGTGGGCGGCGGTGGGCCGCGAGAACTTCGTCGAGGACGCCCAGGCGATGCGCCGCCGCGTGGAGCGGCACGTGCCGCTGGCCGAGGCGGACCGGCAGATCAAGCTCGGCCCGGGCGGGCTGCGCGACGTCGAGTTCTCGATCCAGCTGCTCCAGCTGGTCCACGGGCGGGCCGACGACCAGATCCGCTCCGGCGCCACGCTGACCGCCCTCCAGCAGCTCGCCTCGGCCGGCTACGTGGGCCGCGACCACGCGGGCCAGCTCTCCGTGTGCTACCGGTTCCTGCGGGTGCTGGAGCATCGCATCCAGATGTGGCGGATGCAGCGCACCCACCTGATGCCGAGCGCCGAGCCGGACCTGCGGCGGCTCGCCCGCTCGCTGGGCATGCGGGCCGAGGGGGCGGAAGGGCTCGTCGAACGCTGGCTCCAGGTGCGCCGGGACGTGCGCCGGCTGCACGAGGAGCTGTTCTACCGCCCCCTCCTGCCCGCGACGGCCCGCCTCTCGGAGGCGGACGTCGCCCTCGCGCCCGAGGCGGCCAGGGAACGTCTCGCCGCGCTCGGTTACCGCGACCCGGCCGGCGCCACCCGGCACATCGCCGCGCTGACCGAGGGTGTCTCGCGGCGGGCGGCGATCCAGCGCCAGCTGCTCCCGGTGATGCTGGGCTGGTTCGCCAACGGGCCGGACCCTGACGGTGGCCTCCTCGCGTTCAGGCAGCTGTCCGACGAGCTCGGGAGCACCCACTGGTACCTCAAGCTGCTCCGCGACTCCGGCACCGCGGCCGAGCGGCTCGCCCGGGTGCTGTCGACGTCCCGCTACGTGGCGCACGCGCTGACCCGCTCGCCGGAGTCGGTGGTGTGGCTCGACGACGACGACGAGCTGGAGCCGCGCACCGCGGACCGGCTCGACGCGGAGGTCGACGCCGTCCTCACCCGCTCGGACGACCCGGTGCCCGCCGCGACGGCCCTGCGCGCGCTGCGCCGGCGCGAGCTCGCGCGGACCGCCGCCGCGGACGTGCTGGGCGTCACCACGGGCATCCGCGCCTCGCAGAGCCTGACGGCCGCGGCCGACGCGGTGCTCGCCGGCGCGCTGCGCATCGCCCGTTGGGAGGCGCGGCACGAGCGCGGGCTCGCCGACGACCCCGCCCGGATGCTCGTCGTGGCGATGGGCCGGCTGGGTGGGGGAGAGGTCGGCTACTCGTCGGACGCCGACGTGCTGTTCGTCTACGACCCCGCGCCCGGCGTCGAGCCGGGCGAGGCCCACGAGTACGCGATGGCCTCGGCCACCCGGCTGCGAGCGCTGCTCGGCGACGTCGGACCCGAGCCGCCGCTCGCCGTCGACGCCGACCTGCGGCCCGAGGGGCGCAACGGCCCGCTGGTGCGCTCGCTCGACTCCTACGCGCAGTACTACGGACGGTGGACCGAGGTCTGGGAGGTCCAGGCGCTGCTGCGCGCGCGGCCCGTGGCGGGGGACGACGAGCTCGCAGAGCGGTTCGTCGCGCTGATCGACCCGGTCCGGTACCCGGCCGGGGGCATCGACGCCGCCGCCGTGCGCGAGGTGCGCCGCATCAAGGCGCGCGTCGAGGCGGAGCGGCTGCCGCGCGGCACCGAACCCGCACGGCACCTCAAGCTGGGCCGAGGCGGCATCTCCGACGTCGAGTGGACCGTGCAGCTGCTCCAGCTCCAGCACGCGCACGAGGTGCCGCGGCTGCGCACCACCACGACGATCGGCGCGCTCGCCGCCGCGACGCAGGCCGGCCTGCTCGCGCCCGACGACTCGGCGGCGCTCGTCGAGGCATGGGAGCTCGCCTCCCGGATCCGGGACGCCAACGTGCTGTGGACCGGCCGCGCCGACGGCCCGCACGCCGACGTGCTGCCGCACGACCGCGCGGCCCTGGCGGGCCTCGCGCGCGTCATGGGGTACCCGGCGGGCTCGTCGGGCACTCTGGAGGAGAGCTACCTGCGCACCGCGCGCCGCGCGCGGCAGGTGGTGCAGCGGGTGTTCTACGGCTGACGACATCGTCGCGGGGCATCCCACCGGCCGCAGCGAGGAATGCCGCGGGTATCGAGCCCGGCACCGTCCTCATCGCACGAGCGGATGGCCATGGCCGGATCACGCCCGGGACGGATGGGTCGATACGAGAGTGCGGCTGCGCGCCGCGCCCGGCCTGTGACTGCCCGGCCGGGGGTCGTGCTCGACGCCTCTGCGGTGCTCGCCCGGGTGCTGCGGGAGAACGGCTACGCATCCTCGAGAAGTGCGCGGATGTCATCGGCGTCCAGCCCCCGGGAGAACGCCTGCTCGTCGTCACCGAGCACGGCGTCGAACAGCCTCCCCTTGCGCTCGGCCAGGGCCATGACCTTCTCCTCGATGGTGTTGGCGGAGACCAGCCGGTTGACCATGACCTTCCGTGTCTGCCCGATCCGGTGGGTGCGGTCGATCGCCTGCCGTTCGACGGCGGGGTTCCACCACGGGTCGAGCAGGAACACGTGGTCCGCCTCGGTCAGGTTGAGACCGAACCCGCCGGCCTTGAGGCTGATGAGGAACAGCGGTGCGCCGCCGTCCTTGAACCGATCGATCACCGCTGTCCGGTGGGTGGTCTTGCCGTCCAGGTACTCGAAGCGGATCCCGTCCCGTCGGCAGCGCTCGGCCACGAGGGCGAGATACCCGGTGAACTGGGAGAACACCAGCGCTCGGTGCCCCTCGGCGACGACCTCTTCGAGCTGCTCGACGAGGGCTTCGAGCTTGGAGGACGGCACCTCGTGGTAGGCGTCGTCGACGAGGCCGGCGTCGAGGGCGAGACGCCGCAGCATCGTCAACGAGCGGAAGATCGCGATCCGGTTGGACTCGAAGTCCTCCAGAAGGCCGAGCACCCGGGACCGCTCGCGCTGCAGATGGGTGTCGTAGACCCGGCGGTGGCGTGGGGCGAGTGGGACGTACCGGACCTGCTCCTGCCGGTCCGGCAGCTCGGGGGCGACGTCGCCCTTGGTGCGGCGCATCAGCACGGGGCGCAGCCGCCGTCGCAGCCTCGTCAGGGTCGCCGCCGCCACCCGCCGCACGGCGTCGTCGGCGCCGGGGCGCGCAGCCGCCTCGACCGGGCGCACCACGTCCTCCCGGAACCTGGTCCGGGACGGGTAGAGGCCCGGAGCGGTGATCGCCAGCATCGCCCACAGCTCCATGAGGTTGTTCTCCAGCGGCGTGCCGGTGATGGCGAGCTTGAACGGCGCGCGCAACATCCGCGCGCACTCGTTGGCCTTCGTCGCGTGATTCTTGGCGAACTGGGCCTCGTCGAGGATCAGCCCGGACCAGTCGCGGTCATGGAACGCCTCGAACTCCAGGCGGAAGATCGCGTACGAGGTGACAACCACGTCGACGTCCGCGACGAGCCGCGTGAGCGAGGTGCCGGACCGGGCTGCCGTCTCGGTCATCGCCAGGACGCGCAGGCCAGGTGTGAAGCGGGTGGCCTCCGCGGACCAGTTGCCGACGACGGACGCAGGCGCGACGACGAGGAACGGAGGCGTGGTCGTGGTGCCGTCGCCGGCCTGCTCCCGGGCATGCGCGATGAGTGCGAGCGCCTGCACGGTCTTTCCCAACCCCATGTCGTCGGCCAGGACGCCGCCGAGCCCGTGCTCCCAGCACAGCGCCAGCCACTCGTAGCCCTGTCGCTGGTACGGGCGCAGCTCCGCCGTGAGGCCGGCGGGCAGGGTGGCGGTGGGCGGAGCGTCGCCGGCGGAGCGCAGGAGGCGATTGAGCGCGCCGACGGAACGCCGCCAGGCGTCGGACTGCTCGACGACGTCGGCGACGTCCTCCAGGTCGGCCCACAGACTCGCCTGGTAGCGGCTGATCCGCAACGCGCCGGCGCGGTCGCTCAGCCGCGTGGCCTCCTCGATCAGCCGCCGCAGCTCGTCGAACACCGGACGGTCCAGCCGCAGCCACGCACCGTCGTCGAGCAGCAGCCGGTCCAGCCCCGCCGCCAGAGACCGGAACAAGGGCTCGAACGGGATCTCCCGCCCGTCGACGCTGACCGTGATCCCCAGGTCGAACCAGTCGGTCTCGCCGGTGTCGCCGGCTGCGACGGTGACCAGCGGCGCCTGCTCGAGCGGGACGTACCCGGGCACCTGTCCGGCCTCGACACGCACGCCGTCCACCGTCGCGAGCGCCGGCAGCAGCGACTGTGCGACATCGAGCGCGGCCAGCCCCGCGAACTCGTGCCGCGAGCCCAGCCGGAACGCGGCGAAGCCCGGTAGCGCCTGGACGACATCCTCGACACGGCTGGTGATCGTGGCCTCGGCCTCGGCGTCGCGCAACGCGAGGTCCTCGGTTGCGGGGGTCACCGGCAGGCGGGTCTCGGCCCCACCCACGGGATAGCTCCACTCCCACGCCAGCCGGACCAGCGCCGGGGAGACGAAGTCCGCGGTGACGACGAGCACGGGGCGGGCGGGCACGGGCAGCGCCACGCTGGCGTCCCGGCTCGTCACCGTCACCCGCCGGCGCAACAGCGGGTAGAACCCGGTGAGGAACTCGGGGACATCGGTGTCCGGGATCTCGAGCGACGGCAGGTCGAGCACGGCGAGGTGCTCCTCGGTCAGCGGCTCGGCGACCGGGCCGAGGCTGAGGACCCGCTCCGCGCCACGGTCTTCCCAGGCGAACAGCCCGGACGTCCCGATCGCGCCGTGCACCGCCGCGCCGTCGAGCCGGCCGTCCAGCTCGACGGCCGGGACCAGGCGGATGCCCCCGTCCGTGCCGGTCGTCGCGTCGAGGGTCAGGTTCGCGGTGGCCACGAGCCGGACCACGTCCCTGCGGGCGCTGCCCACCAGTGGGATGCCGAGCTGCTCGGCCCGGGTCAGGTGCTGCCAGACGAACGGTGAGCAGGTGCCCAGATCGAGCCAGGAGCCGGAGGAGTAGGCCGAGTACCCGTCGCCGGAGCGGAGTGCCGACAGCTCGCGGAACCAGCCGCGGGTCGCGGGTGCCATCGGCAGCCGCTGCCAGGCGTAGTGGTACCGGAAGGCGTCCCACGAGACCTCGTAGCCGCCGCTCCAGGCACCCTTGGCGCTCTGCTTGACCGGGCGCACCGACACCGAGAGAGCGCCGGGGCGGATCGCCGCCGACCGGTCCGACGCCTTCGGCAGCCCGTCCACCCGGACCTGAAGGCCGACCGGGGTCCACTCGTGGCGCGGTTCGAACCCGGCGGTCGGCGTGCCGCTCGTCAGCCGCGCCAGGGCCCGCTGCCACGCCGGGACGGCGGGCGGGCGCGCAGGGACGGACGCCGGGGGTCGGGCCGACGATGTGGCGCACCGGACGGCGCTGCCGGCGTTGCAGTGCAGCAACGCCGCCGCCATGTGCTTGCAGTCCCGACCGACCGGGCAGGTGCACCGGTTCTCCGCGACGGCGAGTCCGCCGCCAGGCCGTTCGAGGAGGGCGACGTCGCACTGGTACCTGTTGCCGCCGCTGCCCCGCACGGTGGCCTGCAGCCGACGGTCGCCGGGGAACCACTCCAGCCGGGACACCTGGCTCTGGCGCTGGTAGGCCCGGCCGCGCTCGAAGGCCCCGCCGCCGACGACGCGGCGAATCTCGCGTTCCGGGATCTCGGGCAGGGGGCCGTCGGAGACAAGCACAGGGGGATGGTGCCATGACCGACTGACATTGCCGCACAGGCGCGCTGCACCTGCATCGAGTGGGCAGGGAGCGGGCCGTTGGTGCCGTTGGGGAGACTCTCACGCACGCGGCGCAGCTCGTCCTGCGTGAGCACGACGTCGGTCGCGCCGACGTCCTCCGCGAGCCGCTCGGCGTTGCGGGTCCTGGTGACGGGCACGACGTCGTCGCCCCGGGCGAGCAGCCAGGCTGGGGCGAGCCGGCTCGGCGCAATGCTCGTCTCTCAGCCGAGGCCGCGGGAGTGCCCGAGGTAGGCGCGCAGCACGGCGGCGTGGTTGACCTCGGGGTCGCGGGCGGCGAACAGCAGCGTCACCGTCCCGTGCGTGCGGGCGAGGGTGAGCAGCTCGTCGACGGCCGGGTTGGGTCCAGCTCGGGGCGGTAGCGCGCCGCGAACTCGTCGAGCCGCTGCGGGTCGTGGTGCCACTCGGTGCGCAGCGCCGGGCTGGGGGCGGCGTCCTCGAGCCACAGGTCCAGTGCGGCGCGCTCGCGGGTGATCCCGCGCGGCCAGAGCCGGTCGACGAGCACACGGAAGCCGTCGTCGGGCGCCGGCGGGTCGTAGACCCGCTTGCTGCGGAAGGTCGGCTCGGTCATGAGCGGAAGGGTGCTCGCGGCGGAGGGCTGAGATCAGGATGTCCAGCCTGCCGGGCGACATTACCGTGCCAGCACCGCCCTCGCGGGTGCTTCTCGCCAGCTCGCCCAGTCTCGCGGCTCCGATCAGCGCTGCAAGCTCTTCCATCGTCACGCCCCGCGCGCCCGGGGTGGCGAAGTCGGTTGGCAAGCCATGCGCCGTCGCGAACGGCACCCACTGGGCGCGTAGAGCCCATGAGTACTCGTCCTCCGTCTCGACGGCATGTGGCTTGACGCGCGAGACCCGCTGGAAGGCGTCATCTACTCGGGAACTGAGGTTCGGGTCCATGCAGCGGACCGTCCTGTTGCGTGCGTGCCTGTCAAACAGCCATGCCGACGAGCGGCTCCGCAGCGCAGTGGACCCCATCGGCGGCCGGCTCTGAGCACGGCATGGGCCGGAGTGTCGGAGTGGTTGTTCCGGACTCCATGTGTGTAGTGTGCGTGTAACAGAAATAGGACTGGATGCGGTCTGCGTCACATGAGAGCTACACCAGGAGCGGGGAATGAGCGGCGAACGCGTGGCGCCACGCGAATTGCGCGACTTCCTGCTGTCGCAGGGCCGACCATGGATCACGCTAGAGGACGCTGCGGCGATCCTGGGAACCTCCGAGCCGATCGCGGCGGACGCGTTGGCATACCTCCGAAAGGTGCACCAGTTCTTCAGCCCGAGCCCGGGCCTGTACGTGCCACTGCCGCCGGAGTACAAGTCGTGGGGCGCGTTGCCGGCCGCGGACTTCATCGACCCGCTCATGACCCACTTGAGGCACGGCTACTACGTCGGGTTGCTGTCGGCCGCTGAGCTACACGGTGCGGCACACCAGCGCCCGCAGGTGTTCCAGGTCATCACCGACGCCAGGGTGCGCAACCGGGAGCTCGGACGGGCGCGGCTGCGGTTCTACGTCTCAGCCACCGCCGAGGACGTGCCCACTCAGCGCATGAACGTGGCAACCGGGCAGATCCGCGTCTCGACTCCAGCCACCACAGCGTTTGACCTCGTGTCGCGCCCCTCGGCGGCCGGGGGACTGAACAACGTCGCCACGGTGCTGTACGAACTCGCCGACGACGGGCTGCTGACCGCTTCCGGGTGGTCGGCGAGTGCCTCGTGGTACCCGGCCGCGATCCTTCGCCGCACTGGCTGGCTGCTCGACCAAATCGGTGTTGCAGCGGACCAGGACGGCTTGCTCGACGCTGCCGGCAAGCCCGGCCCGCGGGTGTACCTCGACCCCACGGCAGCGCATCGCGGCAGTGGGGCGAACCGGTGGAACCTCGTGGTCAACACCGACGTGGAGCCAGACTTGTGATCCCGGGCGCCGACATCACCGCCTGGGGCCAACGCCGCCCGTGGCCCAGCCGGGACGAGGTCGAGCAGGACCTGCTGCTGTCCCGCTTGATCGTCGAGATCTACACCGATCCCTACCTGCGCGATGAGCTGATCTTCCGGGGTGGCACCTGCCTGCACCAGCGACACCTGCCCCGGCCACTGCGCTACAGCGAGGACCTCGACTTCGTGCGCACGAGCGCGGACGGCATCGGCCAGGTCTTCGACCAGGTGCTCACCTTCCAGCCCGACGAGCTTGTCGCGACCAAGTTGCGCGCCCTGTACCAGCGCAAGAAGGGGCGAGATCTGTTCGACCTGTGGCTCGCACTTGCCCAGATGCATCTCGACCCGCAGACGATCGTCGCGGCGTTCGAGCCCTACCGACCTGTCGGCTACACCGGCACCCTCGCGGTCGCGAACCTGCGGGCCAAGTTGGAGGACCTCGCTTTCGTCAGCGACCTGGACCTGCTCCTCCAGCAGCCACCAGCCGAGTACGACGTCCAGGCGGCGGGGCGCCTGGTGATCTCCGAGCTCTTGTCTCGGGTCTAGGCGAGCTCAGCGGACGCCACCCGGCGCACGGTGGCCCTGGCTGCGGCCGCGTGCTCGGCGCCGGAGCGGTAGTAGCGCTGTGAGACGACCTCGATGGACTCCCAGCCTCCTACCGACATGAGCTCGCCCTCGCCCATCTGCGCCCAGTCGACCATGTCACGGGCGAACCGGTGTCGCAGGGAGTGCCACGGCTGGTACATCTGCGTGACCTGCACCATCTTGCGCTCGCCGCGGCGCGTGGTGCGCTCCTCCGCGACGATCTCGTAGGCCCACCCGGCCGCCTTCTGCGCGGTGACGATGTGCCTGGTCAGGTTGGCGCTCCACCACATCCCGCCCTCCGGCGCGGGGAACAGCAGCGCCTCGGGGTTGGTGCCGGCCTCCCGCTCGGCCAGGGCCTCGTCGCGACGCTTGAGCAGCTCGGCCTGCAACTGGTAGCCGGAGCGCGTCAAAGGGAAGATGACGACCTCGCGCCGCTTCTGGTGCTTGGGCCGAGTGCGACGTGGGTGGGACGAGATCGGGCTCGTCGTGCACCACTGCCAGTCCACCTTGAGGTACCAGACGTCGCCGTCCTCGTCGTGGTGGACGTCGATGTCGTAGGCCGTGAGCTGCAACTGCTCGCCCTGACGCAGACCCGTCCCCGCTGCCGTGTGGACCGCGAGTTCGCCGTAGCTCAGACCGCAGGTGAGCAGCTGCTCGGCGAATGTCTTGCCGAACACCGTGACGGCGTCGGTGACAAGGCAGTCCTCCTCGCCGACGTACTGCTCGGACTGACCCTGGGTGCGCACCTGCTCGCGGCGACTGGGCCGGCCGTTCGGCCGCGGCGTGCGGGGCGGAATGAGCCGTGCACCCGCCGGCAGGAGCAGAGCCTGAGCAGGGGTGATCGCGCCGGCTTCCTCGCAGTAGCGCAGGAAGTTGCGCACCACCGAGGTGTCACCTGCCTGACCATGCGTAGCGTGCCGCACGCGGCCCGCATCGTGGTGATCGTCTCGACATCGAGGTACGCGGCCGGGATGTCGCGCACAGGGCCGACGGCGCGCTGGAGATCCTGGCGCACATGCGTCAGCTGGGTCGGCGACCAGTCCTTGAACAGCAGGTCCCCGGAACGGTCCCGCTTGCGGTCCCGGCCGGTCGACGTGTACTCGTCGGCCAGCTCGCCGAGTGTGCGGCCAGTCGGGCCCACGGCGCGCTGCGCGAGCTTCTCGTCGAGCGCGATCGCCTTGGCCAGGGCCTTGGCAGGGTTCGTGCCGGCCGTCGTCTGACGGCGGCGGCCGTTCTCGTCCTCCCACTCGATGCGGTAGTAGGGGCCGTTGCCTGTCGGGACGAGAAGCTTGACCAGGCCGTTGCCGACCAGGCGGGCAGGGTTGCGGCTCATCGGGTCACCTGCTGCCGGGTGGTCTGCAGGGACTCGATGACGGCCAGTGCTTCCTCGTCGTCGGTCACGAGGGCGCCAGCACCCCGGTTGCGCGGTGCGGGCAGCACGGGCGTGGTGGGGGAGAAGGCCGGAAGGGTGCGCGACGCAGGCATGGTCGGCGGACGGGTGGCCTGGGTGCGCATGTAGTCCAGGACGTCCTGGGCGAGCCAGTACAGGCGAGAGGTCGGACCGGAACCGAGGCGGCTGGGGGAGGGGAACCCAGGTCGCTTGATGACGTCACGGGCGGCGCGCTCGCCGATGCGCAGCGCGGCCGCAACGTGCTCGATGGTCCAGATCGGGTCGGTGAGCTGGATCTGGGGCAGCTCGTGCGTTCGCTTGAACATGCGCCGGACCGTCAGAAGCGAGCCAGTTGGCGCAGTCGTCGCACACCGTCTGTGCGAAAGATGTGCGAAGGCGGGCACCTCCAGGGTGCCCGCCTTCGCATTTTTGCAGGTCAGGGGCTCACGGGAGCAGCCATGGCCCCCGACGATCACACGTCGTAGTACAGCTCGAACTCGTGCGGGTGCGGCCGCAGCCGCAGCGCGTCGACCTCGGCGGACCGCTTGTAGTCGATCCACGTCTCGATCAGGTCCGGCGTGAACACGTTGCCCGCGGTCAGCCAGTCGTGGTCGGCCTCGAGGTTGTCGAGCACCTCGTTGAGCGAGCCCGGCACCTGCTTGACGAGGGCGTGCTCCTCCGGGGGCAGCTCGTAGAGGTCCTTGTCGATCGGGTCCGGCGGCTCGATCCGGTTCTGGATGCCGTCCAGGCCGGCCATCAGCTGGGCGGAGAAGGCGAGGTACGGGTTCGAGGACGGGTCGGGCACGCGGAACTCGAGCCGCTTGGCCTTCGGGTTCGAGCCGGTGACCGGGATGCGGATGCACGCGGACCGGTTGCGGGCCGAGTAGACGAGGTTGACGGGGGCCTCGAAGCCCGGCACCAGGCGATGGTACGAGTTGACCGTCGGGTTGGTGAACGCCAGCAGCGACGGCGCGTGGTGCAGCAGGCCGCCGATGTACCAACGGGCGAGGTCGGACAGGCCGCCGTAGCCCTTCTCGTCGAAGAACAGCGGCTGGCCGTCCTTCCAGAGCGACTGGTGGCAGTGCATGCCCGAGCCGTTGTCGCCGAAGAGGGGCTTCGGCATGAAGGTCGCGGTGCGGCCGTTCGCGTGCGCGACGCCCTTGACGATGTACTTGAACAGCTGGAGCTTGTCGGCCGACTTGGCGAGCGTGTCGAAGCGGTAGTTGATCTCCGCCTGGCCGGCGGTGCCGACCTCGTGGTGCGAGCGCTCGACGCCGAGGCCCAGCTTCTCCAGCTCGAGCACGATCTCGTCGCGGATGTCGGCGAACTGGTCGACCGGCGGGACGGGGAAGTAGCCGCCCTTGTAGGGGATCTTGTGGCCGAGGTTGCCACCCTCCTCCTCGCGGCCGGAGTTCCACGCGCCCTCGATGGAGTCGATGTAGTGGTACGACTCGTTCTGGCTCGTCTTGAAGCGCACCGAGTCGAAGATGTAGAACTCGGCCTCCGGCGCGAAGAACGCGGTGTCGGCGATGCCGGTCGAACGCAGGTACGCCTCGGCCTTCGCGGCCACCTGGCGCGGGTCGCGGCTGTAGGGCTCGTCGGTGTACGGGTCGACGATGCGGAAGTTCAGGTTGAGCGTCTTCTCCAGGCGGAACGGGTCGACGTAGGCGGTCGTCACGTCCGGGATCAGCTTCATGTCCGACTCGTTGATGGCCTGGAAGCCGCGGATCGACGAGCCGTCGAACATCTGCCCGTTGACGAAGAAGTCGTCGTCCACCGACGTCGCGGGGACGTTGAAGTGCTGCATGACGCCGGGCAGGTCACAGAACCGGACGTCGACGAACTTGACGTCCTCGCTCTTGATGAACGCCAGGACTTCCTCTGGCTTGCTGAACATCCGCTGCTCCTCGGTTGGTTGGACCCGTGACCGGGCATGGTGAGGCTAAGGGTGGGTGATGACGGCACCGTGCCACGATCGTTTCGCGCGTGTTACCAGGGGGCGAGCGGTATGACGCGCACGTCGCCCAACCGGGCGAACCCGGCAGTTCCACCCGAGCCCGGCAGTCCTACCTGCCGGGCTCGGCACGAAGTGCCGGGTCGGGCGAAAGTAGGGTTGGCGGGTGGTCGAGCGCACCGACGTCGGGTCGTGGTTGGAGGGTCAGCCGCCGGACTCCGGCGCGGGCCGGGCCGGGCTGCCCGACGAAGGCACCGGGTCGGTCGCGGGGTTCGGCCGCCGTGTCGCGGCGCTCGCCGTCGACTGGCTGGCGTGCCTGCTCGTCTCGGCGGCGTTCTTCCGCGCCGACGCGACGCCCGTCGTGGGCGGTGACCCGGTGGCGACGCTGGCGATCTTCACGGTGGAGAACGTCGTGCTCGTCGGGACCCTGGGCCACACGCTGGGGCACCGGCTGCTGGGCCTGCGCGTGCGCGGGCTCGTCACCGGCGCGGACGGTGCGGCGCCGCCCGACGACGGACGGGCGCCGGGGATCGGCCGCGCCGCCGTGCGCACGGCGCTCCTGCTGCTCGTCGTGCCCGCCGCGATCCAGGACGGGCTGCGCGGGCTGCACGACAGGGTGGCCGGGACGGCGATCGTCCGGCGCTGAACCTCAGCGGCCGCGCAGGCCCTTGCGGTCCGGGCGGGCGCGCAGCGGATCGATGCCCTTGGGGATCGGCAGCCGCGCGGCGCCGAGGGCGGTGAGCCGCTTGCCCACCACGGCGATCTCGGCCTTCGTCAGCTTCGGCTTGAGCTTCCGCACGGCGCGCGGCAGCTTGCGCAGCGGCACCTGGCCCTCGTCGTTGCCCATCTGGATCAGCGTGATCGGCACCCCGGAGGCGACGCGCGCGGTGCGCTTGCGCTCGGCCTCGAGCAGCTTCTCCGCGCGGCTCGACGGCCCCTCGCTGATCAGCACGATGCCGGGCCGGCCCAGGCCGCGGAACACCAGGTCGTTGGTGCGCGGGTCGACGGCGACGGGCTCGTCGCCGAACGACCACCCGCGTCGGATGGTGCCCAGCGCCGCGAGCGCAGCGCCGGGCTGGCCCTCGATCCGGCCGTATGCGGCGGTCTCGGCGCGCCGGGCGAGCGTGTACATCCCCGCGAGCAGCGCGAACGGGATCGCGAGGACCAGGAAGTAGAACAGGTTGTGGGTCAGCGCACCGATCACCGCGCCGACGGCGAGCACGCCGACGAACGCGCCGACGATCCACCACGTGACGGCCGGGTCGTGCTGGCGGGCCATCTGGTAGGCGGCCCACAGCTGCTTGTACCAGCGGGGCTTCTTCTCGGGGGTGGCAGCGGCCTTGCCGGAGCCCGTGCGGGCGGTCGGCGGCGGGGTGCTGGACGTGCGGGCCATGGGACGGGAGTCTAGCGAGGCGCGGGGGCGCTCCCGGCGCGCTCCAGGATCGACGCGGCCTCCTGGCGCGCGGTGCCCGGCTGGGCCAGGTGGGCGAGCGCCGGCGGGACCTCACGGCCCTTGCGCGCCATCGCCTGGGCCCAGAGCCGTCCGGCGCGGTACGACGAGCGGACCAGCGGCCCGGCCATCACACCCGCGAACCCGAGGGCCGTCGCGTGGTCGGCGAGCTCGACGAACTCCTCGGGACGCACCCACCGGTCCACGGGGTGGTGGCGCACCGACGGGCGCAGGTACTGGGTGACCGTGACGAGGTCGCAGCCCGCGTCGCGCAGGTCGCCCAGCGCCTCCCTGGCCTCGTCGAGCGTCTCACCCATGCCGAGGATCAGGTTCGACTTGGTGACCAGGCCGGCGTCGCGGGCGGCGGTGAGCACCGACAGCGAGCGGTCGTACCGGAAGCCGGGCCGGATCCGCTTGAAGATCCGGGGCACGGTCTCGAGATTGTGCGCCAGCACCTCGGGGCGGGAGCCGAACACCTCGGCGAGCTGGTCCGGCTTCGCGTCGAAGTCGGGGATCAGCAGCTCGACACCGGTGCCTGGCATCACGGCGTGGATCTGGCGCACCGTCTCCGCGTAGAGCCAGGCGCCGCCGTCGGGGAGGTCGTCACGGGCGACGCCGGTGACGGTCGCGTACCGCAGGCCCATCGTGCGCACCGAGTCGGCGACGCGGCGCGGCTCGTCGGCGTCGAACGCCGCGGGCTTGCCGGTGTCGATCTGGCAGAAGTCGCAGCGGCGCGTGCACTGGTCGCCGCCGATGAGGAACGTCGCCTCGCGGTCCTCCCAGCACTCGAAGATGTTGGGGCAGCCCGCCTCCTCGCACACCGTGTGCAGGCCCTCGCCGCGCACCAGCGAGCGAAGCTCGGCGAACTGGGGTCCCATCGTGGCCCGCGTGCGGATCCACTCGGGCTTCTTCTCGATCGGTGTCTCGGCGTTGCGCGCCTCGACCCGCAGCATGCGGCGGCCCTCGGGAGCGATGGTCACCTGATCACCATAACCTCGCCCCGCAGTTCAGAGGACCTCTGTCCCGCACACCGGGCGCCACCTCGCGCCATGCTGTGTCCCATCGGGGGTGGCGCGCCTGGCAGTGCCGACGGGCGCCGAGCAGGAGGTTCACGGTGCGGGTACTGGTGTCGGTCGCTTCACGTCACGGTGGGACGCTGGAGATGGGCGAGACCGTGGCCGAGGTGCTGCGCGAGGCCGGGCACACCGTGGACGAGGTGGTTCCGGACGACGTCGAGCGGGCGGACAGGTACGACGCGATCGTGCTCGGCTCCGCCGTCTACGTGGGCCGGATGGCGCTCGGCATGCGCGACCTCGTGGACCGGCAGGCCGGCCAGCTGCGGCAGCGCCCGGTGTGGCTGTTCTGGTCGGGCCCCATGGGGGAACCGCCGGCGCTCGGCGCGACGCCCGACGACGTCACCTCGGTGGCGACGGCGATCGGCGCCCGGGACGTGCGGATGTTCTCCGGCCGGCTCGAGCGCTCCGAGCTGAACATCTCCGAGCGGGCGCTCGTCGCGCTCGTCCACGCCGAGGCGGGCGACTTCCGCGACCTCGACGTCGTGCGCGAGTGGGCGCAGGGGATCGCCGGCGAGCTCGCGCAGCTCGAGTCCTAGGCCGACAGCGCCGCGGCGGCGAGCAGCGGTGCCAGCTCGACGGCCAGGTGGGCGCGAACGTGCGGCAGCACCTCGGCGATCGTCACGTGCCGGCCGGCCTCGGCCGAGAGCGTGGTGACGTCCGCGTCCGGCAGGCCGCACGGCACGATCCGGCCGTACCACGACAGGTCGCAGTCGCAGTTGAGCGCGAAGCCGTGCATCGTCACGCCGCGCGCCACCCGCACGCCGATCGCCGCCACCTTGCGGTCGCGCCCCGGGCCGCCCGTGAACCACACGCCGCTGCGCCCTTCGACGCGGCTCGCGGCCAGCCCGAGGTCGGCGCACGTGCGGATCAGCGCCTCCTCGAGCGCGCGCACGTAGCGCACCACGTCCACCGGCTCGGCGAGCCGGACGATCGGGTAGCCGACGAGCTGGCCGGGCCCGTGCCACGTGATCCGCCCGCCGCGGTCGACGTCGATCACCGGCGTGCCGTCCACCGGCCGGTCGGCCGCCGCGGTGCGCTTGCCCGCCGTGTAGACGGGCTCGTGCTCGACGAGGAGCACGGTGTCCTCGCGCCCGCCGTCGGCGACCTCGGCGTGCACCTGCCGCTGGAGGTCCCACGTGGGCACGTACGGGCGGAGCCCAGAACCGATGTCGAGCTCCTCGAACCGCATGCCGTCAGGTTAACCCGCCCGCCACGCCGCTCCCGTCCTAGGGTGGGAGACGTGGAGCACTTGCGCGTCGGTCTGGTCGGGTACGGGTCGTCCGGGCGGGGGATCCACACGCCGTTGCTCAAGCAGGTGGGCCAGCACGTCACCGTCGTGGTCACCCGGTCCCGCGGCGAGCAGGTGAGGGCCGACTGGCCCCGTGCGGTCCTCGTGCCGGACGTGCCCGGACTCCTGGCGCACTCGACCGGGCTCGATCTCGTCGTCGTCGCCAGCCCCACCGGCAAGCACGCGACGGACGTCGAGGCACTCCTCGAGGCGGGGTTGCCAGTGCTCGTCGACAAGCCGCTGGCCACCACGGAGAAGGACGCGGCGAAGCTCGTCCGGGCCGCCACCACGCACGGCGGACGGCTCACCGTGTTCCAGAACCGGCGCTGGGACAGCGAGCAGCTGACGCTCGCGGGGCTCCTGGCCCGCGGCGAGCTGGGCCGGGTGCACCGGTTCGAGCGCCGCTGGGAGAGGTTCCGGCCCGTGCCGCAGCAGCGGTGGAAGGAGAACGACCCCGAGGGCGGCGGCCTGCTGCTCGACCTGGGGGTGCACCTGGTCGACTCGGCGGTCCAGCTGTTCGGGCCCGTCGCGACCGTCGCGGCCGAGCTGCGCGCGATCACCACGCCCGCCCTCGACGACGTGTTCCTGGCGCTGACCCATGCCCCCGATGCCGACGGCCACCAGGTGATCAGCCACCTCTACGCCGGCTCTCTCGTCGGCGCGCCCGGCCCGCGCACCCGCGTGCTGGGGGAGAAGGGCTCGTACCTCGTCACCCGCTACGAGGGGGAGGCGACACCGTTCGGGGCGTTCGACGATGCCCGCGGGGTGCCGCCGCACGAGGGGTGGCTGGTGCGCGGTGCCGAGCGCGAGCCGGTCCCGGCCGCACCGGGCGGGCACGCGGACCTGTACCGGGCCGTGGTGCGGTGGGCCGCCGAGGGCGGGCCCGCCCCCGTTGACCCGCTCGACGCGGTGCGCACCGCCCGCGTCCTGGACGCCGCGCACGTCGCGGCCCGCGAAGGCCGCGCGGTCAGGCTCTCCTGACCCACCGCCTTTGCGTCCGAGGTCCCCGTTGCTCTGACGACGACGATCTCGGACGTCACGGAGGCTGTGGATGGGGGGCGTCGCGGTTCCCGCGGAGGCGGTTCGATGGGCGCCATGAGCGTCCCCACCGAGATCGCCGCCGCCCTCACATCCCGCGGCCTGGTCCCCACCGGCTCGATCGGCACCTCGGGCGGGTGGCTGGCCCGCGACGCCGGCGGTGGGCTGGTCGAGCTGCTCGCCGCGAGTTCGGTGCCCGACGAAGGTGCGGCCGCCCGGCTCGTCGCGCTGCGCCACGAGCATCTGGTTCCCGTCCGGGAGGTGGTGCCGCTTCCCGGCGGGCGGTGCGCGCTGCTCGTCGAGCACGTGCCGGGCGTGACACTGGCCGGGATCCGGCGCGCGCGGGTTCCGCTGACCGACGCCGAGGCGGCGACCGTGGCTATCCCTGTCGCCGAGGCGCTGGACGCGCTGCACGGGGTGGGCGTGGCCCACGGACCGGTGACGGCGACCGATGTGCTGCTGACCGGGGAGGGCAAGCCTGTGCTGGCCGCCTCGGCCGCGTGGCTCGCGCCCGGCCTCCAGCCCGACGAGGACGTCCCCGGGCTGCTGGCGACCGTGCTGGACGCGATGGTCCCCGCCGACGTGGCGGGGTGGGACGAGGACTGGCCCGCGCGGCTGCGCCCCGCCCTCGAGGACCTGCTGCGCGACGGCTGCCGCGACGGCGCGGCCCTGGTCGACGCCTGCCTCGACGCCGTGCGGCCCGAGCCGGTCCGGCTGCCCGACGCGGGCGCGCTGGCCGGCGCGCACGTCCTCGACCCCATCGGCGGCCGAGGCACCGAGTCGAGCACAGCACTCGTCGCGCGGACGATAGGCCGGCTCCCGCGAGCGGCGGGGCCGCTTCCTCGCCCTGCCGACCGGCTCCCGCGGACCGGGGGCCGGCTCACCCGGGCGACAGCCGCGCGGCTTCCGTCCCGCGGGGAGCCTCGCGCGACCCGAGGCGAGGCGTCCGGCGCGATGGGCGACGCGCCGGGCGCCGGCCGCCGCGCGGCCCGCCGGCGCCGACGCCGGCGGGGACGCCTCGGCGGGGCCGCCCTCGCGCTGGCGGCGCTTGCGGTGCTCGTCGTCCTGCTCGTGCGGCCGGCCGCGGAGGTGCGCGCCGAGCCGCCGGTGGAGCCGAGCGCGGCGGCACTCGCCGTGGCGACGGACCCGATCCGCGACCCCTCGCAGCCCGCGGCCGCGGCGGGGGTGCTGACGAGACTGCGGGCAGCCGTCCTCGTCGCCGGGGACCCGGCGGGGCTGGCCGAGGTCTCGGTTGCCGGTTCCGAGGCGCGGGAGGCCGACGAGGCGGTGCTCGCGGCGCTGGGCAGCGACCGGCTCGTCGGGCTCTCGGCCGACGTGCGGGACGCGCGGGCGGAGCAGGTGGCGGGCGACCGGGCCCGGGTCGCGGTCACGGCGGCGATGAGCCCCTACGAGCGTGTCGTGGCGGACGGCACGGTGACGCAGGTGGCAGGCACCACGCCGCGCGAGGTCGTCCTCCTGCTGGAGTGGACCGACGACGGCTGGCGCGTGCGCAGCGTCAGCGAGGAGCGCTGACCCAGGCGGCGGCCTGCTCGATCGTCGGGTGGTCGTGGACGAACCCGGACGCGGTCAGCGCCGCCGGCATCGCCCGCACCGAGCCGAGGATCTCGCTCGAGAAGTCGCCGAGGAGCGCCCGTAGCGCGAACGCCGGGACGCGCAGGCGCGCCGGCCGGTGGTACCTGGCGGCGAGCGCCGCGACCACCTCGGCGTTGCGGGCGGGCTGCGCGACGAGGTTGACGGGCCCGTGGGCGTCGGCGGTGAGCAGGTGGGTGATCGCGCGGACCTCGTCGTGCACCGTGATCCAGCTCCAGAACTGCCGGCCGGACCCCATCGGCCCGCCCAGCCCCAGCCGGATCAGCGGCAGCATCCGGCCGAGCGCGCCGCCCCGCGGTGCCAGCACCACGCCCGAGCGGAGGTGGACGACGCGGACACCGGCGTCCTCGGCAGGGGCAGTGGCCGCCTCCCACCGGCGCACGAGATCGGCGAAGAACGTGTGGCCGAGCGGCTCCGACTCGGTCAGCACGTCGTCGCCGCGGTCGCCGTAGGCGCCGATCGCCGAGGCCTGGAGCAGGACGCGCGGGGTGTCCGGACGCGCGGCGAGGGTCGCCGCCAGCAGGCCCGTGGTGCGCAGCCGCGACGAGACGACGGCCCGCTTGCGGGCGGACGTCAGTGGCCGTGAGCCGGCGTTGACGCCCGTCACGTTGACCACCGCGCCGGCCCCGGCGAGCGCCGCGGCGTCCAGGATGCCCGCGTCGGGGTCCCAGGCGACCTCGTCGGCCCTCGACGGCGCCCGGCGGACGAGCCGGACCACCTCGTGCCCGTCCTCGCGCAGGTGCGCGACGAGCGCCGCCCCGATCAACCCGTGCGACCCGGCGACGACGACGCGCATGCCGCCATTCTGTGCCCGTCCGGTGAACCTCGCGTCGTGGATCACCACGCGAGGTTCACCAGAACCGGGACTCCCCGGGGGATCACAGGCCGAGGTCGGCCTCGAAGGCGCCCTCCTCGATGCGGGTCTTGATCGCCATGAGGTAGCGGGCGGCGTCCGCGCCGTCGACGAGCCGGTGGTCGTAGGACAGCGACAGGTAGCACATCGAACGCACCGCGATCACGTCTCCGCCGTCGGCGCCGGTGACGACGACCGGCCGCTTGACGATCGTGCCGGTGGCGAGGATCGCCGACGTGCCGCCCGGCACGATCGGCGTGTCGATCAGCGCGCCGCCCGAGCCGGTGTTCGTCACGGTGAACGTCGCGCCGGACAGCTCGTCCGGGCTGACCTTGTTGGCGCGGGTGCGGTTGGCCAGGTCCGCGATCTTGCGGGCGATGCCGGCGAGGTTGAGGTCGCCGGCGTCCCGGATCACGGGCACGACGAGCCCACGCTGGGTGTCGACCGCGATGCCGACGTTCTCCGACCCGTGGTACGTGATCTGGTTGCCCTCGAGCACGCCGTTGACCTTGGGGTACGCCTTGAGGGCCTCGACCGCGGCGAGCACGAAGAACGGCAGGAACGTCAGGTTGACGCCCTCGCGCGCCGAGAACGACTCCTTGGCCTTGGTCCGCAGCCGGGCGACCTTGGTGACGTCCACCTCGACCACCGTGGTGAGCTGCGCCTGCGTGTGCAGGGCCTCGACCATCCGCTCGGCGATGATCTGCCGCAGCCGGCTGGCCTTCTCCGTGGTCCCGCGCAGCGGCGAGACCGGCGGGACGCCGGCGGAGGCGGGGGCCGACGAAGGCGCGGGGGCGGCCGGCGCGGCGGTCCTCGCCATCGCGGCCTGCTCGGCCGCGAGCCGTGCGGCCTCCGCCTTCTCGGCCGCCTCGAGGACGTCCTCCTTGCGGATCCGGCCGCCGACGCCGGTGCCCGCCAGGGTCGCGACGTCGACGCCTCTCTCGGACGCCAGCTTGCGCACGAGCGGGGTGAGGTACTGGCCGGACGCGGACGGCGTCTCACCGGCAGCGGGGGCCGGGGCGGGCACCGGGGCCGGGGCGGTCGCCGGAGCTGGAGCGGTTGCCGGAACCGGAGCGGGCGCCGCAACCGGAGCGGGGGTCTCGGCAGCGGGCGCGGGGGCCGGGGTGGGGACCACGGGAGCCGGCGCCCGCACAGGTGCCGGAGCCGGTGCGGGCGCGGCGGCCGGGGTGGCCCCGGCGGTGCCGACGATCGCCAGCACGGCACCGACCTGCGCGGTTTCGTCCTCGCCGACCAGGATCTGCTGCACCACGCCGGCGACCGGCGACGGGATCTCGGTGTCCACCTTGTCCGTGGAGATCTCGAGCAGCGCCTCGTCCACCTCGACGCTGTCGCCGACGTTCTTCAGCCAGCGGGTGACGGTGCCCTCGGTGACCGACTCGCCCAGCGCGGGGAGCCGCACCTCGGTACCGGCGGCCGCTGCGTCGGCGGCTGGTTCGGCGGCGGGCTCTGCGGCAGCGGGCGCGGCCTCCTGCGCCGGCGGCGCGGCCGGTGGCGCGATGGCGGGGACCTCGTCGGGCGCCTCGGCGGCGGGCTCCGGGGCGGCGGCCTGCTCCTGCGCGGCGGGTGCCGCGGGCTCGTCGGACGCACCGGTACCCTCGCCGATCACGGCGAGCACGGCACCGACCTGCGCGGTCTCGTCCTCGGCGACGAGGATCTGCTCGAGCACGCCCGCGAACGGCGACGGGATCTCGGTGTCGACCTTGTCCGTCGAGATCTCGAGGAGGGGTTCGTCCATCTCGACCCGGTCGCCCACGGCCTTGAGCCAGCGGGTGACCGTCCCCTCGGTGACGGACTCACCGAGGGCGGGAAGCTGCACGTTCTGGGACATGACGGCTCTGATCTCCTTCGTTCAGTGGTGCGCGTGCAGCGGCTTGCCGGCCAGGGCGAGGAACGCCTCGCCGAGAGCCTCGTCCTGGGTGGGGTGCGCGTGCACGAGGCTCGCCACGTCGTCGGGGTATGCCTCCCACGCGACGATCAGCTGCGCCTCGCCGACGAGCTCGCCGACGCGGGCGCCGATCATGTGGATGCCGACCACGGGCCCGTCCTTCTGGCGGACGAGCTTGACGAAGCCCTGCGTGCCGAGGATCTGGCTCTTGCCGTTCCCGCCGAGGTTGTACTCGAGCGTCTCGACGTCGCCGTACAGCTCGCGCGCCGTGGCCTCGGTGACGCCGACGGAGGCGACCTCGGGGTTGGAGTACGTGACGCGGGGGATGTGCGCCTCGACGATGGGCGCCGGGTTGAGCCCGGCGATGTCCTCGGCGACGAAGATGCCCTGCGCGAAGCCGCGGTGCGCGAGCTGCAGGCCGGGCACGATGTCACCGACCGCGCGGATGTTCGCGACGCCGGTGCGCAGCCGCTCGTCGGTGATGACGAAGCCGCGGTCGAGCGTGACGCCCTGCTCGGCGTAGCCGAGGCCGTTGGTGGACGGGCCGCGGCCGACGGCGACGAGCAGCACATCGGCGTCGAACGTCCTGCCGTCCTCGAGCGAGACGTGCACGCCGTCGTCGGTCTGCGTGACGCCGGCGAACCGCACGCCGACGTCGAAGCCGATGCCGCGCTTGCGGAACGCGCGCTCGAAGGCCTTCGACAGCGCCTCGTCCTCGTTGGGGACCAGGTGGGGGAGGGCCTCGACGATCGTCACGTCCGCGCCGAACGACGTCCACACGGAGGCGAACTCGCAACCGATCACGCCGCCGCCGAGCACTACCGCGCTCTTCGGGATCCAGTCGAGCTGGAGCGCCTGGTCGGAGGTGATGACGCGGCCGCCGATCTCGAGGCCGGGCAGCGAGCGGGCGTAGGAGCCGGACGCGAGCACGATGTGCTCGCCGGTCAGCTCGCGGTCGCCGACCTGGACCGAGTGGGGGCCGGTCAGCGTGCCCCAGCCGTTGACCACCTCGACCTTGCGGGAGGTGACGAGACCCTGGAGGCCCTTGTACAGCCGGCCGACGACCGAGTCCTTGTAGGCGTTCACCTCGGTCATGTCGACGCGCTCGAGCGTGCTGTGGACGCCGTAGTGGACGCCCTCGCGCGCGTCGTCGGCCAGCTCGGCCGCGTGCAGCAGCGCCTTGGTGGGGATGCAGCCGCGGTGCAGGCAGGTGCCGCCGACCTTGTCCGCCTCGACCAGCGCGACGGACTTGCCCAGCTCTGCTGCGCGCAGCGCGGTGGCGTACCCTCCGCTGCCCCCGCCCAGGACGACGATGTCGAACGCGTGGGTACCGGCCACAGCCTGCTCCTCGGGATTGGGACAAGGGAAGAAGGTCCGGGCCCATCTTGTCATTCCCCGGGTGCCGCGACGAACGCGCCCGGCACCCGGGCTCGACGGTCCCGGTGATAGTCATCCTACGAATTGCGGACCTGGGATGCGACTCCGGTGGTTAGGCTCGGCGGCATGGCATGGTTCGGCCGGCGCAAGCGGCCAGCAGGGGGCGACGAGTCGGGACGCGAGCCGTCGGCGCGTGACGCGCGGGAGGCGACGCTGGCGCACCTGCGCGACTTCGTCGCGACCCGCAGGGGCGTCGAGGCGTACGTCGAGCCGGCCACCACGGTGACGCCGACCACGGTGATGCTCGTCGCGACGGACGGCGAGTGGACGCGCCGCAAGGTGCCGGACCCGCGCACCGCCGGGCAGATCGCGCGCGACCTCGGCATCCCCGTCTACGACGTGCAGCGCACCGGCTACCCGCAGCGTGTGCGCGACTGGAACGCCCGGCAGCGCGCCGAGCGCCGCCGGGCCACCGACAACCCCGCCTGAGCGCTACGCGCGGGACTCGACGAACGTCAGGAGCGTGCGCACGCCGTAGCCGGTGCCGCCCTTGGGCGTGTAGCCGTGCTCGGCACGCTCGTTGAAGGACGGCCCGGCGATGTCGACGTGCGCCCACGGGGTGGTCCCCGTGAACTCCTCGAGGAAGATCCCCGCCGTCAGCATCCCGCCCGCGCGGTCGGTGGCGACGTTCGCGAGGTCGGCGACCTTGGAGGAGAGCCCCGCCTTGAGCTCGTCGGGCAGCGGCATGGCCCACGCCTGCTCGCCCGCCGCGCCCGCCGCGGCCACGACCTCGCCGCGCACGTCCGGCGACCCCATGACGCCGGCGACGCGGTCGCCCAGGGCGACGATCTGGGCGCCGGTCAGGGTCGCGACGTCGATGACGACGTCGGGCCTCTCCTCGATCGCGGCGACGAGTCCGTCGGCCAGCACCAGCCGGCCCTCGGCGTCCGTGTTGAGCACCTCGACGGTCTTGCCGCCGCGGATCGTGATGACGTCGGAGGGGCGCTGCGCGGTGCCGGACGGCATGTTCTCCGCGAGGCAGCACCACGCGGTCACCGCGACCGGCACGCCGAGCCGCGCGGCGGCGAGCACGGTGTGCAGCACCGTCGCGGCACCGGCCATGTCGGACTTCATCGTCTCCATCGCGCTGGACGGCTTGATGGAGATGCCTCCGGAGTCGAACGTGATGCCCTTGCCGACGAGCGCGATCTTCGCCTTCGGCCGCGAGGGCGTGTAGGCGACCTTGACGAGCCGCGGCGGCCGGGTGGAGCCCTGCCCGACGCCGATGAGCCCGCCGAAGCCTTGGGTGGCGAGCTGCTTCTCGTCGAGCACCGTCACCCGGACGCCCTTGACGCCGCGCGCGGCGGCCTTGGCCGCCTCGGCGAACGCCTCGGGGTACAGGTGGTTCGGCGCGGCGTTGACCAGGTCGCGCGTCGCGTGGACCGCGGCGGCGAGCACCTGCGCCCGGGCGAGGCCCGCGGCGGCGTCCTTCGACCTCGCGGCGACCACCTCGATGGAGGCGACGGGAGCGGGCTGGTCGCCCGTGCGGTAGCGGCCGTACACGTAGGCGCCGAGCAGGGCACCCTCGGCGACGGCGACCGCCTGCTCGGCGTCGGCGGCGGGCAGCGCGAGGGCTACCGAGCCGACGCCCGCCAGCTCGCGGGTCGCCGCGCCGGCCGCGCGGCGCAGCGTCTCCGCCGTCACCGCGCCGGCGCCCAGGCCTACGAGGACCAGCACCTTCGCCTTGAGACCGGTGGCCGGTACTCGGCGCACCTCGTCCGCCTTGCCGGTGACGCCGAGCGTCTTCGCGTCGCGCACCAGGGTGGTGCGCAGGTCCGCCGGGAGCCATTCGGCACCGACGAGCCGGGCGGCCCCGTCGTCGTCCGCAGTGGCCACGACGAGGGCGTCGACGGGGAGCTTGGCGGGGTCCTTGCCGGTCAGCGAGATCACCCGTCGATCGTAGTCCGGGCCGGTGACCAGGTCCGCTGTAGGGTCGGCGTCCGTGACCGCCGCCCTCGTCGGCGTCGCGCTGAGCGTGGCCCTCGGCGCGTGGGCGGTGTGGCATGCGGTGAGGGACCGCCCCGTCGTGCTGCGCTCGTCGAGCTCGCCGGCGTGCTCGTCGTCGGCGCCGCGTCGCTGCTGTGGCCGGAGACGTTCCGCCACCCGACGGTGTGGTCGGTGTTCGGCGAGGGGTACGGCTTCGTCCCGCTGGTCCTGCCGTTCCTGGGCGTGGCCTGGCTCTCGCGAACGGGTCGGTCGGCCGACAGCCCGGCTGGGTAGGTTGTGCGGCGTGTACCGCCTACTCTTCGACCTCGTGCTGCGCCGGACCGACCCCGAGCGCGCCCACGCCGCGACCTTCGCGCTGATCCGCGCCGTCGCCGCCGTCCCCGTTCTGCGCGACCTCGTCGCGCGCGTGCTCGGCGCCCCGCCCGAGGGCGCGCTGCACCTGTGGGGGCGCCGCTTCCCGTCCCGGCTCGGCCTCGCCGCCGGGTTCGACAAGGACGCCCACGGTGTGCTGGGCATGGCGATGATGGGCTTCGGGTACGTCGAGGTCGGCACCGTCACGGCGCTGGCACAGCCGGGGAACGAGCGGCCCCGGCTGTGGCGGCTCGTCGCCCGGCGCGCGCTGCGCAACCGGATGGGCTTCAACAACGCGGGCGCCGAGGTGGTCGCGGCCCGGCTGCGGCGGCTCCGCTCGACTCCGCGCGGGCGGGCGGCCGTGGTCGGCGTCAACATCGGCAAGTCGCGCGTCACGCCGCTGGAGCGGGCCGCCGACGACTATGCGACCAGCGCCCGTCTCCTTGCGCCGTACGCCGACTACCTCGTGGTCAACGTCTCGTCGCCCAACACCCCGAACCTGCGCGACCTCCAGGCCGTCGAGGCGCTGCGGCCCGTCCTGGAGGCCGTGCGGGTGGCGGCCGACGAGGCGACGGCGCGGGCCGGGCACCGACCGGTGCCGCTGCTGGTCAAGATCGCCCCGGATCTGTCCGACGAGGACGTCGACGCCCTCGCCGAGCTCGCCGCGGAGCTGGGCCTCGAGGGCGTGGTCGCGGTCAACACGACGATCGCGCACGACGAGGGCCCGGGCGGCCTGTCCGGCCCGCCGCTGCTCCGGCGCGGGCTCGACGTCGTCGCACGGCTGCGCGACCGGCTCGGGCCGGACGCCGTGATCATCGGCGTCGGCGGGATCAGCGGAGGCGCCGACGCCGTGGAGTACCGCGCGGTGGGTGCGACGCTGGTCCAGGCGTACACGGGCCTGATCTACCAGGGGCCGTTCTTCGCGCGGCGGATCACGCGCGCGCTCGCGGCCGACGAGCGGGCGACGAGGAGAGGGGCGTGAGCGTGCGGGCGCGCTGGCAGTGGCGGCTGGAGGACTCGTCGGGCCACGCGGTGGAGCGGCCGGGCAGCCCGGTGTTCGACGCGCGCTTCGACGCCGAGGAGTGGCTCGGCGAGCACTGGCGGACGCTCGCGGCGCAGCACGTCGCCGTCGCCGTGCTGCTGAACGAGGGGGAGTCGGTGCCGCCGCCGGTCGCGATCCCCGCCGGGGCCATCGGCTCGGTGGCCTGACTACTTCGCCTTCGGCGCCTTCGGCTTCACCGGCACGCCGCCGCGCGTCACCCGCGGCTTCGGCAGGCGGGTGCGGGGCAGCTGGGTGGCCCGCAGCGTGCCGTACATGAGGTTGCCGCGCTCGCTGCCCGGGCCGAACGTCGCGACGAGCGTCTTCTTCAGCCGGAACCACAGGAACACGGAGTCGACGATGACGGCGACCACGTACAGGTACAACAGCCCGACGAGGATGATGAACGGCCAGGTGCCGAGGAACTGCGCGGCGAACGAGACGAGCAGGAAGGCGATCGCGACCGGCAGGAAGAACGCACCGAGGCTGAACCGCGAGTCGACGTAGTCGCGCACGAAGCGCTTGACCGGTCCGGCGTCCTTGGCGGGCATGTGCCGTTCGTCGCCCGTGATCATCGCCTGGTACTCGAGGTTGCGCTGGGAGCGCCCCTTCTCCCGGGCGGCGCGCTGGGCGGCCTTGCGGTCGTCGTCGACGAGCGGCCGCTTGTTCGCCGCCTCGGCGACCTTGCGCCTGGGCGTCGGGCGGCCCTTCCCGGCACCCTGCTCGTCCTCGGGGTCCGGGGTCGGGGCGGTGCGGGCGGGGTCCTGGCTGCGTCCGATCACCCGCACAGGGTAGTCGGCTCAGCGGGGCGCGACGTCGGTCCGCCGCCCGGCGTCAGACCGGCGGCTCGGGGTCGTACTGGATGCCGCGGCGCACCGTGCGCGCCATCTGCCTCGACTCGAGCCGGTCGACGAGGTGCAGCGCCATGTCGATGCCCGCCGAGACGCCGGCGGACGTGATGGTGTCGCCGTCGTCGACGTACCGCGCCTCGGTGTCGGCGAGCACGCTCGGCTCGAGATGGACGAGCTCGTCGAACGCGTCCCAGTACGTCGCCGCGGGCCGCCCGGCGAGCAGCCCGGCGGCGGCGTAGACGAGCGCGCCGGTGCAGACGGAGGCGAGGATCGGCGTCTGCGCCCGCATCTGGCGCACCCACGCGAGGTGCGCGGGGTCCACGGCCAGCCCCCGCGTGCCGCGTCCGCCGGGGTGGACCAGCACGTGGAGCGGCCCGACGTCGGCGGCGGAGAGGTCGGGGACGAGCTTGAGGCCCTTGGCGCAGCGCACGCCGGCGCCGTCCGCGGAGAACGTCACCACCTGCGGGCGCAGGTCCGAGAGCTGGGCCCACAGGGCCAGCACCTCATAGGGGCCGACGACGTCGAGCTCCTCGGCCCCGTCGAAGACGAAGACGCCGACGCGCATCGGCCTGCCGGTGGTCACGTCAGTAGCCTGGCAGCGCCAGCATCTGGTCGAGCGCGACACGCGCCCAGTGCGCGTCGTCGGCGTCCACGACGATCCGGTTGACCACGCGCCCGGCGGCCAGCGACTCCATCGCCCACGTCAGGTGGGGGAGGTCGATCCGGTTCATCGTCGAGCAGAAGCACACCGTCGAGTCGAGGTAGTGCACCTTCTTGTCCGGGTTGGCCGCGGCCAACCGGCGGACGAGGTTCAGCTCGGTGCCGATCGCCCAGCTCGACCCCGCGGGCGCCTCGGCGAGCACCGTGACGATCCGCTCGGTCGAGCCGACGACGTCGGCCGCCGTCACCACCTCGTACCTGCACTCCGGGTGCACCAGCACCTTCACGTCGGGGTCCGCCGCGCGCACGTCCGTGACGTTCTGGAGCGAGAACCGGCCGTGCACGGAGCAGTGGCCGCGCCACAGGATCATCCGCGCGTCGCGCAGCTGCTCCCGGGAGAGGCCGCCGCCGGGCTTGTGCGGGTCGTAGACCACGCACTCGCCCGTCGACATCCCCAGCTCGAGCACCGCGGTGTTCCGGCCGAGGTGCTGGTCCGGCAGGAACAGCACCTTGCCGCGGCCGTCGACGCCGCCGGTGCGGTCGAAGGCCCACCGCAGCGCGACGTGGGCGTTCGACGAGGTGCACACCGTCCCGCCGTGCCGGCCGGTGAACGCCTTGATCGCCGCCGTCGAGTTCATGTACGTCACGGGGACGGTGTCCTGCGCGACGCCGGCGTCGATCAGCACGTCCCAGGCGTCCTCGACCTGGTCGATCGCGGCCATGTCCGCCATCGAGCAGCCCGCGGCGAGGTCCGGCAGCACCACCTGCTGGTGGTCGGCCGTCAGGATGTCCGCCGACTCGGCCATGAAGTGCACGCCGCAGAAGACGATGAACTCGGCGTCGGGCCGCGCGGCCGCCTCGCGGGCGAGCTTGAACGAGTCGCCGGTGACGTCGGCGAACGCGATCACCTCGTCGCGCTGGTAGTGGTGGCCGAGGACGAAGGCGCGGTCCCCGAGGGCGGCGCGCGCGGCACGGGCGCGTTCGACGAGGTCGGGGTCGCTCGCGGGCGGGAGGGTTCCGGCGCACTCGACGCCGCGCTCGGACGCGAGGTCCAGGCCACGGCCCAGCAGGAGGAGCGCGGAGGACGCGGGCTCGACGAACGTGCTCACACACCTGATCCTCGCACAGCGCGCCGCGCGTGCCACGATCGGGTCCGTGCGCGTCCTCCTCGCCCCCGACGGTTTCGGCGGCCTGCTGTCCCCGCGGGCGGCGGCGGAGGCGATCGCCGCGGGCTGGCGCGCCGGTGCGCCGCACGACGAGCTGGACGTGTGCCCGCTGGCGGACGGCGGCCCCGGCTTCGTCGAGACCCTCCACGCCGTGCTCGGCGGGCGGCTGCTGCCGGTGACGGTCCGCGGACCGTGGGGCGAGCCCGTCCCCGCGACCGTGCTCCTCGCCGGCGACACCGCCTACGTCGAGACCGCCCAGGCCGTGGGCCTGGCCCTGGTCCCGGCGGACCGGCGCGACCCGACGCGCACCTCGTCCGCCGGCGCGGGCGACCTGCTGGCGGTCGCGCGCGAGGCGGGGGCGCGGCGCATCGTCGCGGGGCTCGGCGGCTCGGGCACCAACGACGCGGGCATGGGGATGCTCGCCGCCCTCGGCGTGGCACCCGGGCGGGGAGTGCTGGCCGGCGGCGGGGGAGCGCTCGCCGACGCCACCCCCGCCGACCTCGCCGGCCTGGCTGCGCTGCGCGCCGACTGGGCGGGCGTCGAGCTCGTCGTCGCGTGCGACGTGGACGTGCCGCTGCTCGGGTTCCAGGGGGCGAGCGCTGGTTTCTCAGCGCAGAAGGGCGCCACCCCCGAGCAGGCGCAACAGCTGGAGCGGGCGCTGGCGCTCGTCTCGCGGCTGGCCGTCGCCGCGCTCGGCGACGCCGAGCGGCCGGACCTGCTGAGCGGCAGCCCCGGCGGCGACCGGCTGGCGATGGCCCCCGGCGCGGGCGCGGCGGGGGGACTCGGGTTCGGGCTCGCGCTGCTGGGCGGGCGGCTGGTGCCCGGCTCCGCCGTGGTCGCCGACGCGGTGGGGCTCGACGAGCGGCTGGGCACGTGCGAGGTCGTCGTCACCGGCGAGGGGCGGTTCGACTGGCAGTCGCTGCACGGCAAGGTGGTCGCCGAGGTGGCCGGGCGGGCCCTCGCGCACGGGGTGCCGACCGTGGTGGTCGCCGGCGAGGTGCTCGTCGGGCGCCGTGAGCTGGCCGCCGCCGGGATCTCCGCCGCCTATGCCGTCGCCTCGACCCCCGCCGGAGTCGAGGCCGCGCTGGCGGACCCGGCCGGGACGCTGACCGAGCGCGCCGCCGCGGTGGCCCGGACCTGGTCACCGCCCCGCCGCTGACGAACGTCCTGCACGGTTCGCGGCGCGGGCGTCGTACCCTGACGGGGAACAACCGTGACAGCGGTGCCGTTACGGCTGTGAACCGTCCGTGACGCCGCAGGGAGAACGACATGAGCGAAACCATCGAGACCGCCACCCATGGCGTGACGCTGACCGATGTCGCGGCGGGCAAGGTCCGCAGCCTCCTCGAGCAGGAGGGCCGCGACGACCTGCGGCTTCGCGTCGCCGTGCAGCCCGGCGGGTGTTCCGGCCTGATCTACCAGCTGTACTTCGACGAGCGCGTGCTCGACGGTGACGCGCTCGTCGACTTCTCCGGTGTCGAGGTCGTCGTCGACCGGATGAGCGTGCCGTACCTCGAGGGCGCGACGATCGACTTCGCCGACACCATCGAGAAGCAGGGCTTCACGATCGACAACCCCAACGCTCAGGCGTCCTGCGCGTGCGGCGGCTCGTTCAGCTGACTCCAGCCGGCCGGGCGCCCGGCCCGGGCGCCGGGCCCAGGACGACGGTGAGCTCCAACAGCTCGCCGTCGTCCTGCTTCGTCGTGGCGGCGCCGGCCACGGTGTGACCGCGCATCCGGGCCCAGGCGGGCACGTCGACCGCTGCCGCCGGGTCGGTGGCCAGCACGAGGAGCCGCGAGCCCTCCGGCAACGCCCGCGCCGCCCTGGCCAACGCGATGACGGGCGCCGGGCAGACCAGCCCCCGGGCGTCCACCAGCACTGCGTCGCCGGTCACAGGTTCGTCGCTCCGAGGGCTGCACGGATGCGGCCCACCAGGGGTGGCAGGGTGTCGGCGAACCTCTCGACGTCCTCCGCGCTGGTGCCGCGGGCCAGGGCGATGCGCACGTTGCCGTGGGTCAGCACGCCCATCGCGGCGAGCACGTGGCTCGGCTCGAGCGTGCTCGACGTGCAGGCCGAGCCCGAGCCGACCGCGAAGCCCGCCTCGTCCAGCGCCGTGACGATCGCCTCGCCGTCCACGTAGAGCAGCGAGAACGTCAGCACGTGCGGCAGCCGCGGCCCGTCGGGGCCCGCGACGTCGACGTCCGGCACATCCTGTGGCACGCGTTCCCGCAGGCGCCCGACGAGGGCGCGGCGCTCCGCGTCGGCCGCGTCCCGGTCCGCCAGGGCCGCCTCGAGCCCCACAGCGGCGGCCAGAGCCGCCGGCACGGCGACCCCGCCGGGGAACCAGCGGTCCTCGTCGGACGGGCGGTCGGGCGAGCGGCGCACACCGGCGCGCGTGACGAGCACGCCGATCCCGGCGGGGGAGCCCCAGTCGGCGGGGTTGGCGGCGAGCACGTCCCACGCGCCGCCGACCGCCACGTGGCCCAGGCTGGCGCCGGCGTCGACGAGCAGCGGGACGCCCGCGGCGCGGGCGGCCGCATGGGCGGCCTCGACGGGCTGGAGCGTGCCGACCTCCCCGTTGGCGTGCTGGAGCGCCGCGAGCGCCACTCCCGGCGCGGTGACGGCTGCCGCGAAGGCCTCGTCGTCCACCCTGCCGGTGCGATCGACGCCGACGGTGACGCGCGAACCTCCGCCGCGGGCCGCGGCGAAGTCCGCGGCGTGCAGCACCGCGGCCCGCTCGACGGCGGAGACCACCACGTCGGCGCCCACCCGGCGCCGGCCGAGCGCGACGGTGCTGACGGCGGTCTGGAGGGCCGCGGTGTGCGACGGCGCGAGGTCGACCTCCTCGGTGCGCGCGCCCACGGCGGCGGCGATCGCCTCGCGCGCGCCGTCGAGCAGCGCACGGGCGCGCCGGCCCTCGGAGTGCAGCCGCCGCGGGTCGGCCCAGCCCTCGTCGAGCGCGGCGAGGAAGGCCTCGCGCGCGGCGGGGAGGAGGGGCGCCTGGCCGCCGGCGTCGAGCACCACCCGGTGGGTCGTCACGGGGCCCAACCTAACCGCCGCGGGCCGGGCGGACGCCACGTGATGACGGTTCCGGACGGCGCGTCAGGACGCACGCGCAGGCGCACCATGGCGCGACGGTCGCGCGCTACGCTTTCCGCGGCGGGGACCAAAGTCCCAGGTCGCCCGTGCTTGCTCGTCGTGCAGCCCACTGGGCCGTAGAGGAAGGTGATCGTGCCCCCGGACCCTCGACACCGCCGCGGCCGTCGGCGAGCCCTCGCCGGCTCGGGGCTGCTGCTCGCCGCCGCCGTCCTCCTGGCCGGCTGCTCGGACACGGTGTACCGCGGCTGGCTGCCCGGCGACTCGTCGAACGAGGTGACCGACCAGACCGCGCGGGTCGCCAGCCTGTGGCGCGGCTCCTGGATCGCCGCCCTGCTCGTCGGCCTGCTGACCTGGGGCCTGATCCTGTGGTGCGTCGCGGTGTACCGCAAGCGGCGGGACGACGAGACGCTGCCCGTCCAGCTGCGCTACCACGTGCCGCTCGAGGTGATGTACGTGGTGCTGCCGATCGTCATGGTCGGCGTGCTGTTCTACTTCACCAACCGCGACACCACGGCGATCACGGCGACGGACGGCGAGGCCGACGTCCACGTCCAGGTGGTCGGCAAGCAGTGGTCGTGGGACCTCAACTACCTCGACGACGACGTCTACGACTCCGGCCGGCAGCTGCTCAGCGTCAGCGAGGAGGGGTCGTTCGCCGACGCGATCACGCTCTACCTGCCGGTCGGCGAGAGGGTCGAGTTCACCATCGACTCCCGCGACGTCATCCACTCGTTCTGGGTGCCTGCGTTCCTCTACAAGATGGATGCGATCCCCGGCCGCACCAACACCTTCCAGGTGACGCCGCAGGCCGTGGGCGACTACCACGGCAAATGCGCCGAGCTGTGCGGGCAGTACCACGCGAACATGCTCTTCAACGTCAGGGTGGTGGAGCGCGCGGAGTACGACGCGCACATCGAGGCGCTGCGCGACGCCGGCCGGACCGGCGCGCTGGGCCTGGAGTACAACCGGCTCCAGCACGAGACGAGCGGGGGTGAGGACTGATGGTCGCCGAGGTGGTCCCCGGGCTGGCCCCGAGCCGGCAGACGCATGGGCGCACCCTCGTCGCGTGGGTGACGTCGACCGACCACAAGACGATCGGGTACCTGTACCTGATCACGTCGTTCGTGTGGTTCCTGATCGGCGGCATCCTCGCCCTGCTGATCAGGGCCGAGCTGTTCACCCCCGGTGTGCAGGTGTTCCAGAACGGTGAGCAGTACAACCAGGCGTTCACCATGCACGGCACGATCATGCTGCTGCTGTTCGCGACGCCCCTGTTCGCCGGCTTCGCCAACGTGATCATGCCGCTGCAGATCGGCGCACCGGACGTCGCGTTCCCGCGGCTGAACATGTTCGCCTACTGGTTGTACCTCTTCGGCGGGCTGATCGCCGGCGCCGGGTTCCTCACCCCGCAGGGTGCCGCGTCGTTCGGCTGGTTCGCCTACAACCCGCTGTCCAGCACGGTGTACTCGCCGGGCCTCGGCGGCGACCTGTGGGTGTTCGGCCTGGCCCTGAGCGGCTTCGGCACGATCCTCGGTGCGGTGAACTTCATCACCACCGTCGTCACGATGCGCGCGCCCGGCATGACGATGTTCCGGATGCCGATCTTCACCTGGAACACGCTCATCACGTCGCTCCTGGTGCTGATGGCGTTCCCGCCCCTGGCCGCCGCGCTGTTCGCACTCGGCGCCGACCGCCGGCTCGGGGCCCAGGTGTTCAACCCCGACAACGGCGGGGCGATCCTCTGGCAGCACCTGTTCTGGTTCTTCGGCCACCCCGAGGTCTACATCCTCGCGCTGCCGTTCTTCGGCGTGGTGTCCGAGATCATCCCGGTGTTCAGCCGCAAGCCGATCTTCGGCTACAAGGGCCTGGTCTACGCGACGATCGCGATCGCCGCCCTGTCGGTGACCGTGTGGGCGCACCACATGTACGTCACCGGCGCGGTGCTGCTGCCGTTCTTCTCGTTCATGACGATGCTGATCGCGGTGCCGACCGGTGTGAAGTTCTTCAACTGGATCGGCACCATGTGGCGAGGGAAGATCACCTTCGAGTCGCCGATGCTGTGGACGGTCGGCTTCCTGGTGACCTTCCTGTTCGGCGGTCTGACCGGCGTGATCCTCGCCAGCCCGGCGCTCGACTTCCACGTCTCCGACACGTACTTCGTGGTGGCCCACTTCCACTACGTGATCTTCGGCACCGTCGTGTTCGCGATGTTCGCCGGGTTCTACTTCTGGTGGCCCAAGTTCACCGGCCGGATGCTGGACGAGCGGCTCGGCAAGGTGCACTTCTGGCTGACGTTCGTCGGGTTCCACACCACGTTCCTGGTGCAGCACTGGCTCGGCGTGCGCGGCATGCCCCGGCGGTATGTCGACTACTCACCCGACGACGGCTTCACGTGGATGAACCAGCTGTCGACCTACGGCGCGGCGATCCTCGCGATCTCGACGCTGCCGTTCCTCTACAACGTGTACGCGACGTGGCGGAACGCGCCCAAGGTGACGCTCGACGACCCGTGGGGCTTCGGCAACTCCCTCGAGTGGGCGACGAGCAGCCCGCCGCCGCGCCACAACTTCACGTCACTGCCGCGGATCCGCTCCGAGCGCCCGGCCTTCGACCTGCACCACCCCGAGGTCGCCGCGCTCGATCACGTGGCGCCCGACCCGCTGCCCGACGAGCTGCGGCAGGACGTAGGCGGGAGCGACCGATGAAGTTCGAGGCGAAGCTGTTCCTCTACGGGATCCTCTTCTTCGTCCCGGTCGGCCTGATCTACGCCGTGTGGAGCGGCGGCGAGTCGGTCGGCACCATCGCCATCCCGCTCGTCGGCGGGCTCGTCGGGATGATCGGCGGCTACCTCGCGCTGCTGTCCCGGCGCATCGACCCGCGGCCGGAGGACGACGAGCACGCGGAGGTCGCCGACGGGGCCGGGGATCAGGGCGTGTTCAGCCCCTGGAGCTGGTGGCCGCTCGTGCTCGCGGCCGCGGCGGCCATCGCCTTCGCCTCGCTGGCGGTGGGCTGGTGGCTGATGGTGCTCGCCCTGCCGCTGTTTGTCATCGGCCTCGTCGGCTGGGTGTTCGAGCACTCCCGCGGCCAGCACGCCCACTGACGCACGTTCCTGCCCCTGAGTCGTCCGACCGTCAGGCGCTGGGCTCGTCGGCGCCGCGCGCCGCGACGGCCAGGAACACGGGGAAGTCGCGCACGACGCCGTCGATCTGACGGCGCACCACGTGCACCGTCTCGTGGGAGCGGGGCGAGAAGCCTGCCCGGCGCAGCGCGGACTCCAGCACGTGGCGGTCGAAGCCGTCGTGGCCGTCGAAGGCCGCGTGGTGGGCGTGGAAGCTGCCGTCCTCGGCGGCGAGGTCGGCGACGAGCAGCAGGCCGCCGGGCGTCAGCAGCCTGCCCAGCGCCGAGAACAGCGCGCCGGTGTCCGGCACGTGGTGGAGCGCCATGAGGCTGTACACGGCGTCGACAGGCGCGGCGGGGGCGTACGCGGAGCCTGGGTCGGCCAGGTCGGCGACGAGGGTGGTGATCCGGGCCCCGATCGCACTACCGGCGGCCGTCACCTTCGAGGCGGCCACCTCGAGCATGCCGGGGGAGGTGTCGACGAGCACGATCTCGTCGAACAGGTCGGCCAGCAGGATGCTCAGTGAGCCGGTGCCGGCACCGACGTCCAACGCGCGCGGCCTGTGCCGGTTCCCCAGGACCTCCCGCATCGCGTCGGCGACGTCGCGGGTGCGGCGGGCCCGCGCCTCGTCGTCGTCCCACCCTGCCGCCACGGCATCGAAGTCCACCCCCCGAGCCTAGGCACACCGCCAATGCGGCAACGTCCGAGGAAGGTGACGCCAGGGCGTCACCTTCCTCGGACGTTGCGTGGGGGTGGCGGTCAGGCGGGGAGGATCAGGCTCGTCGCGCGGGCGCGGGCGAGGCGGGCAGCCGCGTCGGTCCAGCTGACGATGTTCCACCACGCCTTGACGTAGTCCGCCTTGACGTTGACGTAGTCGAGGTAGAACGCGTGCTCCCACATGTCGAGCACGACGATCGGCACGACACCCAGCGGGATGTTCGACTGCTGGTCGTACAGCTGGAACACCACCAGCTTCGACCCGAGCGTGTCCCACGCGAGGATCGACCAGCCGGACCCCTGGATGCCCACGGCGTTGGCCGCGAAGTGCGCCTGGAACGTGTCGAACGAGCCGAAGAACTCGTCGATCGCCGCGCCGAGCTCGCCGTCGGGGCGGCCGCCGCCCTCGGGGGACAGGTTCTGCCAGAACACGGAGTGGTTGACGTGACCGCCGAGGTTGAAGGCCAGGTTCTTCTCGTGCAGGTTGACGGCGGCCAGGTCACCGGTGTCGCGGGCGGCGGCGAGCTTCTCCAGCGCGGTGTTCGCGCCCGTCACGTACGCGGCGTGGTGCTTGTCGTGGTGCAGCTCCATGATCCGCCCCGAGATGTGCGGCTCGAGCGCCGCGTAGTCGTAGGGCAGGTCCGGAAGGGTGTAGTCAGCCATGTCTCGCCTCTCGTGCGTCCATCCATGTGCGCCGCGGCACCATGCCGCGGCGACGGCCTCGCATCAGGCGCCGCCGGCCACCGCCCGACCGGGGACGACCCGTCCCAGTCGTATCACGACCAGGCGCGTGGCGCGCAGCGCACCACTGCGTGCAACCGCTGGTGCGGCGGGATGATTCCGCACGTCAGGGGCCGTTCAGTCCTGGTGCACCGAGCCGGCGGAGATCTGCGCGGGCTCGTCGTCCGGCTCGATCTCCGCGTGGAGGCGGTGCGCCTGCGCGGCCGCGTACTCGCTGGGCGTCACGGGCTCGACCCGCTCCTCGAAGAACACCTGAGACAGCCGCTGGCGGAACCGGTCCTTCCGGTAGCCCGTGCGGCGCACGCCGCGCGCGTCCTCGGCCGGCTCGATGACGGCCGGTCGCAGCGGCTCGTGCTGGACGCGGATCCACCGCTCGTGCTCGTCGAGCGGCGTGTGCACCTCGACATACTCGCCGGACGCGAACCGGACGATCCGGGCGCTCTCATGCCCGTGGAGCACCAGCTCGCGGTCCTTGCGCTGCAGCGAGAGGCACAGCCGCCTGGTCACCCAGAACGCGATCGCCGGCGCGACGAGCACCAGCACGCGGAACGCCCACGTGATGTCGTTGATCGACAGGTTGAAGTGGGTGGCGAGCAGGTCGTTCGAGCCGGCGAGCACCAGCACCAGGAACGCGGTAAGCAGGGACACGCCGAACGCGGTGCGGAACGGGACGTTGCGGGGGCGGTCGAGCACGTGGTGCTCGCGCCGGTCGCCGGTGACGTAGGCCTCGAGGAACGGCCAGATCGCCAGCGACCCCAGCAGGAGCACAGGCAGGATCATCCCCGGGACGATGACGTTGAGCGGGATGGTGAACCCGCCGATGACGATCTCCGCCTGCCCCGGCATCAGTCGCAGCGCGCCCTCGAGGAAGAGCATGTACCAGTCCGGCTGGGCACCGGCGGAGACGGGCGACGGGTCGTACGGGCCGTAGTTCCAGATCGGGTTGATCTGCATCGTCGCGGCCATCAGCGAGATGACCCCGAACACGATGAAGAAGAAGCCGCCGGCCTTCGCCACGTAGATCGGGAAGAACGGGTAGCCGACGACGTTCGAGTTGCTCCGCCCCGAGCCCGGGAACTGCGTGTGCTTGTGGAGGAAGACGAAGGCCAGGTGCAGCCCGACGAGCGCGAGGATCAGCCCGGGCACCAGGAGGATGTGCACCATGTACAGCCGGGGGATCAGGTCCTGGCCGGGGAACTCGCCACCGAAGATGAAGTACGCGGCGTAGGAGCCGAGGATCGGCACCGCGCGGGTGATGCCCTCGGCGATGCGTAGGCCGTTGCCGGAGAGCACGTCGTCGGGCAGCGAGTAGCCGGAGAAGCCCGCCGCGAGGCCGAGGGTCAGCAGGACGAACCCGATGATCCAGTTGACCTCGCGCGGCTTGCGGAACGCGCCGGTGAAGAACACCCGCATCATGTGCGTGACGATCGCGGCCATGAACACCAGCGCGGCCCAGTGGTGGACCTGCCGCATCAGCAGGCCGCCGCGCACCTCGAAGGACAGGCGCAGCGTCGAGGCGTAGGCCTCGGACATCTGTGCACCCGCCAGGGCCTCCCACGGCCCCTCGTAGTGGATCTCGTTCATGCTCGGGACGAAGAACAACGTCAGGAACACACCCGAGATCAGCAGGGTGATGAACGAGTACAGCGCGATCTCGCCGAGCATGAAGGACCAGTGCTCGGGGAACAGCTTGCGGGCCAGGCCCTTGACCGCGTAGCCGACGCCGGTGCGGCTGTCGAGCCAGTCGGCGGTGGCGCCCGCGGCCTTGGCCGTCGGCGTGGTGGTCGTGTGGGCGCTCATCGCAGCCGCTCCCAGAAGCTCGCGCCGATCGGCTGGTCGAAGTCGTCCTGGGCCACGAGGTAGCCCTCGTCGTCCACCGCGATCGGCAGCTGGGGCAGCGGCCGCCGGGCCGGGCCGAACACGACGCGCGCGCCGTCCGCGACGTCGAACGTCGACTGGTGGCACGGGCACAGCAGGTGGTGCGTCTGCTGCTCGTACAGCGCGACGGGGCAGCCGACGTGGGTGCAGATCTTCGAGAAGGCGATGATGCCCTCGTACGACCAGCCGTCGCCCTGCTCGGACCTGATGTCGTCCGGGTTGAGCCGGACGAGCAGGACGACGGCCTTCGCCTTCTCGTCGAGCGGGTGCTCGGCCTCGTCGAGACCCTCGGGGATGACGTGGACCACGGAGCCGACCTGGAGGTCGGACGCCTTGATCGGCCTGCCGCTCGGGTCGACCGTCAGCTTGAGGCCCTTGCGCCACATCGTGTGCTTGAGCGCCCCGACGTTCCAGTCCTCGCCGACCTCGCCGACGAGCGGCACGAGGATGGTCAGCGGGAACAGCGCGACGGAGCCGACGAGCGCGGTCTTGAGCAGGCCGCGGCGGCTGATCCGGGAGTCCTCGGTGCCGTCGGTGAGGTTCTTGACCGCGGCCTCGCGCACCTCGGGCGGCGACGCCATCGGGTGCCGTGCCTCGACCCGCTCGTGGTTGTTCATGATCGCCTTGGACCAGTGGATCGCCGCGGCGCCGATGCCGAGCAGCGCGAACGCCAGGCCGAGGCCGAGCGAGACGTTGGAGCGGAAGATCGTCGTCGCGTCGCCCCCGGTCGGCAGCGCGAAGTAGGCGACGAGGAAGCCGACGGTGCCGAGCGACGACAGCGCGAACAGCGCGAGGACGATCCGCTCGGACTTCTTGTTCTGCTTCGGGTCGAGGTCGCCGCGCCGCGGGGTGTGCTGGGGCAGGCCCGGGTCCTCGAACCGGTCCGGGGTCTGCGTCCCCTCGTCCCTCTCCACGGTGCTCACGACGACCTCGCCCCGATCCACACGGCACCGGCGATGCACGCGCCCAGGCCGACGATCCACGCCCACAGGCCCTCGCTGACCGGGCCGAGCGACCCGAGGTCGAGCCCGCCGGGGTTCTGGCCGCCCTGGCGCTCGAGGAACGCGATGACGTCCCGCTTCTCCTCCGGCGTGATGGTCGGGTCGCCGAACACGGGCATCGACTGCGGGCCGGTGAGCATGGCCTCGAAGACGTGCGTGGGGGACGACTCCCACAGGTTCGGCGCGAACTTGCCCTGGCTCAGCGCGCCGCCGGCCCCGACGGCGTTGTGGCACATGGCGCAGTTGGTGCGGAAGATCGCCATGCCGTTGGCCGCGTCGCCGAGCGCCGGGTCGACCTGCTCGGCGGTCGGGATCGACGGGCCGGGGCCGAGGCTCGCGACGAAGGCGGCGAGCCGGCGGATCTGCTCGTCGTCGAACTGAACGGGCTTGACGGGGGCCTGCGGTCCGCTGGCCGCCATCGGCATGCGGCCGGTGCCGACCTGGAAGTCGACCGCGGCCGCACCGACCCCGACGAGCGACGGTGCCGCGTCCGTGCCGGTCGCCTGCGGGCCGTGGCAGCTGGCGCAGTTCGCCTCGAAGAGCCTGCCGCCGGCGACGACGTCCTCCTCGCCGACCTGCGCGGGGGAGGCGTCGGCACGGCTGGGCGCGACGGCGGTGGCGTACAGCGCGCCCATCAGCGCCAGCGCCAGCGCCAGCAGCACGAGCGGCGCCCGCCGGTCGTGGCGCCGGACCGCGAGTGACTTCACGTGTCGGGCCCTCCTCTCGGGGTGGTCGGGGGTCACCGCACCAGGTAGATCATCGTGAACAGCGCGATCCAGACGACGTCCACGAAGTGCCAGTAGTAGGAGGTGACGACGGCGGTGGTCGCCTCGTGGTGGCCGAACCGCTTGGCGGCGAACGACCGGCCGAGCACGGCCAGGAACGCGACGAGGCCACCGGCGACGTGCAGGCCGTGGAAGCCGGTGGTCAGGTAGAACACGGAGCCGAACGGCGTCGAGGAGATCGTGATGCCCGCGCTGACCAGCTCGGCGTACTCGAAGATCTGCCCGCCGATGAAGAACGCGCCCATCAGGTAGGTCAGCGTGGTCCACTCGTTGAGGCCCCAGCGGCTCACCTGAAGGAGCGAGCCGGTGCGCGCCGGCTGGAACCGCTCGGCCGCCCACACGCCCATCTGGCACGTGATCGACGAGGCGAGCAGCACCGCGGTGTTGATCGCCGCGAACGTCACGTTGAGGTGCACGGTGTCACGTGCCCACACCTCGGGGACCGCCGCGCGCGTGGAGAAGTACATGGCGAACAGTCCCGCGAAGAACATCAGCTCGCTGGCCAGCCACACGATCGTCCCGACCGACGCCGGGTTGGGCCGGTTGACGGTCACGTGAGGGGCGGTCCGGGGGCCTGCCATGGCGGTCGACACGAGCGCCATTATGGCCGACGACAGGTGCACATGGGCCCAAAGACCTATGACAATCGGCTCGGATGTGTCAGGACGTCACGGTCCGTCCCGCCATGGCGGCGGGAGAGGGGCGCGGCCCACGGACGTGCCAAGATTCGTGCAATCACCGACGAGACGAACGAGGGGTCCCATGAGTGAGCCGACCGGACCGAGCATCCTGCTCTACAGCGACGACGTGGACGTGCGCGAGCAGGTCCGGCTCGCCGTCGGCCGTCGGCTCGAGCGCGGCGCGCCCGAGATCCGGTGGCTCGAGGTGGCGACCGCCGACGAGGTCGTCGACGTCGTCCGCAACGACCCGCCCGCCCTGCTCGTCCTCGACGGCGAGGCCGACAAGGTCGGCGGGATGGGGCTGTCGCGCCAGCTCAAGGACGAGATCTGCGAGTGCCCGCCGGTGCTGGTGCTCCTCGGCCGGCCGCAGGACGACTGGCTCGCCTCGTGGTCGGACGCCGACGGCGCCGTCAGCCGCCCGCTCGACCCGGTGGTGGTCCGCGATGCCGTCACCGCTCTGCTCACCGGGAGCGCCGCCGGGCGATGACCGCCGCACTGACCTGGCCCCAGGTCCTCAACTCCCTGATCTCGCGCCAGGACCTGACGCGGGAGCAGGCGGCGTGGGCCATGGGCGAGATCATGGGCGGCGAGGCCCCGGCCTCCTGCACCGCCGCCTTCCTCGTCGCGCTGCGCGCCAAGGGCGAGACGGTCGACGAGCTCACCGGCCTGGCGGACCAGATGCTGGCGCACGCGCAACGGTTCACCGTGCCGGGGCGCAGCGTCGACATCGTCGGCACGGGCGGCGACCGCGCGCACACCGTCAACATCTCGACGATGGCGTCCCTGGTGATCGCCGGCGCCGGCGTGAGGGTGGTCAAGCACGGCAACCGCGCGGCCTCGTCGTCCTCCGGCTCGGCGGACGTGCTCGAGCAGCTCGGGATCAACCTCGACCTGCCGGCGTACCGCGTCGCGGAGCTGGCGGGCGAGGTGGGCATCACGTTCTGCTTCGCCCGCGTGTTCCACCCGTCGATGCGCTTCGTCGGCCCCGTGCGCGGCGAGCTCGGCGTGCCGACGGTGTTCAACTTCCTCGGGCCGCTGACCAACCCCGCGCAGCCGCAGGCCGCGGCGATCGGGGTCGCCGATGCGCGGATGGCCGGCCTGATCGCCGGTGTGCTCGCCGGCCGCGGGATCGACGCGCTCGTCTTCCGAGGCGAGTCCGACGGTCTGGACGAGCTCGCGTCCACGGGACCGTCGCGCATCTGGGAGACCCGCGGCGGCACGCTGAGCGAGACGCTCGTCGACTGGTCCGAGCTCGGCGTGGCGCCGATCGAGCTGGCGCAGATCCGCGGCGCCGACGCGGCCTACAACGCCGAGGTGGCGCTCCAGGTGCTGTCCGGCGAGGCGGGCCCCGTGCGCCAGACGGTCCTTCTCAACGCGGCCGCCGGGCTCGTCGCCGACGGCACGCTGCCCGGCACCGCGGCCGGGACGCTCGTCGAGCGGCTGGCGGCCGGGATCGCGCTCGCGGCGGCGTCGGTCGACGAAGGCCGCGCCGCAGACGTGCTCGCGCGGTGGCGGGCGGCCTCGACCGCATGAGCGCCGTCCCGTCCGGTTCGGGTGTGATGTGGCTGGACAACCCCGGCAGGCCCGCGCCCCGGCCGCGGCTGGAGCAGTCGCTGGTGGTGGACGTCCTCGTGATCGGCGGCGGGTACCTCGGGCTGTGGTCCGCGTTGCGGGCAAGGCAGCAGGATCCGACCGCCTCGGTGGTGCTCGTCGAGGGCAACCGCATCGGCTGGGCCGCGTCCGGGCGGAACGGCGGGTTCGTCTCGTCGTCCATCACGCACGGCACGGCGAACGGCCTTGCCCGCTGGCCCGGCGAGATCGGCACCCTCGAGCGGCTGGGCCGGGAGAACCTCGACGGCATGGAGCGCGAGCTCGACGAGCTCGGGGTCGAGTGCGGCTTCGAGCGCACCGGCGAGCTCACCGTGGCGACCCTGCCGCACCAGGTCGACGAGCTGCGGGAGTGGGCGCAGGAGAGCGGTGAGGAGTTCCTCGACCGCGACGCCGTCCGGGAGCGGATCGACTCGCCGACCTTCCTCGCCGGCATGTGGTCGCCCCGCGGCACTGCGCTGGTGGACCCGGCCCGCCTCGCCTGGGGTCTCGCGGACGCCGCCGAGCGCGCGGGCGTGCACATCTACGAACGGACGCCGATCCGGGACCTCGACGACCGCCTGACCTCGGTCCAGGCCGTCGCCGACTCGGGCAGTGTCACCGCCTCGACGGTGGTGCTCGCCACCAACGCGTTCCCCAGCCTGCTGCGCCGGCTGCGCCTGTACACCGTCCCGGTCTACGACTACGCGCTCGGCACCGCGCCCCTGTCCGCCGCGCAGCTGGCATCGATCGGCTGGGCCGGCCGTGAGGGGCTGAGCGACAGCGGGAACCGGTTCCACTACTCGCGCCTGACGCAGGACAACCGGATCCTGTGGGGCGGCTACGACGCGATCTACCACTACGGCAGCCGCATCCGCCGGGAGTACGACGAGCGCGCGGCGACCTTCTCGCTCCTGGCGGAGCAGCTCTTCGAGACGTTCCCGCAGCTGGTGGGTCTGCCGATCGACTACGCCTGGGGCGGCGTCATCGACACCTGCACGCGGTTCGCGGCGTTCTACGGCACGGCGTGGGGCGGCAAGGTGGGCTACGCGATGGGCTTCACCGGGCTCGGCGTCGGCACGACGAGGTTCGCGGCGGACGTCGTGGCGGACCTGCTCGCCGGGCGCCGGACCGAGCGGACGTCGCTGGAGATGGTGCGGCACAAGGGGTTCCCGTGGCCGCCGGAGCCGGCGCGTGCGCTGGGGATCAACTGGACACGAGCCGCCCTGGCGTCCGCGGATGCCAACGGCGGGAGGCGCGACCTCTGGCTGCGCGCCCTCGACTCGGTGGGGATCGGCTTCGACTCCTGAGCCGCGCGCGTCAGTCCTCGACACCGAGGGAGAACGCCGCCTCCAGGTCGTGCTTCGAGTACGTCTTGAACGCGATGTACGTCTGCGTGCGCAGCACGCCCTCCACCTTGCTGACGTGGTCGGCGATGACGTCCGCCAGGTCCTCGTGCGCGCGCACGCGCGCCACTGCGACGAGGTCGACGTCCCCGGTGACGGAGTAGACCTCGCTGATCCCGGGGATCGCGGAGATCGCCTCGGCGACCTCGGGGATGCGGGCGGCTTCGGTGTCGATGAGCACGACGGCGGTGATCATGGCGCCATCATGCCGTGCGGGCCGGGTGCGCGTGCGTGCCGGCGATCACCGCGGCCTCGTCGGGCACCTCACGCGGCACGACGAGCTCGAGCCCGACCGCCGCGACCGGGTCCACCCGCTGCGCCGACCGCACGGGGCAGGACCACTCGCCGTCGACGGAGACGATCCGGATGCCGGGGCGCTCCAGCCAGCCGAGCAGCAGGTCCGTCTCCTCGGGGTGCGCGGCGCTCGCCGGCGCGATGGGCGGGGCGACGTGCTCCGCGGTGGCGCGCAGCGAGTCCAGCGCCGGCCGTGGGTCCTCGCGACGGTCGACGCGCGCGGTGCCGGCCAGCCTGCCGTGCCGGACCACGACCAGCTCCCAGCCGCCGTCGTCGTCCCGCCGCGCGGCGGCGAGCTCGGGGATGCGGGCCAGCGGGCCGGTGCGCTGCACGCGCGTCGCGCCGCGCAGGAAGGCGGCGAGCCGGTCGCGGACGGCGGCGGCGTCCTCGAACCGCTCGGTTGCCACCAGCGTGCGGATCCGTGTCGCGAGGCGTTCGACCACGGGCGTGGGATCGGCGGTCATCGCGTGCCGGAGGGCTTCGACGACCTCGTCGTACCCCGCCTGGCCCACGCCACCGACGCACGGGGCGCCGCACCTGCCGATCTCTCCCAGCACGCACACCGACGCCTTGGCCGAGGGCAGCAGCGGCAGCCGCTTGGTGCACTGCCGCACCGGGAACGCCTCGTGGAGCGCCTCGACGGCGAGCTGGGCCGCGCCCGACGAGGAGAACGGGCCCAGCCACCCGGCGTCGGGCTCGTCGCGCACCTCGCGGACCACGGACAGGCGCGGGTACGGCTCGCTCGTCAGGCGCACCCACGGCATCCGTTCCGGGAACCGTGAGCGGCGGTTGTAGCGCGGGGAGTGCTCGGCGATCAGCCGCAGCTCGCGCACGCGCGCCTCGAGCGGCGTCGCGCACGCCACCGGGTCCACGCGGGTGGCGACGCGCACCATCTCGACCATCCGCGGCCGCTTCTCCGCGGACGTGAAGTAGGAGCGCACGCGGCCGCGGATCGACGTGGTCGACGTGCCGACGTAGAGCACCTCGTCCTGGGGGCCGCGGAACAGGTAGACGCCGGGGGAGTCGGGCAGGCCGTCGGCGAGGGTGCGCTTGCGGCGCACGTCCTGCGGCACCGGGTCCGACGCGGTCTCGAGGTCGGCGAGGTGCGTCACGCCGAGCGGGCCGAGGCGGGCGAGGATGCCGTGCAGCACGTCGACGGTGGCGCGCGCGTCGTCGAGCGCGCGGTGGGACGGCGTGGTGGTGGCGCGGAAGAGCGCGGCCAGGCTCGACAGCTTGTGGTTGGGCACCTCGTCGCGCGTCACCGCGCGCCGGGCGAGCCTGACCGTGTCCACCACCGGGAAGCCGGGCCACGGGTGGCCGGTCTGCGCGGCGGCCGCCTTGAGGAAGCCGACGTCGAAGCCCGCGTTGTGCGCGACGAGCACGGACCCCCGCGCGAACTCGAGGAAGCTGGGCAGCACCTCCTCGATCTTCGGCGCGCCGACCACCATCGCGGTGGTGATGCCGGTGAGCACCTGGATGAACGGCGGCACCGGGCCGCCCGGGTCGACGAGCGTCTGGAACTCGCCGAGCACCTGCCCGCCGCGCACCTTGACCGCGCCCACCTCGGTGATCTGGCAGTCCGACGGCCGCCCGCCGGTGGTCTCCAGGTCGACGACGACGAACGTGACGTCCGACAGCGGGACGCCGACCTCGTCGAGCGTCGGCTGGACGGCCACGGCCGAGGCGGGCACCGACTCGCCTGCCCACACGGGGCGCAGGCGGCGGTCGGACGGCATGTGCTGCACGCTAACGGCGTCGTCCGACACACGGGCCGGGGCGCGCCGACCTACCCTGGGGCCCGTGACCGCCGACGAGGTACCCGGACAGGTCCCGCACGCGGTCCGGGCGGCGCTCGTCACGTTCGCCGCCGACGTGCTCGGCGCGATGGAGCCGCGCGACGTCCCCGCCGGCCTGCGCTCGGTGCGGCAGTTCGCACCGCGGCGGCGCGCGTCCGCGGGGGCGGGCCCGCTGTGGGCGGCGCTGACGGAGGACGGGTTCCGGGCCAAGGTCGCGGGCGCGTGGACCAAGGCGCACCCCGAGCTGGCGGAGCGGTTGGCTTCGTCGGCCGACGAGGCCCCGGAGCTCGGCGACGACGACCTGCTCCTGGCGGCGTCCGGCGCCTGGCTGCTTCGCCTGCCCGCCTGGCCGGACCTGGCGGCGCGCGCGACCCCCGCCGCCGTCGAGCTGCCGGCGCCCGCACCGGACCGACGGCTGGTCCGGTTCCAGTCGGAGGTCGACCGGCTGCGCGCCGAGCTCGGCGTGGCCCGGGAGTCCGAGCGTGCGGCGCGCGACGAGCTCGCCGGCCTCCAGCGCGAGCTGCGCCGGTTGCGCTCGGACGCCGACCGCGCACGGGAGGAGGGTCGCCGCGCCGCACAGGCCGCGACCACCGCGCAGGAGGAGGCGGCCGCCGCGCTCGACGAGGCGCGCCGCGAGCGGGCGGCCGCGGCGGCCGACCGCGCGGCCGCCGAGCAGGAGCGCTCCTCGCAGCGGGCGCAGGCGCGTGCCGGCGCCCAGCTGGAGCAGGTGCGCGCGCGGCTGCTGCTGGACACGATCGTCGGCGCGGCGTCCGGGCTGCGCGACGAGCTGGCGCTGGCGCCGGTCGGTGACCTGGCGCCCGCGGACCTCGTCGCCGGCGCCGCGGTGGCGCCCGTCCCCGTGCCGGGCGGCTCGCGCGGCCGGTCCGCGGACGACCCGGCGCTCCTCGACGAGCTGCTCCGGCTGCCCGGCGCGCACCTGGTGGTGGACGGCTACAACGTCACCAAGACGGCCTGGCCGCAGCTGACGCTCGAGGAACAGCGCCGCCGGCTCGTCGACGCCCTCGCCCTGCTCGCCTCCCGGTACGGCGCCGAGGTGACCTGCTGCTTCGACGGCCGCACCGGGCAGGGTGCCGCGCCGCAGCCGCGTGGGGTGCGGGTGCTGTTCTCGCAGGGGGAGATCGCCGACGACCTCATCCGGCGGATCGTGCGCGCGGAGCCGCCGGGGCGCGTCGTGGTGGTCGTCACCGGTGACCGGGCCGTCGCGGGGGACGTCCAGCGCTCGGGCGCCCGCCCCATCCCCTCCACCACGCTGCTCGCCCGCCTCCAGCGCGTCTGACGCCCGCTCCATCCGGCCTCGCACCCGCCCACCCCCGTCCAACCCCGCCGCACTTGGTACAGGTGTGACTGGTGGGACTCCTGAGACGTCACTCCTGCACCACTGGTCACATGCGTCACAAGTGCGGCGGGGTTGGACGGGGGGG
>Ga0255334_1000279_pt1 | contig 47594 bp, 44 predicted proteins | sample EtOH5_35cm_T3_12_FD_202080 | JGI IMG/M metagenome (GOLD analysis project Ga0255334, IMG submission 202080) | Sandy soil microbial communities from University of British Columbia, Vancouver, Canada - EtOH5_35cm_T3_129 | ecosystem: Engineered > Artificial ecosystem > Sand microcosm > Unclassified ...
CAGGTTCAGATAGCTGTTCTCGGTCGGCGCCATGCCGATATTGATCGAGCCGCCGGCCGTCTTACCGCCGCCGTCGAAATATTCGCCGCCCGTGGCCGAGATCGAGCCGCCGCCCGGGTTCTTCTTCAGGATGATGTTGACGACGCCAGCGATGGCGTCGGTGCCGTACTGGGCCGCGGCGCCGTCCGTCAGCACCTCGATGCGGCCGATGCCGGCCATTGGGATGAAGCCCAGGTCCGCCGCGGCGGCGCCTTGATAGACGCCCGACAGAACGGCGAGGTTGCCGGTGGTGTGGCGGCGCTTGCCATTGACCAGCACCAGGGCCTGGTTAGGCGAAAGGCCACGCAGACGGGCCGAGAGGGTCAGGTTGGCGGTGTCGCCGCCGAACGCCTGGGCGTTGAACGACGGAACCAGATTGGCGAGGCCAAGACGCAGGTCGACCGCGCCGGTGCGCTCCAGCGTGCTGGTGTCGACCACCTGGACGGGGGCGGGACTGTCGATGACGCGCAGGCCCGTCTGGCGCGTGCCGGTGACGATGATGGTGTCGATTTCAGTCTGGTCCGGCGCCTTGTCGGCCGCGTCAGCGGCATATGCCGTTATAGAGTAACCCAAAGTAACTGATAGCGCAGAAATACCCGCCAACAAGGCAGGTTTGAAACGCCGAGTCATTAATAGCCCCCTCTTTGTCTTTATGGACGCGTGATGAATCCCTTCTCCACGACGTTTTTCTCCCCGTTTTTATGATTTTTGACGCGGGTACTAAAAATATATCGGGTACTATCCGATCTATTCATGGGGATCCAAGTTGATGATTTCGGCAATGGCGCGCCGAAATAAATCGGCAACACAAAGGCCGGCGCCCTGTGGGCGCCGTTTTGCGCGGCGGCGGATCACGGATTTTGAGCAGATGGGCGCCGTTTTTCCGCACGCGGAGGCGGTGGAGGGGGCGGACGGCGCGGTCTGGTTCAGGCGACGAGGCGCATCGGCTCGGCCATTTCGTCGGTCTCTTCGGTCTCGAACAGGTCGAAAGCCTCTTCCCAGGCGGACATCCGAGAATCGCGCAGCTCTGCGTCGTCGGTAATGCGGACGATCTGATCCTCGCGATCGTTCCACACCAGGCCGATGTCAGTGACCCGCTCGGCGTCGCGGCCCAGCAGCAGGAAGATGTCGGCCCGCGCCGCTCGCTCATGGCTGATCCGGCGCAGGGTGCGGCCGCCGCCCAGGTCGCGATGGATGTCGGCGAAGTCGAGCACGGCCGAGATCATGGCCTGGTTCACGGGCGCGACGGTCCAAGGGGAGCAAGTAAAGCGCGACATACGAGGTTCCTTTGGGGCTTCTCCAGTCTCGACATCCGCAGAATGTGCGGGCATTGCGACAGAAACGGTCGTAAGTTGCGCGTCTGTTCGAGGAACGCATGAGACACGAAAAAGCGACCCGTCTGCTGGATCTGGCCCGCATGTTGGCGGGCTCGGCCGAGGGGCTGACCCTGGACGAGATGGCCCAGGCGCTGGATGTCGGGCGCCGAACCGCCGAGCGGATGCGCGACGCCGTCTGGGCCGCTTTCCCGCAGATGGAGGCGATCGACGATCCGCCGACCAAGCGCTTTCGCATCCCCTCGGGCCTGGACAGCCTGTTCCAGACTCCGACCGCCGAGGAGTTGGCGGCCCTGCGCACGGCGGCGGATTCATTGCGCGCCTCGGGCGCCGACAGCCGCGCGGCCTCGCTCTACGCCTTGGAGGCCAAGCTGCTGTCGGCCCTGCGCGGCTCGGCCCGCCGGCGGGTGGCCCCCGATGTCGAGGCTCTGGTCCAGGCCGAGATGATCGCGGTCCACGCCGGCCCGCGTCCTTTCGAGGAAGGGTCGGTGCTGGCGACCATCCGCACGGCGATCAAGGGTCTGTCGGCCCTGTCGTTCCGCTACGAGGGCGGCAGCACGCCGGGGCGGACCCGGGAGGTGACGCCGCTGGGCGTCCTGTTCGGCCGCAGCAACTACTTGGTGGCGCTTGAGGGCAAGGGCGGCAAGCCGCGCTCGTGGCGTCTGGACCGGATGAGCGACCTGAAGGCGCTGGACAAGCCCGCCCCGCCGCCCGAGGGCTTCTCCCTGCAGGCCTTCGCCGACGAGAGCTTCGGCATCTATCACGACGAGATCCAGGACGTGGTCCTGCGCATCACGCCGAAGGGGGCCGAGGACGCCCTGCGCTGGCGCTTTCACCCAACGCAGAAGGTGAGCCAGGAAGCGGACGGCTCGGTGACGGTCACCTTCCGCGCCGGCGGCATGCGCGAGCTGGCCTGGCACCTCTTTACCTGGGGCGACACCGTGGAGATCGTCGCGCCGCAGGTGCTGAAGGATAAGATGCTCGAAGAGCTTCGCGAGGCTGGTCGCGCCCACGGGGCGTGGTAGGGACGGGTCCATGAACTACCGTCACGCCTTCCACGCCGGCAACTTCGCCGACCTGCACAAGCACGCGATCCTGCTGGCCATGCTCTCGGCCCTGCAGGGGGAGAGTGAGGTGCTGACGGTGATCGACACCCACGCCGGGGCGGGGGGCTACGACCTCGGCGGCGAGATGGCGCGCCGCTCGGGCGAGGCCCAGGCGGGGATCTTCCGGCTGAAGGCGGCGAGCGACGCCCCGGCGGTGTTCGGCTCCCTGCTGAAGGCGGTCGCGCTCATGAACGGCGGACGCGATGGCGATCTCTATCCCGGCTCGCCGCTGCTGATGGCCCGCGCCCTGCGCAAGGCCGACCGCTATGTCGGCTGCGAGCTGCGGCCCGACGACGTGGCGCTACTGCGCGAGAGCTTGGCGCCCTATGCCAACGCCCAGGCCCTGGAGGCCGATGGCTACGCCGCCGCCGTGAATCAGGCCGGCAAGGGCGGGCGCGCCTTCGTGGTCATCGATCCGCCGTTCGAGCGGCCGGACGATTACCAGCGGATCGTGGCGACGACTCGCGACGTGCTGGCTCGCGCCCCCGACGCGGCCCTGGCCATCTGGCTGCCGATCAAGGATTTGGAGACCTTTGACGCCTTCCTGCGCGGGATGGAAACTGTCACGCCAAAAACTGTCATGGGCGACCTGCTAGTGGCGGAACTCCGCCTGCGGCCGCTGACGGATCCCATGAAGATGAACGGCTGCGCGATGGTGATGGTCGGCGCGCCAGTCAGTGTCGAGGGCGCGGCCGGCGAGGCCGGCGACTGGATCGCCGCGCGGCTGGGCGAGGCCGGCGGCCGTTCGCGCGTCTGGCGGACGTGACGCGTAGCCAACCCAGCTTCGCCGAGGCCGTCCGTGTCTGGCTGAAGGTCGGGCTGCTGGGCTTCGGCGGTCCCGCCGGCCAGATCGCTCTGCTGCATCGGGAAGTCGTCGAAACCCGCGACTGGATCGACGACGACGAGTTCGCGCGCGCCTTGAGCTTCTGCATGCTGCTGCCCGGCCCCGAGGCCCAGCAGCTGGCCACCTGGCTGGGCTGGCGGATGCACGGGATTCGCGGCGGCGTGGCGGCGGGCCTGCTGTTCGTGCTGCCCGGACTGGCGGTCATGCTGGGTCTTTCGGCGCTCTATGTCGTCCATGGCCGCTCGGACTGGGCCGGGCCGGTGCTGCTGGGCCTGAAGGCGGCGGTGGTCGCCCTCGTTCTGCAAGCCCTGCTGAAGATCGGCCGGCGCACGATCAAGGACCGCGCCGCCGCCGCCGTCGCCGTCGCGGCCTTCGCGATGATGGCCTTCACGACCCTGCCGTTCCCGCTGGTGATCATCTGCGCCGGCGCCCTGGGCTGGCTGACGGCCAAGGGCGGGGAGGGGGCGGTTCCGCCGCCCGCCGCGCCGCCGAAGGGCCAGGCAAGGACGGCGTTGGCGTGCCTGGCGCTGTGGCTGGCCCCGATCGCTCTGGCTTGGTTGATCGCGCCGGGCTCCGTGCTGGCCTGGATGGGGCTGACCTTTGGCGGCCTGGCGGCGATCAGCTTCGGCGGCGCCTATGCGGCCTTGGCCTATATTGGTCAGACGGCCTCGGCGCTGGGCTGGCTGTCGGCGCCGCAGATGCTGGACGGCCTGGGCCTGGCCGAGACCACGCCGGGACCGCTGATCCTGGTCTTCGTATTCGTCGGCTTCGTCGGCGCCTTCCAGACCGCGCCGGTCGAGTGGGCCTGGGTCCTGGCCGTGCTGGGCGGACTGATGGCCGCCTGGACCACCTTCGCGCCGTCGTTCCTTTGGATCTTCGCCGGCGGGCCCCTGTTCGAGCGCTGGGGCCGGCGGCCCAGGCCCTCCCGCGCGCTCGCCATGATCTCGGCCGCCGCCGTCGGCGTGATCGGCCAGCTGGCCCTGTGGTTCGCCATCCACCTGCTGTTCCGCGGCGGCCAGACCATGGAGGTCGCGGGCCTGCTCAGCGTGATGCTGCCTGATCTCGGGAGCCTGAACGTCGCGGCCGTGGGTCTGACCGTCCTGGCCTTGGCGCTGACCTTCGCCACGCGCCTGCCGATGCTGGCTATGATCGCGGTCATGATCGTGGCGGGCGTGCTCTTGAAGATGGTTGGAGCAAGTTGACCTAAGGTTAGCATTTTTGCGCTTGCGAACGAATTTTCCGTGTTATGCTGCATTGCAATAGATCGTGATTGCCAGCCCAGCGGAGCGCGCCATGGTTTCGATCTTCAATTTCCTTCCCGACTACTCGGCCGACAAGGCCGCGCCCGAGACAGCGCCTCGCCTGATGGTCGGCGCGGCCTCGCCGCTCTGGCTGATGTTCGGCGGCGCGGCCGCGGCCGGCGCCACCTATTGGTGGTGGGCCAATCGCTGGCGCGAAGCGGTCAATCTCGAGTCGCTGATGGCTCTGGCGCCCGAGCCCGTCGCTCCGCCGCTGGAGGCCGCGCCTGACGCGCCGCCTGAACCGGTGCTGGAAGCCATCGCCGAACCCGTCATCGAGGCCGTCGCCCTGGTCGCCGAGACCGTCGAAACCGCCCTCGACGCCACACAGGAAATCGTCGAGGCCGCCGTCGAACCGATCGTCGAGGCCACGGTCGCCGCCAACGAGGACACCGCCGAGGCGGTATCTGAGCCGGTCGCCGCGGCCGAACCGCTCGTGGCCGAAGCCGCGGACGCCGTCGCCGAAGCCGTGAAGGCGGCGCCCGACGCCGTCGTGGCCCCTCTCGACGACCTGACCAAGCTTGTCGGTGTAGGGCCCAAGCTGGCGGCCTCCCTGGCCGACCTGGGGGTGACCAGGTTCAGCCAGATCGCGGCCTGGACGCCGGACGAACTGGCCTCGTACGACCAACTGCTGAACCTGAAGGGCCGCGCCGAACGCGAGGCCTGGATCGCCCAGGCCAAGCGCTTCTCGACGGACGCCTAGAGTCCGAACGCGGCCAGCAGCCGGTCCGCCGCCGCCGAGGCCGGAACCTCGCCGGCGCGCACGGCTGTCTCGAGTGCGGGGACCAGGGCCGCGACGGCCGGGTCGGTCTTGAAGGCGTCTTCCAGCCGGTCGCGGACCATGGCCCACATCCAGCGGGCGTCCTGGTCGGCCCGGCGAGCGGCCCGCGCGCCGTTCGCGGTCATGATGTCGCGATGACGCTGGATCTGCCGCCAGAGCACGTCGAGCCCCAGGCCCGTCAGGCCGGAGGCCGTCAGCACGGGCGGCGTCCAGTCCTGGTGGGCGGGCGTAAGAATGTGCAGGGCGTTGCGATAGTCGCGCGCCGAGCGCTCGGCCCGTTCCGGATCGGCGTCGGCCTTGTTGATCAGCAACAGGTCGGCCAACTCGATCAGGCCCTTCTTGATGCCCTGCAGTTCGTCGCCGCCGCCGGGGATCAGGACGGCCAGGAAGATGTCGACCATGTCGGCCACCACCGTCTCGGATTGTCCGACGCCGACGGTCTCGACGATGACGATATCGAAGCCGGCCGCCTCGCACAGCAGCATGGCCTCGCGGGTCTTGCGCGCCACGCCGCCCAGGGCGCCGCCGGACGGTGAGGGGCGGATATAGGCGTTGGGCTGGACGCTGAGCCGTTCCATCCGGGTCTTGTCGCCGAGGATCGAGCCGCCGTGGCGCCCGGACGACGGATCGACCGCCAGCACCGCCACCTTATGTCCGGCCTCGACGAGGTCGCAGCCGAAGCGCTCGATGGTCGTCGACTTGCCCGCGCCCGGCACGCCCGTGACGCCGATCCGCTGGGCGCGGCCGGTCAGGGGCATCAGGCGCGAGAGCAGGGCGCGCGCGGCGGTCTGGTGGTCGGTCCGGCGGCTCTCCACCAGTGTGATGGCGCGCGCCAGGGTGGCGCGGTCACCGGCGACCAGGCGCTGTTCCAGCGTGTCGATGTCGAGCTTGGAGGTCACGTCCCCGGATTAGAGGACGACGGCCGTCCCGGAAACCGAAACCATCATCATCTGGGCGTTGGGGCCGACGGTATTGTAGTCGAGGTCCACCGCCAGGATGGCGTTGGCGCCCACCTTCTCGGCTTCCTTGACGAGCGCCTTCATGGCGTCCTCGCGGGCGCGGGCGAGCACGCGTTCATACGACTTGGAGTGGCCGCCGATGAAGTCGCGGATGGCCGCCATCAGGTCGAGCACGACGTTCGCGCCCAGGATCGACTGGGCGTAGATCGCGCCCTTGTACTCCTGGACAGGGTGGCCCTCGATGAACGGCGTGGTCGTGATCAGCATCCGGGAATCCTGGCGCATCGTAGGGTTAACTTAGGCGCAAACGCCGCCGTTCGCGAGGGGCTCCCCCGAAAAGCGGTGCTTTCCATCACGCTGTTCGCCCGGTGGGGGAATCTGGCGGGTCAGCCCTTCCTGTGCGGCCGGGCTTCGGGCAGATTGCCCGCGTTTACCGCGTCCGGAGCCGCCTGGTGATCTTCGCGAAATCGCATGTCGAACTGCACAACATCCGCAACAACGTGGAGCGGGTGAGGAAGCTGTCCGACAACGTCGTGGGCGTCGGACCCCTGGGGATCGGCCTGGACGGCCTGCTGACCTGGATCCCGGGGGCGGGCGAGCTGTACAGCCTGGGCGCCGGCGGCCTGATCGTCTTCGACGCCGTGCGGGCTCGCGCCGCGCCGATGATCGTCATCCAGATCTGCGCCATCATCCTGATCGACACGGTCGCCGGCTCGATCCCGGTGGCGGGCAAGGCGATCGACGTGCTGTTCACCGGCCACAAGTGGTCGGCCGACATGCTGACCAAACATATGGACGACACGATCTATTTCGAGGGCTCGCGCAAGGACGTGCAGGGCACCCAAGAGTACCGGGACCTGCTGGCCCGCATCCAGGCGGGCAAGGAAAAGCGCCGGGTCGTTTTCCTGGGTTAGAAACTCAACACAACCATTGGTGGGACGGAGCGTTCAGGGAAGCATGACCGACGACATCTCCGTCTCGTCCGCCTACGCGGACAGCCATGCGGGCCGCCGCGCCAAGGCCCATCGCGCCTGGCGATCGGCGGAGAGCATCAAGCGTATCTCCGACCGGCTGATCGGCATCGGCCCCATCGGCCTGGGCCTGGACGGCGTGTTGGCCTGGGTGCCGGGCGCGGGTCTGGTCTACGGCCTGGGGGCGGGCGGGCTGTTGATGTTCCACGCCGTCCAGGGGGGCGCGTCGGCGGGGACCTTGCTACGCATGGGCGCCTATCTGGCGATCGACAACGTCTCGGACACCGTGCCGGGTCTGGGCTGGGCGATCGACACCCTGTTCCCCGGCCACCTGATGGCCGCGAAGGCGCTGCAGAAAGACATCGAGGGTCGCCACGGCTTGCCGGAGGAGATCGCCTTCGAGCGCTCACAGAAGCGGCGCGGGTTGTTCGGCCGCAAGAAGGGCGGCTAGCGGATCGGCGGCAGGTCGGCCAGGCGCAGAGAGACGCTGGGCAGGACCAGGGAGGTCACCGTATCCTCGGCGACATGACGCGCGACGTCACGATAGACGCCGTCGATCGGATCGCGATGGATGGTGATCGTGTCGGTGTTCACGTCCACGACCCAATAGTCCCGCACACCGTGTTCAGCATAGAGCTCGGCCTTGAACGCGAGATCGCTTCGGATCGACGACTGAGCAACCTCGATGACGAGGCCGACATTGGTTCCATCCACGGCCCGTAGCGGAAGATCAGCGTCGTAGAGATAAAGGTCGGGATCCGGTGCATTGGTTGGCGAAAGCCGCAGCGTTGATTTCACCATCACCTGCACGGCCTCTCCGGCCGACAGAATGAAGCGCCTGGCGATCTGCATTTTTACGCGTGAATGCAGGTCACCTTCAGGAGCCAACTCGACCAGAGCTCCATCGATCAACTCGACGCGAGCGCTCTCATCGAGGATGCCGGCCTCCTGCATGCGCAGCACATCGTCCAGCGTGAAGCGGTGCTGTTGCGAGGTCTCCAACGCTCGGACGAGGGCGTTCATGAGAGCTAGCGTACCATGCGGGCGACACCCGCACAGCACTTCGCTAAGCCGCTTCCTGCGTGTAGCCCAGCTGGCGGTTCAACTTGTCCAGCAGCTCGATCGCCGCCTCGGCGATGACGGTGCCGGGCGGGAAGATCGCCGCCGCTCCCGCGTCGCGGAGGGCCTGGAAGTCCTGGGGCGGGATGACGCCGCCCACGACCATCAGGATGTCGTCGCGGCCCTGCTTGGCCAACTCGGCTTTCAGCTCCGGCGCCAGGGTCAGGTGGCCGGCGGCGAGGGAGCTGGCGCCCACGACGTGGACGTCGTTCTCCACCGCCTGGCGAGCGGCCTCGGCGGGCGTCTGGAACAGCGGGCCGATGTCGACGTCGAAGCCGAGATCGGCGAAGGCCGTGGCGATGACCTTCTGACCCCGGTCGTGGCCATCCTGGCCCATCTTGGCGATCAGGATGCGCGGGCGGCGGCCATCGGCCTGCTCGAAGGCCTCGACCATGGCCTTGGCGCGGGCTGTCGTCGGATCGTTTCCGGCCTCCTTCATATAGACCCCTTGGATCGACTTGATCTCGGCGCGGTGGCGGCCGAACACCTTCTCCATCGCCAGGCTGATTTCGCCAACCGTGGCCTTGGCGCGCGCCGCGTCGACGGCCAGCGCCAGCAGGTTGCCGGTCCCGCGCGCGCCGTCCTCCAGCGCCTTCAGGGCCCGCTCGGTCTCGGCCGGATCGCGCTCGGCCTTCAGGCGGGCCAGCTTCTCCAACTGCTGGGCGCGAACCGAGCCGTTGTCGACCTTCAGCATCGGGATGTCGTCGGCGACCTCGGGCTTGTAGCGGTTGACGCCGACCACGCTCTGGCGATTGGCGTCGATGCGGGCCTGGGTCTTGGCGGCGGCTTCCTCGATGCGCAGCTTGGGAATGCCCTGCTCGATGGCCTTGGCCATGCCGCCGGCGGCCTCGACCTCCTCGATGTGGGCCAGCGCCTTCTGGGCCAGTTCATACGTGAGACGTTCGACGTAATAGCTGCCGCCCCACGGATCGGCGACGCGGGTCGTGCCGCTTTCCATCTGCAGGAAAAGCTGGGTGTTGCGGGCGATGCGGGCCGAGAAGTCGGTCGGCAGGGCCAGGGCCTCGTCCAGGGCGTTGGTGTGCAGGCTCTGGGTCTGGCCGTTCACGGCGGCCATGGCCTCGACGCAGGTGCGCGAGACGTTGTTGAACACGTCCTGCGCCGCCAGCGACCAGCCGGAGGTCTGGCTGTGGGTGCGCAGGGAAAGCGAGCGGTCGTCCTTCGGCTCGAACTCCCGCTTCATCAGTCGGGCCCAGAGCAGGCGCGCGGCCCGCATCTTGGCGACCTCCATGAAGTAGTTCATGCCGATCGCCCAGAAGAACGAGAGGCGTGGCGCGAAGGCGTCGACGGACATTCCAGCGGCGACGCCCGCGCGGACATATTCGACGCCGTCGGCCAGGGTGTAGGCCAGTTCCAGGTCGGCCGTCGCGCCGGCTTCCTGCATGTGATAGCCGCTGATCGAGATCGAGTTGAACTTGGGCATGTTCGCCGAGGTGTAGGCGAAGATGTCCGAGATGATCCGCATCGAGGGCGCGGGCGGATAGATGTAGGTGTTCCGCACCATGAACTCTTTGAGGATGTCGTTCTGGATCGTCCCCGACAGCTTGTCGGGCGAGACGCCCTGTTCCTCGGCCGCGACGATATAGAGCGCCAGGATCGGCAGCACCGCGCCGTTCATGGTCATCGACACGCTCATCTTGTCGAGCGGGATGCCGGAAAACAGCGTCCGCATGTCCAGGATCGAGTCGATGGCGACGCCCGCCATGCCGACATCGCCCTTCACTCGCTCGTGGTCGCTGTCATAGCCGCGGTGGGTGGCCAGGTCGAAAGCCACCGACAGGCCCATCTGACCGGCCGCCAGATTGCGGCGGTAGAAGGCGTTGCTGTCCTCGGCGGTCGAGAAGCCGGCGTACTGCCGCACCGTCCACGGGTTCGTCACGTACATGGTCGGGTAGGGACCGCGCACGTAGGGCGCGACGCCCGGATAGCCGCCCAGGAAGTCGAGGCCCGCCACGTCGTCGGCGTCGAACGCCGGGGCGACCGCGACGCCCTCGGGCGTGTTCCAGGCCACGCCTTCCGGAGCGGACGCCGAAGCGATCTCGGCGAAGTCGATCGTGGTGAAGTCTGGGAACTTGCTCATGGCTTACGCACCCTCGAACGCGGCGGCGAAGCGCACCGGCTTCAGGGCCGGGCAGTGGCTGTCTGGGCCGGGCAGGCGGACGTCGGGGCCGGCGACGGCGAAGGCGGCCGGATCGGGCGTTTCGACCTCCGGGACCTTGTCGTCGGCGTTGGGGAAGACCGTGACGCCCAGGATCTTGCGGGACTTGTCGGCGAAGGCGGCTTCCTGCGCCGCCCGGGTCTTGGCCACCGCTTCGGCGACGAGGCCGCTTTCCAGCGTTTTGATGACTCCGCCGGCGCGTTCGATGGCCTGGAAGTATTCCCAGGCGGCGCGGGCCAACTGGTCGGTCAGGCTGTCCAGGTACCACGCTCCCCCGGCCGGGTCGGCGACACGGCCCAGATTGCTCTCTTCCATCAGCACCAGTTGGGTGTTGCGGGCCTGGCGGCGGGCGAAGGCGGTCGGCAGGCCAATGGCGTCGGTGAAGGCGTCCAGCAGGATCGCATCGGCCCCGCCGACCGCGCCAGCGAATCCGGCCGAGGTCAGGCGCAGCAGGTTGGTCCAGGCGTCGGCCTTGGCCAGCATCCGGCGCGAGGAGCGGGCCTCGATCCTCGGCGCGACGCTGACGCCACACGCGTCGGCCAGGCGCGCCCACATCGCCTTGGCGGCGCGGACCTTGGCGACGCCGGTGAAATATTCCCCGTCGAGGCTGACGCCCAGCACGATTCGACCGAAGGCGTCCTCCAGGGTCAGACCCGAGCGCACCAGGGCCTTGGCGTAGGCCAGGGCGCTGGCGGTCATCACGGCCAGTTCCTCGGTGTTCGAGCCGCCGGCCTCATGCGCGGCGCGGCCGGTGGCCAGGAACAGACTGGCCTTGGCGTAGGTTCCGGCCAGGCGCGAGGCGACCGTGGCGGCGTTGAAGACGTGGCTCTCGATCGGGCCGGGGCTGACGCCGGCGACCGCGAAGGCGGTCAGGGGATCCAGGTGAAAGGCCAGCGGCGCGTTGGGCGCCGCCTTGGCCAGAGCGCCCAGCCAGTCGGCCGCCTTCGGGCCCAGGAAGCCGGCGTCCAGGGCGACGGGGGCCAGGTCCAGCAGCACGCCCGACAGCGCCTTGGCCAGGTCGTCCGCCGAGCCGACGGCGACGCCGTCCACGCCCGCGGGATCGAGCCGCAGCAGCACCGAGGCCGCGCCGCCCTCGAGGTCGACCATGATGTCCTTGGCCACGCGGGCCGGGTCGGGGTGAGCGGCGCGGGTGCGCAGGTCCCAGGGGCGTTCGGGATCGCGCGCGCGCAGGTCGCGGGCCACGGCGACGCCGTCCTCGGCGGTGTACAGCGGCTGGATCGTCAGGCCGTCGGGCGTCTTGACGGTCAGGGCGTCGTCGAAACTCTGACCTTTCAAGGTCTTTTCGACCAGGGCCATCCAGCGAGCGCGGGTCGCCGCGTCGCCTTGGGCGCCAAATTCCTCGGCCAGGGGCGTCGTCGCGACGGTCAAAGCGTCTGTCTCCTGCGGTGCAGCATTTCTTGTCTTTTGAACGGTGATGCGCTCCTGCCCTTAGGGCCGTCAAGCCATGCGCCAAGTCTTCTCTTCGCCTTGCATCCGAGCCAAACGCGCGTTTAATCTGATCGGTGATCACATATTCGGCGTCTCAAGCCGAACTCCAAAGGGGAGCCTTTCATGGCCTTGCCGCCTATCCTGCGTGACCGTCTGCGCCTGCCGGTCATCGCCTCGCCGCTGTTCATCATCAGCAATCCGGACCTGGTGATCGCCCAGTGCAAGGCCGGCATCGTGGGCTCGTTCCCGTCGCTGAACGCCCGTCCGATCTCGCAACTGGACGAGTGGCTGCACCGCATCACCGAGGAGCTGGCCGCCCACGACAAGGCCCATCCCGAAGCGCCCAGCGCGCCGTTCGCGGTGAACCAGATCGTCCACAAGACCAACAACAGGCTCGAGGAGGACATCGAGCTGTGCGTGAAGCACAAGGTCCCGGTGGTCATCACCTCGCTGGGCGCGCGTGAGGATCTCAACGCGGCGATCCACTCGTACGGCGGCATCACCCTGCACGACGTCATCACCGACCGCTTCGCCCGCAAGGCCATCGAAAAGGGCGCCGACGGTCTGATCCCGGTCGCGGCGGGCGCGGGCGGCCATGCCGGCACCCTGTCGCCGTTCGCCCTGATCCAGGAAATCCGCCAGTGGTTCGACGGGCCGGTGGCGCTGTCGGGCTCCATCGCCTGCGGTCGCTCGATCCTGGCCGCCCAGGCCATGGGCGCGGACCTGGCCTATATCGGCTCGGCCTTCATCGCGACCGAAGAGGCCAACGCCATCGAGGGCTACAAGCAGGGCATCGTCGAGGGCCGCGCCGACGGCATCGTCTATTCGAACCTGTTCACCGGCGTGCATGGCAACTACCTGCGGGCGTCGATCGTCGCCGCGGGCCTGGATCCCGACAACCTGCCGGTCAGCGATCCGTCCAAGATGAGCTTCGGCTCGGGCGGCAACCAGGAAGCCAAGGCCTGGCGTGACATCTGGGGCTCGGGCCAGGGCATCGGCGCGATCGACAAGGTGCTGCCGGCCGCCGAACTCATCGCGCGCTTCGCCGAAGAGTACGAGCAGGCCAAGGCCGAACTGGCGGCCAAGACGGCGCTGACGTCCGGAATTCACTTGGCTTTCGCCGCCGAATAGGCGGGCGAGGCACGGGGACGGAGCCGCTTCCGTCCCCGGCCTTCGCGACGAGGTGATGCTGGGAGCGACTTCAACTCGCTCTCGGAGCCGCCTCATGCCCGATCCTGTTTTCAGCGACGTCACGCCTCGCCTGGGCCTGCCCTATGTGGTGGCCGCCCAGGCTCAGAAACACATCCCGATCAATGAGAGCTTGGCCCGGCTGGATGGCCTTGTGCAGTTGGCCGTCGAGAGCCGGTCGGTTTCGGCCCAGCCAGCCAGTCCGGTCGCTGGCGGCGTCTGGATCGTGCCGGCCAGCGCCACGGGCGCGGCCTGGGCGAGCCAGCCCTCCGGCGTTCTGATGCGCTTCGAGGCCGGCGCCTGGGAGCCCCTCGCGCCCGCCGAGGGCGTACTGGCCTGGGTCAAGGACGAGAACCAGATGGTCGCCTTCGATGGCGCGGCCTGGACGCCGCTGTCGGCGACGTTTCGCGGCACGACCGCCGCCCAGACGCCTAACCTCGCCAACACCCGCCTGGAGATCCTGGAGCAGGAAGTGACCTTGTCGGGCGCTTCGACCGCGACGGGCATCGCCATCCCCAACCGCGCCATCGTGCTGGCTGTATCGACCCGCACCACGGTCGCGGTGACCGGGGCGGCCTCGTACAACTGTGGCGTCTCGGGCGATGCGAGCAAGTTCGGCGGCTCGCTGGGCGTCGCCAGGAATTCCAGCAACATCGGCGTGGTCGGGCCGACCGCCTACTACGCCGACACCCCGGTGCTGATCAGCGCGGTCGGCGGCAGCTTCGTCACAGGCAAGGTGCGGGTGGCGATCCATGTCTTGCGCTTCGACCCGCCGGCTTCTGTCTAAGCCCTCCCCAGCGAGGGGGAGGGAAGATTGACCGGCCGTCCTCCCTCCGCTACACGCGCCTTACCTTTGGGGAGTAGCCGCCCGCATCTATCAGCGGGCCCCGCCGTCAACACACTTGCTGCTTCGGGAGCATGGCGCGGGGAATGGAAGCGATTTCGAGCTTCCTTGGCGAGACCAATGGCGCCGATTTTCATCCGGGCCGGGTGGACGTCGACGCTATTGGCATGCGCCCGGCCCGGAGGACTATTTTCAGTGGAAGCCCTGCTCGTCTCGACCCTGGTCGTGGCCATCGCCGAGATCGGCGACAAGACCCAATTGCTGGCCATCATCCTGGCCACGCGGTTCAAGAAGCCTGTCCCGATCATTCTTGGCATCCTGGTCGCCACCCTGGCCAACCACGCCCTGGCCGCTACCGCCGGCTACTGGGTGTCGGACTTCCTGAGCGGCGCCTGGTTCAAGTGGGCCATCGCCATCTCGTTCATCGCCATGGCCGCCTGGGCCCTGATCCCCGACAAGGCCGATGACGAGGAAGGGGCGAGCGCCGGTCGCTACGGCGTCTTCGTGACCACGGCCGTCGCCTTCTTCCTGGTCGAGATGGGCGACAAGACCCAGATCGCCACCGTCGCCCTGGGCGCCAAGTTCCACTCGATCTTCTGGGTCGCCGCCGGCACCACCCTGGGCATGATGCTGGCCAACGTCCCGGCCGTCTATCTGGGCGAGGCGGCGACCAAGATCGTGCCGCTGAAGTACGTGCGGATGGGCGCGGCGCTGATCTTCCTGTTGTTGGGTCTCTGGCAGGTGGCGGAGTTGACGGGCGTGCTCAAATAACCCCTAAACCGACTTCCCCGGCGAAGGCCGGGGCCCAGATCGTAAGGCTCCGCGTCGCCAGGCTTGGCGGATGCTCAGGCTGAACCTGGGTCCCGGCTTTCGCCGGTAAGATCGGATTTTGGGGATGTGGATGACCGCTCGCGGCTGGGAATTCTGGATCGACCGCGGCGGCACCTTCACCGACATCGTCGCGCGGCGGCCCGACGGCGCGTTGGTCACCCACAAGTTGCTGTCGGAAAATCCCGAGCACTACGCCGACGCCGCCGTGGCGGGCGTGCGGGCGCTACTGCCGGAAGGCGCGGGCGTCGACGCGGTGAAGATGGGCACCACCGTCGCCACCAACGCCTTGCTCGAGCGTAAGGGCGAGCCGACGGTCCTGGCGATCACGGCGGGTCACGCCGACGCCCTGCGCATCGGATACCAGGCGCGGCCCAAGTTGTTCGAGCGCCACATCGTCAAGCCGGAAGCCCTCTACGACCGCGTGGTCGAGATCGACGAGCGGATGAGCGTCGGGGGACAGGTGTTGCGGCCGCTGGACGAGAGCGCGGCGCGGGCGAGCCTGCAAGCGGCCTTCGAGGAAGGCTTCCGCGCCATCGCCATCGTGCTGCTGCACGGCTTCCGCTTCACCGACCACGAGGCGCGGGTCGCCGCGATCGCGCGCGAGATCGGCTTCAGCCAGGTGTCGGTCAGTCACGAGGTCAGTCCGCTGATGAAACTGGTCGGGCGCGGCGACACCACCGTGGTCGACGCCTATCTGTCGCCGATCCTGCGGCGCTATGTGGACCAGGTGGCCGATGCGCTGGGTCGCGACACCCGGCTGCTGTTCATGCAGTCGAACGGCGGCCTGACCGATGCACGGGCCTTCCGGGGCAAGGACGCCATCCTGTCCGGCCCGGCCGGCGGCGTGGTCGGCATGGCGCGGACGGCGGGCGAGGCCGGCTTTGATCGTGTCATAGGCTTCGACATGGGCGGCACCTCGACTGACGTCTGCCACTATGCCGGCCAGTACGAGCGGGCGTTCGAGACGGTGGTGGCCGGCGTGCGGATGCGCGCGCCGATGATGAACATCCATACCGTAGCGGCCGGCGGCGGCTCGATCTGCGGCTTCGACGGCGCGCGGCTGCGGGTGGGGCCGGCCTCGGCGGGCGCGGTCCCGGGACCGGCGGCCTACCGTCGGGGCGGCCCGCTGACGGTCACCGACTGCAACGTCATGCTGGGCAAGCTGCGGCCGGAGTTCTTCCCCAAGGTGTTCGGGCCGAACGCCGACCAGCCGCTGGACGCCGAGGCGGTGGCGGGCGGCTTCAGGGCGGTGTCGGCCCAGATCGAAGCCGCGACCGGCAAGGCCATGACCCCGCAGGACGTGGCCGAAGGCTTCGTCACCATCGCCGTCGAGAACATGGCCAAGGCCGTGCGGCAGATCTCGATCCAGCGCGGCTACGACGTCACCCGCTATGTCCTGGCCTGTTTCGGTGGCGCGGGCGGGCAGCACGCTTGTTTGGTGGCCGACGCCCTGGGCATGACCAAGGTCATGATCCACCCGTTCGCCGGGGTGTTGAGCGCCTATGGCATGGGCCTGGCCGACCTGCGCCTGATCCGCGAGGAGACGGTCGAGCGGCCGCTGGACCAGGCGGGCGACCTGGCCGATCGCGCGAAGGTGCTGGCCGCCGAGGCGGAAGCGGCCTTGCGCGCCCAGGACGTGCCGATGGCCTCGGTCGAGACCGTCGCCAGCCTGCGGGTGAAGTACGCCGGCACCGACACGCCCCTGGTCGTGCCGTTCGGGGATACGGTGCGTGAGGACTTCGAGGCGCTGCATCAACGCCGTTTCGGCTTCACCTCGCCGACGACGCCGCTGGTGGTCGAGACGCTGTCGGTCGAGGCGATCGGCCACTCGGACGCCGGTTCGGAACCGGATTTCGAGACCGGCGCGTCCAAGGGCGAGCCCAAGCCGCTGGCGACGGTCGAAACGCGGATGGCCGGCGCCGGCCATACGACGCCGGTCTTCGACCGCGAGGCCCTGGCCGTCGGCGTCGAGATCCTCGGCCCGGCCATCATTCGCGAAGCCACCGGCACGACGGTCGTCGAGCCCGGCTGGCGCGCGACCGTGGACGCCCATCTGAACCTGATCCTCGACCGCGTCGTCGCCCTGCCAGCCCGCAAGGCCATCGGGACCGAGGCCGACCCGGTCATGCTGGAGGTGTTCAACAACCTCTTCATGGCCGTGGCCGAGGAGATGGGTTTCGCCCTCCAGAACACCGCCTACTCGGTCAATATCAAGGAGCGGCTGGACTTCTCCTGCGCGCTATTCAGCCGCGACGGCGACCTGATCGCCAACGCGCCGCACATGCCGGTGCACCTGGGCTCGATGGGGGACAGCGTGCGGGCCATCCGTGAGGCGCGCGAGGGCGACGGCCGCGGCATGAAGCCGGGCGACGCCTACATGCTCAACGCCCCCTACAAGGGCGGCACCCACCTGCCGGACGTCACGGTGGTCATGCCGGTGTTCGACGCGGCGGACGCCTTGCTGTTCTACGTCGCCGCGCGCGGGCACCAGGGCGATATCGGCGGCATCACCCCGGGCTCGATGCCGCCGACCAGCAAGACGGTCGAGGAAGAGGGCGTGCTGATCGAGAACTTCCTGCTGGTCGAGGGCGGCCGGTTCCTGGAGGCCGAGACCCGCGCTCTGCTGGCCTCGGGCAAGTGGCCGGCGCGCAATCCCGACCAGAACATCGGCGACCTCAAGGCTCAGATCGCCGCCTGCGCGCGCGGCGCCGAGGCCCTGACCTCCATGGTCGCCGAATTCGGCCAGGACGTCGTCGAAGCCTATATGGCCCACGTCCAGGACAATGCCGAAGAGGCCGTCCGTCGCGTACTGGCGAAGATGGAAGGCGGATCGTTCGCCTACGAACTGGACGACGGGGCGGTGGTCCGCGTGGCCATCACGGTCGACCGCGAGGCCCGCACCGCCCGCGTGGACTTCACCGGCACCAGCGACCAGGTCCCGACCAATTTCAACGCCCCGGCCTCGATCTGCCGGGCGGCGGCGCTGTATGTCTTCCGCACGCTCGTGGACGACGAGATCCCGATGAACGACGGCTGCCTGCGGCCGGTCGAGCTGGTCATTCCCGAGGGCTCGATGCTGCGGCCGCGCTATCCGGCGGCGGTGGTGGCCGGCAATGTCGAGACTAGCCAGGTGGTGGTCGACGCCCTTTATGGCGCGCTGGGCGTGATGGCCGGGGCCCAGGGGACGATGAACAACTTCACCTTCGGCGACGAGCGGCACCAGTACTACGAGACCATCTGCGGCGGCTCGGGCGCGGGGCCGGACTTCGACGGGACCGACGCCGTCCAGACCCACATGACCAACAGCCGTCTGACCGATCCCGAGGTGCTGGAGACCCGCTATCCGGTGCTGGTCGAGGCGTTCTCGATCCGGCGCGGTTCGGGCGGCCCGGGCGCGCATCGCGGCGGCGACGGCGTGGTGCGCAGGATCGGCTTTCGCGAGCCGATGACCGCGACCTTGCTGTCCAATCGCCGCCGCGTGCCGCCGTTCGGCCTGCGGGGCGGGGGCGCGGGCCAGGTCGGCAAGGCGTGGGTCGAGCGCGCCGACGGAACGGTCCAGCCCATGGCCGCCACCGATCTCGTGGAGGTCGGCGCGGGCGACGCGATCGTCATCGAGACGCCGGGCGGCGGCGGTTGGGGAGAAGCCTGATGGCCAGGGCCAGCGTGCTGTTCGTCTGCATGGGCAACATCTGTCGCTCGCCCCTGGCCGAGGGCGCGTTCCGGGCGGAAGCCGAAAGGCTGGGCCTGGAGGTCATGGTCGACAGCGCGGGCACTGGCGGCTGGCACAGGGGCGATCCTCCGGACCCGCGCGCCATCGCGGTGGCGCGGCGTAACGGCGTCGACATCGGCGGCCTGAAGGCGCGTCAGGTGAAGCCTGACGACTTCCGGACCTTCACCCACATCTACGCCCTGGACCACGACAACCTGCGCGGCCTGCTGCAGGTCGCGCCGTCTGACGGGACCGCCGAGGTCGGGCTGTTGCTGGATTTGGTCGAGGGGCATCGGGGGCGGGCCGTGGCCGATCCTTACTACGGCGACGACGCCGGGTTCGACGTGACTTGGAGTGACGTCGTGCAGGCGGCCCAAACGCTGGCGCGGCGGTTGGTGGATGAGGGCTGGTCTGGGGCCTAGTGCAGCGTCGGCCGCCGCGCGTGCGAAACCATCACCTCCGGCTCATCGAACCGCATCGGCAGCGCCATGCCGTCATTGGCCAGGGCCGTGTTCAGGAACCGCGCCATCACCGTGACGCTCTCGGGGGTGATCACCAGGTCCTCGATCAGGCGGCCGGCGATCTCGGGCGAGGCGGGGCAGACGCCGCAGGCGGTGATCAGGCGCTGTTCGTCGTCCGCATAGCCCTCGCAGCAGGGCGCGGAGACGCAGAGCGGACGGCGGACCTGGCCTTCGATGGCGCTCATCATCAGGATGAAGGCGGTGGCCACGCGGTGCGAGACCAGGGCCCCGGCCTTTTTCGATAGGCGCTGGCCGGGCTCCTCACCCAGGACGCGGGCGGTGACCCATTGGCGGAGCATCCAGAGCAGGATCCGCTCGCCGTCGGCCAGGCCGACAGGGCCGCAATGGTTCAGGTGGGTCTCTGAGAAAGGGTCGGGCCGCACGCCGGAAATCTCCTCGCCAAGCAGGGGGCCGACACCCGCCGTGGCGAACCGATTTCGGTGAGCGGCCCGACGCGTTCTTGCGAACACATCGCAACTAGATGGGATGTCTAGTTGCGAGTCAATTGCAAAAACGCGTCCGTCCGATCTAGCCGCCGAAACCGCCCTTATAGCTGCCGCTGCTGGCATAGCTGCGACCGCCGCCGAAGCCGCCGCGCGAGACCACGGAAGTGCGGGTCTGGACCTTGGGCGGGGCGTTGCGGATCGCGTCGGGCGGGTCGATGCTCTCGCGGCTGATGACCGTGCGGCCGGTGCTGTAGTCGCGGCCCAGGCGCCCCCCCCAGGTCGAATAGTAGCCGCCGCCATAGCGGTCGTCCTGGCGATAGAGGCCGGTGCCGCGATAGCCGCCGCCGTCCAGCATCCGGCCGATCACGAAGCCGGCCAGCAGGGGCGTGAAGAAGTTGCCGCCGTTGTTGTAGCTGCGCGGCACGCAGTTGCCGGCGCCATAGACCTCCTCGCACGAGGCCCGGGCCTCGTAGCGCGGGGCGTCCTTGGCGTCGTCCTTCTGGGCGGCGGCGTAGGAGGTGTCGCACTGGGCGTCGGAGACCTCGTTGGCCGCCTTGCACTCTTCCAGGGTCTTGTAGCTGAAGGCCTCGACCTGCTCGCCCTTGTTGGGATCCCAGCTGGCCTGGCCGGCGGGGTCGTCGCACCCGGACAGGGTCAGGGCCGTGGCGCCGGCCAGCATGGTGGTCAGCTTCAGTGAGCTCGAGCGTTTGCGCGGGGTCATCGCTCAGGTCCTCAAGAGGTCATGCAGGCGGCGTTCAACAGGCCGACCGCGATCGAGATGCCGGCCAGATAGATGCCGATCGAGACCTCGTTGGCCTCGATCCGCGCCTTGACGTCGGGCAGGGCGATCAGGCGCACGCCGGTGAACGCGGCGATCTGGATAATCCCCGCCAAGGTCGCCCAGGCGGCGAGCTCCGGCAGGCTGACCGTGTGGCTCAGGGCCGAAGCCAGCGGCAGGGCGTAACCGATCAGCGCGCCGGCCAGGGCGATGGCCGCCGAGGTGTTGCCCGCCCGGATCAGGCTCTTCTCGTTGTAGGGCGTCACCCACTGGTAGATGTACTTAAAGGCGATCGTGAACAGGCCGGCCACGACGAAGGCCAGCAGGAACGCGGTCGCGCCGTCCTGGAAACTGGTGAAGTCGAACATCTGGGTTTGTCCCCTACCTAGGCCCTGAACTCACCCACCGACAGCGGCAGGCCGATCATCGTCTCGTGGCTGACGTCCTTGCTGTCCTCGGGCTCGAGGGTCAGGGCCAGCAGCAGCTCGCGCCCGTCGCCGCCGGCGAGGTCGCGATTGAACAGCATGGTGGTCTGGAAGAGGCGTCGGTCGGGCCGATCGGCGTCGCGGTTGTAATAGACGTCTTCCCAAAGGGTCACCGGATCCTGCTCCGCGGCCTCTTCGCCGAACCACAGGCGGGTATAGGCGGGCAGGCCCTCGGGCTGGAACGCGCGCCCGCGCAGGCGCTGGGCCCACAGGTCGCGATCGGCCCGGTCGGCCGGATATTCGCTGGCCCACGGGACGAAGACGGTGAAGTCGTTGGCCTTCTGGCCCTCGCGGTCATCCGACACGACCTGGAACAGGATCTCGTCGTCCGTATAGAAGCGGTGCACGAACGCGCCGTCGTTCAGCTGGATCAGGCCCTGGGCGGTGATCTCCAGCGTGTCGCGGTCGAGGGCGAACTTGGTCTCGGCTCCGAACCGGCGCCAGGCCAGTGGATCCAGCACCACGGTCCGGCCGATCGTGACATTGCGGATCACGGGCAGGGCGGGCCTGGCCTCGCCGCCTTTGTTGCCGAAAAGCTTTCCGAACATCGCGGTGCGCGTGCCCTCAAAAACCTGCTCGGGCCGCTTATCTGACAAGCGACGCCGAATTGCCCGACGGCGCGCTTGCCCCGGCCTTGTTCAAGGAACAAGGTCCGATCCAAGCGCACTGAGCGTGGCGAGCCACGCTCGGGGGGTGAACTAACTCGCAGGATGACGCCGAACGACGCCTTGTCAAGCGTACATGTTATGCGTACATGTAACGCATGCCTGCCAAACCGACCCGAAGCGCCCAGGCCGCTGAAAGAACCCGAGCGTGGCGCGAAGCCCGCCGGAACGCCGGCTTCGTGAAGATCGAGGTCTGGGCGCCGGCGGCGTGCAAGCCCGACATCCTTTCGGCCGTGCAGGCGATCGTCGTCGAGTCGGTTCGTGGCCCGAACCTGGCAACCAACCCCCATCCCCCCAAGGGCGTCAGACACATGGACTCCGTTATCGATACCGCCTGGACGATCCACTCGCTGCGCGATGCGCTGGTGGAAAGCGCCCTCGTGCGCGACGAAGAGATGACCGCCATCGTCGTCGAGGGCGTCGAGCCCGTGCTGCAGGTCACGATGCACGAGTTCGGCGATCTGCCGATCTATGTCAGCGGCGGCGAGCTGCAACTGGTCGTCTCGACCCTGTTGTGGCCCTGCGACGAGCAGAACGACCGCGCGGCCTTCAACGAGTTCCTGCTCAAGGCCCAGAAGATCGTGCCGCTGTCGAATTTCGGCATCACCAGCGTCGACGGTCGTGACTATTACGAGCTGATGGGCGAGATCTCGTCCAAGACCACCCTGCAGACGCTGATCATCGAGCTGCGCACCCTGGCCGACAACGCCATCGCCGCCGCCAGCGACCTGCGCGACACCTTCGAAAAAAGCCGCGCGTCGGCCGCCTAAGAATTCGGACCTGGAGACTTACTGATGTCGATCTGGAGCAAGCTCTCGGCCCTGTTCCGTGGGACCGCGCATGACGGCGCGCAGACCATCGTGGACGCCAACGCCCTGAGGATCCTGGACCAGGAAATCCGCGACGCCGACAACGCCCAGGGCAAGGCCCGGGACGAGCTGGCCAAGTTGGTCGCTCGCCGCCGTTCGCTGGAGACCGAGGTCGCCCAGCTGACCGACCAGTCGCGCAAGTACGAGTCCTCGGCCCGCGCGGCGATGAACAAGGGCGACCAGGCCCTGGCCCTGGAAGTCGCCCAGCGCATCGCCGACCTCGAGAAGGACGCCGGCCAGAAGGCCACGCAGATGACCGAGCTGCGCACGGCCGAGGACAAGCTGCGCACGATCATCGCCCAGACCGACACCAAGGTCGAAGCCCTGCGCCGCGAGATCGAGATCGTGAAGGTCAACGAGAGCGTCCAGAAGGCACAGGCCGCCGTGATCTCGCGCTCGGGGTCGGCCAGCGGCGTCGTCGGCTCGGCCGCCGACAGCCTCAAGCGCATCAAGGAGCGCCAGTCGGTCCGCGAGGAGCAATTCAAGCTGCATAACGAGTCCGAGGATCGCAAGACTGGCGCGGATCTCGACGCCAAGCTCGCGGCCGCCGGCATCCTGCCGGGCGGTGGCGGCGCCGAGGACGTGCTGGCCCGCCTGATGGCTCCGAAGGACGAGGCGCTGCCCGCCCCGATGCTGGCCATCGAGGACAAGGTGAAAGCCAACAAGGACGGCTCGGACGCCTGATGCGCCGTCTCACCCTGACGCCTCGACCGGACTGGAAGTCCAAGGCCGAGGCGGTCGGCTTCACCTGGCATCACGCCGACGGTCGTCGCTATTGGGACGAACGGGCCGCCTACGCCTTCACGCTGGAGGAGGTCGAGGGCCATCTGGAGCCCGCGACCGAGGCGCTGCACAAGCTGTGCCTAGATCTGGTCGACGACGCGGTGAAGAGCGACGCCCTGATGGCGCGTCTGCGGATTCCGGAAGCGTCTCGCGATCTGGTCGCCGCCTCGTGGGCGGGGCGCGATCCGTCGCTCTACGGCCGCTTCGACTTCTTCTACGACGGGGCCGAGCCGCCCAAGCTCTACGAGTACAACGCCGACACCCCGACCAGCATCTATGAGGCCGGCGTGTTCCAGTGGCTGTGGCTGGAGGACCTGATCCAGCAAGGCCTGCTGCCGGAAACCACGGACCAGTTTAACAGCCTGCACGACCAGTTGGCCGAGCGTTTCAAGGCGATCTTCCCGAATGGCGGCTTCGTTCATTTCGCGAGCGATCCGGACTTTGTCGAGGACCGCCAGACCGTGCGGTTCCTGGAGGATATGGCCCGGCTGGCGGGGCTGGAGCCGAAGTTCGTGCCGATGACGGCGATCGGCCTCGACGCCGACGGCCGCTTCGTCGACCAGGACAACTACATCGTCGGGGCGATGTTCAAGCTGTACCCCTGGGAGGACATGCTGCGCGAGCCGTACGCGGCCAATATCGCCGGCTCCAAGACCCTGTTCCTGGAGCCGCCGTGGAAGGCGGTGTTGTCGAACAAGGCGCTGCTGCCCCTGCTGTGGGAGCGCCATCCGGGTCACCCGAACCTGCTCGAGACCTATTTCGACGACGATCCCAAGGTCGAGCGGTTGGGTAATAGCTACGCCCGCAAGCCGCTGTTCAGCCGCGAGGGCGCCAATGTCGAGCTCTGGAAGGACGGCCGCAGGGGCCGGGTGCTGGACCAGGGCTATGGCGAGGAAGGCTGGATCCGCCAGGAACTTAAAGCCCCGCCCAAGTTCGGCGTGAACTATCCCGTGGTAGGTTCGTGGGTCATCGGCGACCAGCCGGCCGGGATCGGCGTGCGCGAGGACAGGGGCCGGGTGACGCGGGACCGCTCGCGGTTCATCCCGCACTTCATCGAGGGCTGAGGGGCCGAACCTCGACCTGCGACAAGCTCAGGATGAGGACCAAGCGCGGCGCTCGCCATCTGTTTCAGAGGTCGCGGAGAATCCGCGCCGCTTCCGCGACGGCCGCCTCATCCGTGTCCCGCAGCTCCGGCGGCACGAAGCCCATCTCGCTGAGCTTCGATCCCGGAGCCGCTCCCGGAATCTGACCGCTGAACGAGCCGTGCACCTCGCGCACGCCGGTGCGTTTCACCAGTTCGGCCACGTTCGATGGCCGCACGCCAGCCCCGGCCAGGATGCCGATCCGGCCGTCGGCCTGCTGGACCAGCTCGGCGATCCGCTCCGCGCCCGCTTGCGCCGTCAGGGCGCCGCCCGAGGTCAGCACCCGCTCGAAGCCCAGGGCGATCGCCGCTTCCAGGGCCACGGACTGTTCGGGAACGAGGTCGAACGCGCGGTGCAGGCTCAGGCCCAGCCCCTGGCTATGCTCGACCAGCATTTCCAGCACGTCCAGATCCAGCTGGCCGTCAGGGAGGTTGGCCCCGATGACCACGCCCGCGAGGCCGTATTCCCGCACCGCGTCGATGTCCCGCCGCATGTGATCCAGGTCGCCGGCGTCATAGCAGAAGTCACCATTCCGGGGACGGATCATCGGATAGATCGGGATGGGCGCGCTGGCCGCCTGGGCCATCAGGCCGGGGGCGGGGGTCAGGCCCTGTAGCGCCAGCGCCGCGCAAAGTTCGATCCGATCCGCGCCGCCGGCGATCGCCGCCGCCAGTCCGGCGGGCGTGTCGACACAGACTTCCAGAAGAATGCGGGTGGCGGTCATGGTCCTGCTCCAGGTCGTGCTAGGGATTCGCGCGATCTTGTTGGAGCACATGAGCATGATGAATCGTAGAGGCCTGATCGGCGCCTCCCTGGTCGGATCGGCGATGCTGGGCGCGAAGGCGTCCGCCGCGGAGACCGTCAACAAGCTGGACGGGCCGTGCGTCATCTCCACCTGGGACTTCGGCGTCGCCGCCAACCAGGCCGCCTGGGCGGTGCTGTCCAAGGGCGGACGGGCGCTGGACGCCGTCGAGGCCGGGGCGCGGGTCCCCGAGCAGGACCTGAAGAACCACAGCGTCGGTCGCGCCGGCTATCCGGATCGCGACGGCCACGTCTCGCTGGACGCCTGCATCATGGACGAGCTGGGCAACTGCGGCGCGGTCGCGGCCCTGGAGCACATCGCCCATCCGATCTCGGTCGCGCGAAAGGTCATGGAGAAGACCCCGCACGTGATGCTGGTCGGAGCCGGCGCCCTGCAGTTCGCGCTGGAGCAGGGCTTCCCGCGCGAGGAACTGCTGACCCCGGAATCCAGGATCGCCTGGGAGGCCTGGAAGAAGGAGGCCAAGTACCAGCCCACGGCCAACAGCGAGGTCGGCGACTACGGCAAGACCTTCGGCCAACTGGGCACGCCGGGCGGGGCCAACAACCACGACACCATCGGCATGCTGGCCATCGACGCCAAGGGAAACATCGCCGGCGCCTGCACCACCAGCGGCATGGCCTGGAAGATGCGCGGCCGGGTCGGGGACAGCCCGATCATCGGCGCGGGCCTCTATGTCGACAACGAGGTCGGCGGCGCCACCTCGACCGGGGTCGGCGAGGAGGTGATCCGCAATGTCGGCAGCTTCCTGGTCGTGGAGCTGATGCGCCAGGGCCGCTCGCCCGAGGCCGCCTGCCGCGAGGCCGTCGAGCGCATCCTCAAGAAGAAGCCCAACGCCAAGGAATTCCAGGTCGGCTTCCTGGCCATCAACAAGCGGGGCGAGGTCGGGGCCTGGGCGATCCAGAGCGGCTTCAGCTACGCCCTGTGCGACGGCAGGAAGCAGGACCTGCTGCTGCCCGGCAAGGCGACCTATCAGTTGGGCGCCTAAAGAGGGCCAGCAAGGCGACCCGTGAGGCGCCTTGGAAAGAGGGTATGCGGCAGGAGAACGCGGTTATAGCGTGCCGCTCCCATCATTCGGAGGAGACCGCCATGTGCGATGACGATATCCACCCAGGCCTCGTTCACGACCCCCGCCTTTCGCGCCGCGCCTTCGGCCTGCTGACAGTCGCGGCCACCGGCGTCGCCACGGTCGCCCGCGCCGACGACACGGTCGAGGAGAAGGACGTCGAGGTGAAGACGCCCGACGGCGTGGCGGACGCGGCGCTGTTCTATCCGAAGGCCAAGGGCAAATACCCGGCGGTGCTGCTGTGGCCCGACGTGATGAGCCTGCGTCCGGTGTTCCGCGACATGGGCCGCCGCCTGGCCGCGGCCGGCTATGTCGTGCTGGTCCCCAACCTCTACTATCGGGTCAAGAAGGCGCCGGTGGTCGAGGGAACGTTCAACTTCGCCAATCCCGACGACCGGGCCAAGCTGACGCCGCTGCGCGCCTCGGTGACCACGGAAGGCACGTTCAGGGACGCATCGGCCTATATCGCCTTCCTCGACGCCCAGTCGAAGACCGACAAGGCCAAGAAGGCCGGCGTGCAGGGCTACTGCATGGGCGGTCCGCTGTCGTTCCGCACGGCCGCCGCGGTCCCGGCCAGGATCGGCGCGGTCGCCAGCTTCCACGGCGGCGGTCTGGTCACGGACAAGGAGGACAGCCCGCACCTGCTGATCCCCAAGACCTACGCCAGCTACCTGATCGAGATCGCCGATAACGACGACAAGCAGGACCCGACCGCCAAGGACAAGCTGAAGGCCGGCTTCGAGGCCGCCAAGCGGCCGGCCCAGGTCGAGGTCTTCGCCGGCGCCGCTCACGGTTGGACCGTCAAGGGCAGCCAAGTCTACAACGAGGCCGCCGCCGAGACCGCCTGGAGCAACCTCCTGGCGCTGTACAAGAAGGCGCTGGGCTAAGGCGCTGGCGCCGCGCCTCTCCCCCTCGCTCCGAATGGGGGAGGCGCGGCGCAGCATCGAAATCGAGCAGCCAAACGGCAAGAACTGCTCCTGCCTGGATCGATTGCTCCATAGAGCGCGTCTTCGATGACGTAGAGCTTCAGCAAATCAGATTTGAAGGTCGATAGCGTCCAGTCATGATCCTACGACTGGAACTCCCGACCGCTGGAACCAAGGCCGTGAGACTACTGGCCGCCGTCCTCGCCGCGTTCGCCCTGGCGGGCGGCGCCCATGCGCAGGCTCCTGTCCCGATCAAGGTTAAGGTCTTCGTCGCCGCCATGTTCGAGATCGGCGAAAACACCGGCGACCGCGTGGGCGAGTTTCAGCCCTGGTACGAGCGCTACTGGCGTCAGAGCACGCCCAGGACCGTGAGGGGGGCTCTCAAGCCCGTCTACTGCAACCCCGACGGCGTCTGCGGCTCGACCTTGGGCATGGGCAAGGTCAATGCGTCGGCCTCTATGCAGGCTATCCTGCTGGATCCGGCCTACGACTTTTCGCAGGCCTATTTCATCCTCAGCGGCGTCGGCGGGACGCCGCCTTCGCGCGGGACGATCGGCGACGTCTCCTGGGCCAGCTGGCTCGTCGACTATGACCTCGGCCATCGCTGGGCGCCGGCGGAGAACACGGCCGGCGCGCCGACCTTCATGCCGCGGGCCGGCTACGAAGAGTACCGCCGCTTCCAGCTCGACCCGACCCTGGTCGGCTGGGCCGTCCGCCTGTCCAAGGGCGCTCCTATGCAGGACAGCGACGACGCCCGCCGCTACCGTATGCGCTATGCCGACGCCCGCGCGCGCGCGGCCCCCTCGATAATGGTCGGCACGCACATGACCGGCGACACCTTCTTCCACGGTCCCGGCCTGTCGAAGGAGGCCCAGTCCATCGCCAAGCTCTACGGCGCCGATGACTATGTGATCACCGAGATGGAGGCTGCCGCCCTGGCCCTGGTGATCAAGCGCCAGTGGGGAACGGGGCGCATCCTCAGCCTGCGTGGGGCTGTGAATTTCGATCAGGGCGCGCCGGGGGAAACGACCCTGCAGCACCTCGACCCGGCGCCAGGCCAGACGGCCGGGGGGTTCGCCGAGACCGTCGCCAATATCGGCGTGGTCGGCGCGCGCGTCGTGGACCACATCGTCGCCGACTGGCCGCGATGGCGGGAGGGCCCGCCGCCCCTCTGAGCCCGCCTCGCGACGGCTTCCGGGAATTCCCCTGCGGCGCTCTTGCGACGGGATAGATAGGATGCTATCTAATTTAGATAGGAAGCTACCTATTTAATTGACCTTCGTTCCATGACCGCCATTCGCACCCTCGATGAACGCGCCTTCGCCCAAGGCCTGCTGCGCCTGGCGCGGGTCTATCGGCGCGAGGTCAACCGCGCCCTGGCCGCCCACGGCATCTCGGACGCCAAAGCCATGCCGGTGTTGCACATCGCCCGCGCGGGCGGCGGCATGCGCCAGGGCATGCTGGCCGAGGAGATCGGAGTGGAGGGACCGTCCTTGGTCCGGATTCTCGATCAGTTGAGCCAGGCGGGTCTGGTCGAGCGCCGCGATGATCCTTCCGACAAGCGCGCCAAGACCCTGCATCTGACGACCGACGGTCAGGCGCTGGCCGCGGTGGTCGAGGATGCCGTGCAGGTGGTGCGGGCTCAGCTGCTGGCCGACGTCAGCGACGCAGATCTCGCCGCCGCCGTACGGACCTTCACCGCGTTCGAGGCCGCCTTGAACGCGGCTGCCGGGCAGGGGGCGTAGAGCGCTTCCACCATGTTCCCCAAGTTCGATCGGCATACGCTGCTGTTCTCGGCGAACAGCTTCGCGGCGGCGATGCTGGCCCTCTATATCGGCTTCGCCCTGGGCCTGCCGCGTCCGTACTGGGCGATGACCACGGCCTATATCGTCAGCCAGCCGCTGGCCGGGGCCGTGCGCTCCAAGGCGGTTTACCGCGTGCTGGGCACCGTGCTCGGCGCGGCCGCCGCCGTCGCCCTCGTGCCCAATCTCGTCAATGCGCCGGTGCTGCTGTGCCTGGCCCTTGCCCTGTGGGTGGGCGGTTGCCTGACCATCTCGCTGCTGGATCGCACCCCGCGCAGCTACCTCCTGATGCTGTCCGGCTACACGGCCGCGATCATCGGCTTTCCCAGCGTCAACCAGCCCGGCGCGATCTTCGACGTCGCCGTCTCGCGGGTGATCGAGATCGGCCTGGGCATTCTCTGCGCCACCCTGGTTCATAGCCTGGTCTTTCCGCGTCCGGTCGGAACGGTGCTGAAGCAACGCCTCTCCACCTGGCTGGGCGAGGCCGACCACTGGGCGCTGGACGTGCTGCATGGCGAGGACGGCGAGGCCATCGCCCGCGATCGCCGCCACCTGGCCGCCGCCGCCAGCGAGATCCAGATGCTGGCCGTCCACCTGCCGTTCGACACCTCGCGCCTGCGCGAGACCTCCGGCGTCGTCAGCGCTCTGCACGAGCGCATGCTGCTGCTGATCCCGCTGCTGTCGGGCCTGGCCGACCGCATGGAGGCCCTGCGCGAGGTTCGCGACGACCGCGTTCGCGCCGCCCTGAACGCCGTTACGGCCTGGATCGAGGCCGGCTCGCCCCGCGACCGGGGCCTCGACCTGATCGAGCGCCTGGACAGGCTGGCCGCCCATCGTCGCGGCGCGACGTGGTCGGCCCTGTTGATCGAGAGCCTGCTGGCGCGCCTGTCCGCGACCGTTCGGGCGCTGGCCGAAGGCCACGCCCTGATGGCGCGCCTCGAGGATCCTGACGCGCCGTTGTCGCCGGGCCTGGAAGCCTCGACCCGCGTCAAGGCTCAACGCGCGATGCACGCCGACCTGCCGCTGGCCCTGCTGTCGGGCGGGGCGGCGGCGATCGCCATCCTGCTCTCCTGCGCGACCTGGATCCTGGCCGGTTGGGGCGACGGCGCCGCCGCCCCGGTCATGGCGGCCGTGTTCTGCTGCTTCTTCGCGGCGATGGACGATCCGGTTCCGGCCATCAAGAGCTTCGGCGTCTACACCCTGCTCTCCCTGCCGCTGTCAGCGATCTACATGTTCGCCATCTTGCCCGCGATCGACGGCTTTCCGCTGCTGGTCCTGACCATGGCCCCGCCGCTACTGTTCCTGGGCCTCTACATCCCCGACCCGCGCCGGGCTGGCGCGGCCCTGGCTGTGTTGATGGGCTTCTTCAATGCCCTGGCCCTGCAGGAGACGTTCAGCGCCGACTTCGCGAGCTTCCTGAACGGCAATCTGGGCCAGTTCGTCGGTCTGCTGTTCGCGATCATCGTCACGGCCGGTCTGCGCTCGATGGGCGTGGACGCCAGCGCCCGGCGCCTGCTGGTCCGCACCTGGAGGGGCCTGGCCCGCCTGGCTCGCGCCCGCCAGGCGCCGGAACCGGCCGCCTTCGCCGCCATCCTGGTCGACCGCCTGGGCATACTGACCCCCAAGCTGGCCGACGCCGGCCGGCGCCACGACTTCGTCGGCGTCGACGCCCTGCGCGACCTGCGGGTCGGCATGAACCTGGTCGCCGTCCAGACCGCCCGGCCGGACCTGCCGCCAGAGGGCAAGGACCGGCTGGACGCCGCGCTTGACGGCGTCGGCGACTATTTCGCCGCCCTGGCGGCCGGAGCCGTCCGGAAGCCCAATGATGACCTGCTGGTCCGCCTCGACGCGGCCCTGCGCGGCCTGTTGAGCGTCCCGGCCGCCTCGGCGGTGCAGGGCGTGGCTGGCCTGGTCGGCCTTCGCCGCAACCTGTTCCCGGAGGCTCCCGCCTTCGTTCCGGAGATCGCCCGATGATCGGCGAGTTCGCTATCGACGGGGTCTTCCTGTCCTCCGTCCTGGTCTCGGCCGTGATCGCGCTAGTCGCGTCGTTCGTGCTGCGTCGCGTGCTGTCGAAGGTCGGGGCCTATCGCTTGGTCTGGCACCCGGCGCTGTTCGACACCGCCCTGTTCGTCATCCTCTGGGCCGTCGTCGTGGCGGTCCCTTCGCCCCTGAAATTCTGAAGTTCGGACCGCATGCCTCCGTTGAAGACCGTTCTACCGACCACAGCCCGCGCCGCCGTCACCGGCGTCGTCGTCATCGCCGCCCTGGTCGGCGGTAAGGCGCTATGGACCCACTACCAGGTCGATCCCTGGACCCGCGACGGCCGCGTCCGGGCCGATGTCGTGCAGGTAGCTCCCGACGTCTCGGGCCTGGTCACCCGCGTCGACGCCGTCAACGACCAGACGGTCAAGGCCGGCCAGCCGCTGTTCTATGTCGACCGCGATCGCTACGCCCTGGCCCTGCGCCAGGCCGACGCCGCCGTCGACGCTCAGCGTGTGACCCTGGCCCAGGCCCGCCGCGAACTGGCGCGCAACCGAACCCTCGGCGAACTGGTCGCCGGCGAGGTCACCGAGCAGAGCCTGTCCAAGGTCGAGCAGAGCCAGGCGGCCCTGTCCCAGGCCCTGGCGGCCCGCGACGTCGCGGCGCTGAACCTGGAACGCACGGTGGTGTCCGCCCCGACCGACGGCTTCCTCTCGGACCTCACCCTGCGCACGGGCGACTACGTCACCGCCGGCAAGCCGGTTCTGGCGCTGATCGACTCCCGCTCGTTCCGGGTCGAGGGCTATTTCGAGGAGACCAAGCTGTCGTCCCTGCGCATCGGCCAGCCGGTGACCGTCAAGGTGATGGGTGACGACCGACCGCTGAAGGGCCACATCCAGTCGATCGCCGCCGGCATCGAGGATCGCGACCGCGCCGCAAGCGGCAACCTGCTGCCCAACGTCAACCCCACCTTCAGCTGGGTGCGCCTGGCCCAGCGGGTGCCGGTGCGGGTGGCCTTGGACCAGACCCCGCGCGACCTGCGCCTGATCGCCGGCCGCACCGCCACGGTCGCGGTGGTGGGGGCCGGCCGATGAGACCGCTCAAGGCCCTGGCGCTCGTCGGTTCGCTGCTGGCCCTGGCCGCCTGCACGGCGGTCGGGCCGAACTACAAGCTGCCCGCCGAGGCCAAGATCAACGCCCCGACGGCGCAGGGGCCGTTCCTGGGCGCGGCCTTGAGGGCGGTCAGCCAGGACCCTGTCCCAGCCGGCTGGTGGAAGCTCTATGACGACCCGGTTCTGAACGGCCTGGTCGAGGAGGCCTTGAGGGCCAACACCGACCTGCGCGTCGCCGCCGCCAACCTGGCGCGGTCCCAGGCCATCGCCGGCGAGGCCGACGACGCGGGCGGCTTCAAGCTCGGCGCCTCGGCGGCCGCCATGCATTCGCGGGAGTCCGGCGAGCAGTACCTCCTGACTAAACAGCTGCCGGTCGAGAACCTGGCCGATGTCGGGGTGAAGGTCTCCTACCAGGTCGACTTGGTGGGCCGGATTAAGCGCGCCGCCGAGGCCGCCCATGCCGACGCCGAGGCCAGCCAGGCCGCCCTTGACCTGGCTCGCGTCAGCGTCGCCGCCGACGTCGCCCGCGCCTATGTCGAGGCCTGCGCCAACGGCCACGAACTGGCCGTCGCTCAGCACACCGTCGACCTGCAGTCGCGCGGCCTGGACGTCACCCGCAAGCTGGTGAGGGCGGGCAGGGGCACGACCGTCGACGTGACCCGCGCCCAGGCCCAGCTGGATCTCTCCCGGGCCAGCCCGCCGACCTACCAGAGCCGGCGACGCGCGGCGCTCTACAGGCTGGCGACCCTGACCGGAAAGCCGCCGGCCGAGTTTCCCAAGGCGGTCGAGGCTTGTGTCCATCCGCCGATTCTGACCCAGCCGATCCCGGTCGGCGACGGGGCAGCCCTGCTGAAGCGCCGGCCCGACGTGCGTCAGGCCGAGCGGACCCTGGCCGGCGCCACGGCCCGGATCGGCGTCGCCACGGCCGCGCTCTATCCGAATGTCACCTTGGGCCTCGGCGCGGGCTCGACGGGCCTCCTGGCCGACATAGGTCAGGCGCCGGCCAACCGTTGGGGCCTGACCTCGCTGATCACCTGGACCTTGCCGGGCGAGGCCGAGCGGGCCCGTATCCGCCAGGCCGAAGCCGGCGCCGACGGCGCGTTGGCCCGGTTCGACGGGGTGGTTCTGACCGCGCTGCGCGAGACCGAGACCAGCCTCGACGCCTACGCCCACGACCTGCGGCGCCAAGCCGCTCTGAAGGCGGCCCGCGACCAGGCCGCCCTGGCAGAGACCCAGGCCCAGACCCTCTACCGCGCTGGCCGCAGCCCGTACCTGGCCGGCCTCGACGCCCAGCGCGTCCTGGCCCAGTCGGAGGCGGCTCTGGCGGCGGCCGACAGCCAGGTGGCCGCCGACCAGGTCAACCTGTTCCTGGCTCTGGGCGGCGGCTGGGAACGATAGCGTGGTCTTGCGACTTTGGGCTAAGCATAGCCTTTCCCAAAGTTGAGTTCGTCCGTGCCGCTAGACGCCCCGCCGCCCTCGGTTTCCACGGTCGTCGTCGAGGCGCCGCGGCTGCTCCCGCTGGCCGGGCGGCAGGCCTTCTCCACCGCCTACTATGACGCCGCCGAACTGGGCGCCCAGGCGCGGCTGGACGATGCGCTGAAGACCACGCCCGGGGTCTCGCTGTTCCGCCGCACAGGCAGCGACGCGGCCAACCCGACCATCCAGGGGCTTTCGCTGCGCGCCGTCGCCCCCTCGGGCGCGGGCCGGGCGCTGGTGACCCTGGACGGCGCGCCGCAGAACGATCCGTTCGGCGGCTGGGTGATATGGACGTCGCTGCCGGGCGAAGGGCTCTCGGGCGCCACCGTCGTGCGCGGCGCCGGGGCGGGTCCCTATGGCGCCGGCGCCCTGACTGGCGTCGTGGCTCTGCGCGAACGGGCGGCCGGCGGCGGCCTGACCAGCTTCACGGCCGAGGTCCGCGAGCGCGACGGCTGGCGCGCGGCCGGGACCTTCGGGACCGACCACCTGCTGCTGACCGCCAGCGGCTCGCGCACCGACGGCTATCGGCCGGTCAGAGGCTCGGCGGCGGGCGCGGCCGATACGCCGACGACCTTGGAGGATGGTTCGGTCGCCGCCCGGGTCCAGGGCGACCTCGGCGAGGTGCGTTGGGCGATCCGCGCCGGCGCTTATCAGGAGACGCGCGACGCCGGTCTGGTCGGCGCTCGATCGAACGCCACCGGCGCTTCGCTGGCCGCGACCGTGGCGGGCGACGCCTGGAGCGTGCAGGCCTGGCTGCGCAGAAGCGATCTCGAAAACACCTCCGCCGCCGTCGCCGCCGGTCGCGTCGGCGCGACTCCCGCCAACGACCAATATTCGACCCCGGCCAGCGGCTACGGCCTCAACGCCGCCTGGCAGGGCGCGCTGGGGGAGTGGACGTGGGAACTGGGCGGCGACGCCCGCATGACCGAGGGCAAGACCCACGAGCTCTTTCGCTACATGGCCGGCGCCTTCACCCGCCAGCGCACGGCCGGCGGCCGGACCCTGGTGGGCGGGGTTTATGCCGAGGCCGCCTGGAACCGACCGGACTTCTCCCTGGTCGCCGGGGCGCGGCTGGACGGCTGGCGGTCTTATGACGGTGTCCGGCGCGAGCGGGACGCGGCCACCGGCGCCCTGACGCTGGACGCTCCTCCCGCCAACGCCTCGGGCGCGACGCCGACGGGCCGCATCGGCGTTCGCCAGCGCCTGTCCGGCGAGACCTGGATCCGCGCGGCGGCCTATGCCGGCTTCCGGCCGCCGACGCTCAATGAGCTGCACCGCCCGTTCCGCGTCGGCAACGACGTCACCGAGGCCAACGCCGCCCTGAAGCCCGAGACCCTTCATGGCGTCGAGACCGGCATTTCGGGTGACGGCGTCGCGACGTGGAACCTCGGCGTCTTCTACAACCAGGTCCGGGACCCGATCACCAACGTCACGATCGCCATCGGTCCGGGGATCTTTCCGGTCGCCGGCTTCATCCCGGCCGGCGGCGTGCTGCGCCAGCGCCGGAACGCCGGACAGATCAACGCCTATGGCCTGGAGGGCGACGTCGCCGCCGACCTGTCGCCCGCCTGGACCGTGCGCGCGGCCTTTTCGGCGACCCATGCCCGTGTCGACGGCGGCGCGGCGGCCGCCCAGTTGACCGGCAAGCGTCCTGCCCAGGCGGCGGCCCTGACCGTCACCGCCGGCGCGCGCTGGCGGCCGTTGGAGCGCCTCAGCCTCGACGCGGACCTGCGATACGAGAGCAAGCGGTTCGAGGACGACCTGAACCAGCGCGTGCTGAAGCCCGGAACCAGCCTGGACCTGCGCGCCGGCTGGCGGCTATCGCCAGCGAGTGAGGTCTATCTGGCCGCTGACAATGCCCTGAACGCCGATCTGGCCGTCGGTCAGACGGCGGATGGCGTGACCAGTTTCTCGGCGCCGCGCACGGTGTATGTGGGCTTCGCCCTGAGACGTTGAGGCGCCGGGCGCTAGACCTCGCCGCCGATCCGCTCGATCTCGGCGGCCAGGGCAGGCAGGTCGAGGACGTATAGGGTGCGGCCGGTCTGGCGGACGATTTCCAGGCTGGCCAGGCGATTGAGCTCGCGGGTGACCGGCTCGCGCTGGCTGCCCAGCAGGGCGGCGAGCTCGGCGTGGGTAGGGCAGGGGTGGATGACGCCGGTCTGGCCGTCCTCGCTATTGGCCGTGGCGAGGCGCAGAATCTCGATATCGACGCGGCAGGCCACCGAGACGGCGGTCAATTCGAACAAGCGGTCCGTCAGCGAACGGGTCAGTCCGGCCATGTCCTCCAGCAGCGCCCGCATGAAGCGCGGCGAGTCCTCGAACAGGCGTCGGACCAGACTCTGGGGCAGACGGGCGAGCCGGGAATCCTCGATCGCGACGATATTGGCCGAGCGCGGCAGGCCGTCGACGGCCGAAATCTCGCCGAAATAGCCGCCGGGCGTGATCCGGCGGTAGCCGACCTCGCGCCCCGACCTGGCGTACTGATTGGCCAGCAGCACGCCGTCCAGCAGCAGATAGATGCCGCCGTCCTGGTCGCGGCGTTGCAGGATCATCTCGCCCTTTCCGTAGGACCGATGCTCGATCAACGGCGCCAGCGCCTCGATCTCCTCACGCGACATGTGCCGGAAGATCTTGTTGGCGCGATAGTCTTTGGGCGGTTGCTCGAACATCGTATGGCTGACGGCACGCGGGGGCGATGATGGAATCACGGTCATCGGTTACGCTCCTGCCGTCGAGTGGGGCGACGCATGAACAGCCGACAGCGGTACAAGGCCTTTATCAGCTATAGTCACCGCGACCGCAAAGTCGCCGGGTGGCTGCATCGGACGCTGGAGACCTACCGCGCGCCGCGCGCCCTGGCGAGCGCCGGCCGGTCCTTGCGCCCCATATTCCGCGATCGTGACGAACTGAGCGCCTCGGCCAACCTCAACCAGGTCATTCGCGATGCGCTGGACCTGTCCGACGCCCTGATCGTGTTGTGCTCGTCCGCCTCCGCCGCCTCGCGCTGGGTGGACCAGGAGGTGGCGCACTTCCTGACAGGCGGGGGACCCGAGCGGATCCTCTGCGTGATCACGCCGGACACGCCGCCCACGACCGCGCTGGCCGAGATCCTGCCGCCGTCGCTGCGCGCGGCCCTGCCGGAAGGCGTCGAGCCCCTGGCCGTGGATCTGCGCCCCGACGCCGACGGCAAGCGCCTGGCGCGGCTGAAGATCGCCGCCCGCCTGCTGGGCGTCAGCCTTGACCGGCTGGTGCAGCGCGACGCCCGTCGCCGGCTGCGGGTGATGGCGGTGTTCACGACCGTGGCGATGGCCGTGACCGTGGGCATGGGCGCCATGACCGTGGTGACGCTGAAGTCGCGCCAGATCGCCCGCGAGCAGCGTGACGAGACCGAGGCCCTGGTGGCCTACATGCTGGGCGACCTGCGCCAGCAGCTGGAGCCCGTCGGTCGCCTCGACCTGCTGGACGGGGTCAGCGCCAAGGTGCTGGCCTACTACGGCAAGTCGCGCACCGACCGGCTCGACGACAAGGCCCTGGCCCAGCGCGCCAAGGCCCAGACCCTGCTGGGCACGATCCGCGAGCAGCGCGGCGACCTGGCGGGCGCCCAGGACGCCTTCGGCCAGGCGGCGGCCACCACCCACGCCCTGGCAGAGCGCGATCCCAAGAACGGCGACCGTGTCTTCGACGAGGCTCAGAACGTCTTCTGGCTGGCCTACGTGCAGTGGCGGCGTGGCGACTTCGCGAAGGCCGAACAAGGCCTCAAGCACTACGACGAACTGGCCCAGCGGCTGGTCAAGCTGGACTCCAACCGCGCGGAATGGCGGGTCGAGGTCGGTTACGCCCGCAGCAATCTCGGCACGCTGCTGTTCGAACGGGGGCGGCCCGAGGAAGCCCTGGCGGCCTTCCGGGGCGCCTTGGAGGTGTTCGGCGCGGAACTGGCCCGGGCGCCAAACGATAAAACCCGCATCGCCGACGCGACCAACAGCCAGGCCTGGGCGGCCGACTCCCTGCTGCGCCTGGGCCGGCCTCGCGAGGCCTTCGTCGAGCGTGAGCGAGCCGCCAACCTGCTGGCGCGGGCGGCGGCGGCCGATCCGGCCGACAAGCGCCTGGCGGCTAAGGACGTGACGATGCAGCTGGCGCTGGCGCGGCTAGAAGTGGATCTGGGGCGCTTGGCGCAGGCCCGCGCGCGGTCGGAGGCCAACCTGCGCCGCATCCATACCCTGTCGGCCCTGGACCCCAGCAATGCGCGCTGGCGTGAGTATCTGGTGGTCGGGCAACTGGACGCGGTCGAGATCGCCTGCTGGTCGGGCCGTCTGGCCGAAGCCCGCGCGGCGTACGCCGGGGCGGCGGCCAGCCTCGCCGAGCTGAACGCCAGCAAGAAGGAGAAGGTCTGGCGGGCTGACTTGGAAGGGCGTCTCGCCAGGCAGGCGATCATCCTGGCGCAGGAGAGCGGCGACCCGGGGAGGGCGCGCGACCTGGCGGCGGCGCTCCTGACTGCGCTGAAGGCCGGCAAACCGGAAGAGACCGCGGAGCTGGAAGGCTTCGCGCGGCTGGCGCAGGGGCAGGCCTCGGAGGCGGTGTCCGTGTTGACCCCGAAGCAGGCGTCGATGTCGCTGGCCAGCCGCGACGTACTGGCGCGCGCCTATCTGGCGACGGGCGCGCGCAGCCAAGCCGGAAGCATCGTGCGCCTACTCAAAAAACAAGGCTACGAACACCCCGCCTTCCTTGCTTTTTGGCGAGATTCGCCTTCAGGTGGAATTTGAAGTCGGGAGAGAGTTAAATGTGCGAATCTGAACCTGAAAAGATCGTCAAACTGGTCATCGGCCTCGACGAACACTACAATTTTATGAATTTCGCCGATCCGGCCATGCCTACTCGGCTGAAACTGGACTTGACCGAGCGCTGCCTGCTCGTGTTTACGCTCAGCGATCAACTGATCAACGCCGGCTGGAGCTTCCAGCGTCGTCCGATCGAGATCGACCGTGACTACGGGGTGAACTTCTCCAGCTTTGTCTGGGTTCCCTACGGCATTGACGGCGAGGACAGCCCGCGCTCGCGCTTCAAGATCATCTACGAGTGCGCGCGGATGGGCGAATATACCTACAGCCTTTTGATGATGGACTCGCATGGCCAGCTGATCAATCTCGATCCGGTCATCGAGAACGGCACGGGCCACATCGAGAGTAGCAAGGCCTGATCGCCGGGGCGATGTTCGACCAGGACCAAGTCGCCGCGCTGATCCGGCGCGGCGAGATCCTGGCCGCCTACGACATCGCCCACGCCGCCCTCGAAGTCGGGGAAAGCTCACGTGAGATCGCCTATACGGCCGTGCTCTGTCTGGCGCGCGCCGGGGCTGTCGATTTCGCACGCGCCGAATATGTCCGCCTTGGCCTGGCCGAGGCGGAGGACCATGCGGACGCCGTCGCCTTGGGCGCGCGCCTTCTGAAGGATGTCGCCCTGGCGGCGCGCGGACCGCGCCGTATCGCTTTCGCCAAGGCCTCGCTCCGCCGCTACGAGGCCTTGTCCCGGCGCTTCGGCGGGCTCTACGGCGCCATTAACGCCGCGACCCTGACCCTGATGGCCGGAGACCGCGCCGGAGCCGCCGCCCGGGCCGCGACCGTGCTGGCGACGCCGCCCACGCCGGGCCTGGAAGGCGAGGGCGCCTACTACGAAGCCGCCAGCCGCGCCGAGGCCTGGTTCCTGGCTGGCGATCAGGACGCCGCGCGCGAGACCCTGGCGGTCGCCGTGGCGTCCGCGCCTCGCGCCTATGCCGCCCATGCCTCGACCCTGCGCCAGCTGGAGATACTGTGCCGCGAGACCGGCGCGGATCCTGGCTGGCTGACGCCGTTCCGACCGCCGGTTTGCGCGCACTTCACCGGCCACATCACCAACCTGCCCGAAGATGCGCTGCGCCAGCGGATCGACCAGGTGCTGCGCGAGCAGCGCGTCGGCTTCGCCTATGGCGGCCTGGCGGCGGGGGCGGACATTCTCTTCGCCGAGGCGCTGCTGGACGCTGGCGGCGAGCTGCATGTCGTCCTGCCCGTGAGCCGCGCTTCGTTCGTAGAGGTGTCGGTGGCGCCGTTCGGCGAGGACTGGATCCCGCGCTTCGAACGCTGCCTCTCGCGCGCCACCTCGATCCGCTACGCCTCTCAGGACCCCTATCGCGGCGATGAACAGGTCTTCGCCTATTCCAGTCAGTTCGCCATGGGTTGCGCGGTGCTGCGCGCCGAGACCCTGTCGACCAAGGCGATCCAGCTGGCCGTCTGGGACGGCTACGCCGCGCCAGGCCCGGCCGGCGTCTCGGCCGACATGGCCTATTGGGCGGGCAGCGACCGACGGCTCGTGGTTATCGAGGTCGAGCGCCCGCCCCCCTGTCCTTCGCGCTGGGCGTCGCCGTCGGCTGGGGCGGAGCGGCGGGCCATGAAGGCGATGCTGTTCGCCGACGTCCAGGGCTTCGGCGCCCTGCGCGACGATCAGATTCCGGCCTTCATTGAAGGCGTGATGGGGCGCATGGCCGATACGGTCGAGGGACTGGCCGAGCGGCCCTGTCACATCGAGACCTGGGGCGACGGCCTGTTCCTGGTCTTCGACCGGCCGATCGACGCGGCCCTGGCGGCGCTGGCGCTGCTGGAGGCCCATCGGTCGCTGGACCTCAAGGCCCTGGGCCTGCCGCGCGGCCTTGGCCTGCGCATCGGCGGTCACTACGGCCCCGTCCATCTGCGGACCAATCCGTTGACCAAGGCTCCGGCCGTGATCGGAGCCCACGTCGTGGTGGCCGCCCGTATCGAGCCAGACGTCGCGCCGGGCTCGGCCTATGTCAGTGAGGCCCTCGCCGGGGCGTTGGCGACCTTTCACGGCGACCGCGTTCGTTGCGGCTATGTCGGCCGCACTCAGGGGCGCAAGGGCTTTTCGGCGACCCCGATCTTCAGCCTGTCGCGCGCGCTCTAGTCGCGCTCGAGTTCAGCCGTTGCGCGCCTAAAGCGCGCCGCGCGCAATTGTAAACCTTCCCGGGAAAACCGTAATTTTTCCCGATGTGCATATCCGCACATCCAGGTCGCCCCCTCGCCGAACATGGTTCAACTGTCGACCGCGACAGGCAGCAACCCATTCCCTGGATCAAGCCTGTCGCCGGCCGCGTGAACCGACTGGGGACCCGGCCACCCGCCGGCTGGGTCCTCTTTTTCGAAGCCTCAACCAGGTCGGAGATTCGACCTCAGAACAGGAGCCGCGCCGTGCATTTCGACGACATCCTTTCCGACGCCCCGTCCAATCCGGAAACCGGCAGAACCTTCCTGCGCCACGCCCTGCGCGTCTGGGCCCGCGAGAACGGCGTGGCCGACGACCAACTGCCCGGCGTGGTCCACAACATCCTGGACTTCGCGGTCGGCTCCCTCCGCGGTCAGTCGCAGCAGGCCCTCGGCGCCTGACCTCCCGCCCGTCGGCGGCGCGACTTTGTCGTTCTCGCTGTGTGGGGCGTCGGGACGACAGGTCGACGGAGGCCCGGGTGTGCGGAACGCATGGGCCACTGTCGCGAAGGGCCCGAGCGGTGCGGCCGCCCGGGTCTTTCTCAACATCTGACCCGCAACTACCGGAGCCGAGACATGCTGGCCTTGCTGAGCCTTTTCGACAGCCCGATCGTTCGCCTCCTGGCGGAGATCCTCGCCGTGGCGCTGCTGCCGACGGTGGCGTTCCTGGCCCTGCGGCTGTTGGGCGCCGAGGCGCGCCTGGTCCAGGCGCGTCGGATGGCCGTCGACCTCGCCGCCGACCGTGATCGCGTCCTGGCGGAGCTGGCTCTGAGCCGCGAGCGCCTGACCGAGACCCGCCAGGCGGCGGGCCGCGCCCAGGCCGAGGCCGCCGAGCGCGAAGTGCGGCTCAAGGCTTTGGCCAATGTCCATCGTGAGCTCGGCGAGCGCCGGACGATCGTCTCCAGCTTCCGCGACGCCGGAGCCTGACGCGCGCCAACCCGACGTTAACGCCGCCGGGCGCTATCTATCCGAGAGCGGGGATTGGACCGCGCGGGGGCGGCGGGTTGAACTGTCTTTGGAGCCTGGAACGGGACGGCTGCATTCGGCACATGAATGAGGCCGCGGAACTGTACGCCGGCGCCTCCCTGGCGGAGGCGCGTGGCAAGCCTTGGCGAGACCACTGGCCCGAGCAGAACCGCTTTTCCGTCGACCGCGCCGTGGCCTCGGCCGCCGAGGGACGGATCGCCCGCTTCCGCACCTTCGACGCCCGGCTCGGCGCGGCCCGCACCTATTACGACACCACGGTCGCTCCGGTCTGCGACGCGGATGGGGCGGTGGCCTCGCTGGTCGCCGTCTCGAACGACGTGACCGCGGAGGTCGAGGCCGAGGCGCTGATGCGCTCGGTCGTCCAGTCGTTGCCGTCGCCGCTCACGGTGGCGTCGGCGCGGAGCCGCCGCTACGTGCTGTGGAACCGCGCGGCCGAAGCCCTTTTCGGCGTCGACGCTGACGACGCGCTGGGCCGCACGCCCGAGGAACTGTTCGATCCCGACCTGGCCAAGGCGGTCACGGTCGACGATCCCGAGGCCCTGCGGACAGGCGAGACCCACATCGCCGCGGGCGTCGTCATGCCGGAAGCCTTGGGCGGCGGGGTGTTCGACATCAAGTCGCTGGCCACCTTCGACGACCAGGGCCCGCGCCACGTCATCTGCCTGGGCGAGGACATCACCGAGCGGCTGGACCAGGCCAAGGCCCTGCGCGCCGCGCTGGACGCCGCCGAACGAGCCAGTCAGGCCAAGAGCGCCTTCCTGGCCAATATGAGCCATGAAGTCCGCACGCCGTTGCACGGCATCGTCGCCGGAGCCGACATGCTGGCCCGCGCCGCCCTCGACCCGAAGGGGCGCGAGTTGGTCGACATGATCCGCGACTCCGGCCGGACGCTGGAACGCCTGCTCGACGATCTGCTGGACGTCGTGCAGATCGAGGGCGACCGCGTTCGCATCGTCGACAGGCCGTTCCATCTGGGGGAACTTCTGCGGTCGATCGGGGCGATGGCGCAACTGAGCCTGGGGGAGGTCGACGTCAGCTTCTCGATCGTCCTGCCGCCGGAGCTGAACGGTGAGCTGATCGGCGACGGCGTGCGCCTGGGCCAGGTGATCGGAAACCTCGTGCGCAACGCGGTCAAGTTCACCGAGCGCGGCGCGATCACGCTGACGGCGACGGCCGGGACGGGCGATCGGGTCCGCTTCGAGGTCGCCGACACCGGCATCGGCTTCGACGCGGCCGAGAAGGCGCGCCTCTTCGAACGCTTCCAGCAGGCCGACGCCTCGATCACCCGCCAATTCGGCGGCATGGGGCTGGGGTTGTCGATCTCCCGAGACCTGGTGTCGCTGATGGGCGGGGTCCTGGACTGCGAGAGCAGGCCGGGCGGGGGCGCGCGGTTCTGGTTCGAGCTTTCGCTGCCGCCCGCCTTGGACAGTGACGCGCACGGATCGGCGCCAGCGGTCCCGGACCGGGCGCTAAGGGTGCTGGTCGCCGACGACCACCCGGCTAATCGTCGCATCGTGGAGCTGATGTTGGCCGAGGCCGCCGAGGTCACCTGCGTCGAGAACGGCCTCGAAGCCGTGCGCGCCTACCTCGTCGAGCGGCCCGACGTGGTGCTGATGGATATGCAGATGCCGGTCATGGACGGCCTCTCGGCGGTCAGCGAGATCCGTCGCCTGGAAGCCGCCGGCGGCCAGGAACGCCGGCCGATCTTCATGCTGACGGCCAATGTCGGTGACGAGCACGTTCGCGCCAGCCTGGCGGCCGGAGCCGACCGTCACTTGCAGAAGCCGATCACCGCCGCCAGGCTCTTCGGCGCCCTGCAGGCCGTGCTGTAGGTGATCGACGGTCTCACCCCGCGTGGAAAAAAAGCCGCACGTTGCGGACACAATGTCGCAGCTCCAAGGGTTGTCGAGTTTACCCTAAATTAAGCTTGGTGGTTGCACCTTAGATAGTAGGTATAGATCCGTTCTTTTGACGGACTATATTTGTACGCGGGGGCGGCTGTGTCAGGCGAATTGCAAAGTTCAGTTGTCCGGTTTTCGGGCAGCGCCACTATCTCAAATATTTCGGATGCGCACGGTATTTTGCTCGCGGCTCTCGAGCAGAATAATTCCATCACAATTGAAATCGACGACCTCGAAGAAGTGGATCTGACCTTCGTTCAACTGATCGAGTCTGCTCGGCGCTCAGCCGCGGAGGGCGAACACTCGGTCGTGTTGCGAAGGGCCGCGCAAGGCGCGGTCCTGCAGGTCCTGCAGCGAGGCGGCTTCCTGGATCCCGAAGACCGGGACCGGGCGAACTTCTGGCTTCAAGGGGCGACTGAACAATGACCGCGATCCTCACAGTTGATGACTCGGCCTCCATTCGCGCGGCCATCAAGATCGCCCTGACCGGCGAAGGCTACAACGTCAGCGAGGCGGCCCACGGCGCCGAGGGGCTGGACAAGGCCTCGGCCGGCGGCTTCGACCTGATCGTCACCGACCTGAACATGCCGATCATGGACGGTCTGACCATGATCCGCGAGCTGCGCCAGCGGCCGGCCGGCGCGGGCGTCCCGATCCTGTTCCTGACCACCGAATCCGACGCCGACGTGAAGGCCCAGGCCAAGGCGGCCGGCGCCACCGGATGGCTGACAAAGCCCTTCGATCCAGAACAGCTGGTTCGCGTCGTCAAGAAGGTGCTCGCCAAATGAGCGGCCTGGATCCCATCGAGACGTTCCGCCAAGAGGCTCAGGAACTGCTGGAGCAGGTCGAACAGGGCCTGCTCGATCTGGCGCGTCGTCCGGGGGATCGCGCGCTGATCGACACTATCTTCCGGGGTTTGCACACCCTGAAGGGCTCGGGGGCCATGTTCGGCTTCGACGCCCTGGCCGCCTTCACCCACCACTGCGAAACCGCCTTCGACCGCGTCCGCAAGGGCGAGGTGCCGGCTTCGCCGAGCCTGGTCTCGGCCGTGCTGGCCGCCCAGGACCATATGCGCGCCCTGGCTGAGGGCGCCCCCGTCGTCGACGGCGCCGGTGAGGCGCTGCTGGCCGACCTGCAGGCCGCTATCGACGGCGGCGAGACGGCTCCGGTCGCCGCGCCGGCCGAGTCTGGCCTGAACATCTTCAGGATCCGCTTCAGCCTGCCGGCCGACGCCCTGATCAACGGCGCGCGCCCGCTGCCGCTGCTGGACGAACTGCGCGACCTGGGCGAGGCCCGCGTGCGGGTCATCACCGACGACGTCCCGCCGCTGGACCAACTGGTCCCGGCCGAGTGCCGCCTGGCCTGGGAAGTCGTGCTGACCACCAAGCACGACCGGGACGCCATCGACGACGTCTTCATCTTCGTGATCGACGAGATGACGCTCGAGGTCGAGGACCTCACGGCGGTCGCCGTCGAGCCTGAAGTCACCGCGCCGGTTGTCGCGGCCGACGTCGTTCCGGAAGACCTGCCGGCCGCCGCCAACGCCCCGGCCGAGGCCGGCCGCGCCGGGCCCCAAGATACACGAGGCAAGTCCGGAGACACCGTCCGCGTTCCCGCCGAACGCCTCGACGAGCTGATGGACCGCGTTGGCGAACTGGTCATCGCCCAGTCGCGCCTGAAGCAACTGGCCGCCTCGTCGTCCGACGTCGCCCTGCGCGCCGTGGCCGAGGAAATCGAGCGTCTGGCCGGCGAGATGCGCGACACCATGATGGTCGTCCGCATGGTGCCGATCGCCCAGCTGTTCGGCCGCTTCCGGCGTCTGATCCACGATCTGGAGCGCGACACCGGCAAGCAGATCGAGCTGTCGACCGAAGGCGAGACCACCGAGCTGGACAAGACGGTGATCGAGCGACTGGCCGACCCGCTGATCCACCTGATCCGCAACTCCGCCGACCACGGCCTGGAAGGCGCCGAACAGCGCGCCGCCGCCGGCAAGCCGACCGTGGGCAAGATCATGCTGGCCGCGCGCCAGTCCGGCGCCGAGGTGGTGATCACCATCACCGACGATGGCCGGGGCGTCGACCGCGACCGCGTCCGCGCCAAGGCCGAGGAGAACGGTCTGATCCAACCGGGTCAGGTGCTGAACGACAACGAACTGCTGCAGCTGATCTTCGCCCCTGGCTTCTCCACCGCGGCGGCGATCACCAACCTGTCGGGACGCGGCGTCGGCATGGATGTGGTCAAGAAGACCATCGAAGGCCTGCGCGGTTCGATCGAGATCAGCAGCACGCCCGGCGAAGGCTCGGTGGTGTCGCTGCGCATACCGCTGACCCTGGCCATCATCGACGGCCTGCTGATCCGTGTCGGCTCGGGCCGCTATGTGATCCCGCTGGCCACGGTCGAGGAATGCGTCGAGCTGACCCCGATCCAGGACCTGCGCTCCGCAGGTCGCAGCCTGATCACGCTTCGCGACGAACTGGTGCCGTTCATCCGACTGCGCGAGCAGTTCGCGACCGGGACCCAGCCCGACCCGCACCAGAAGATCGTCGTGGTTTCGACGGGCCAGGACCGGGTGGGCCTGGTCGTCGATCAGATCCTCGGCGACCACCAGACCGTCATCAAGCCGATGTCGGCCTTCCATGAAGACGTCGGCGCCTTCTCGGGCGCGACGATTATGGGCGACGGCGGCGTGGCCTTGATTCTGGACATCGCCGCCCTGGTCAGCCTGGGCCAACGCCACGACGCGCAAATGCGCGCGGCCGGGTGAGGGGAAAGACGATGACACAAGAAACCATCGAGGCCCTGACCTTCGACCTGCAGGGCGAGACCTTCGCCCTCGAGGCCGGCTATGTGCGCGAGGTCCTGGACCTGCTGCCCGAGACGCCGGTTCCCGGGGCCCCGCCGTTCGTCGGCGCCGTGATTAACTTCCGCGGCCGCGTGATCCCGCTCGTCGATCTGCGCATGGCCTTCGGCATGGGCGTCGGCGAGACCACGATCGACAACCGCATCGTCGTCATCGAGCACCCGCTGGACGGCGAACCGACGCTGATCGGGCTGCGCGCCGACAAGGTGCACGAGGTGACCTCGATCACCGCCGACACTACCGAAGAGGTTCCGCGCGTCGGCATGCGCTGGCGGGCTGACTTCATCCGCCGCCTGGTGCGCCGCAATGGCGACGTGATCGTGCTGCCGGACCTGGACCAGATCTTCGCCACCCGGGGACAGGCGTCCTCCGTCACCGCCCTCCACACTGCTCAACGCTGATCGCCGGAGTACCCCATGCGTCTGACCATCAAACTTCAGCTCGGCTTGGCCTTCGGGTTCGTGATCGCCTTGCTGCTCATCGGCAACGTCTTTGGCATCACCAATCTGTCCAAGACGAACAAGGCTCTCAATGACGTGGTGGACGGTCCGGCGATGCGTCTGGAAGCGGCCCAGCAGCTCAACATCCACCTGCTGAACGTCGTGCGCTCCGAAAAGAACATGATCCTCGTCGGCTCTCCCGAGGAGGTGAACAAGCTTGAAGCCTCCATCGAGAAGGAGCGCCAAGCCTTCCAATCCCTGCTGACTAAGACCGAAGGCCTGGCGACGGCCGAGGGGAGGCCGAAGTGGGAGGCCCTGGGCGGGGCCTTCGATCAGATGATGGAGGTCCATGGCCGAATCCTGGCGATGGCCCTCGCCGACCAGGACGTTGAAGCCGCAGCCCTGTCGATGGACGAAGGCCGCAAGGCCGTGGTCGAGGCCGGCGCCCGCGTGGAGGAACTGGTCGAACTGTCGAAGGCTCAGCTGGAAACCGCCACCGCCAAGGCCGACACCGATTTCGCCACCACCCGTAACCTGCTGATCGGCCTGTCGGTCCTCTCGCTGCTCGGCGCGGTCGGCGCGGCGCTCTACATCTCGATGGCGGTCAGTAAGGGCCTTAGCCGCGCCTCGGAAGCCGTGAGGATGGTGGCCGATGGCGACCTGACCAAGTCGGTCGAGATCACCACCCGCGACGAGATCGGCGACCTGCTGGGCCATGTGAACATCATGATCGAGCGCCTGCGCGGCGTGGTCGCCGACGCTATCGCCGCTTCCGAGAACGTCTCGGCCGGCAGTCAGGAACTTTCGGCGACCTCTGAGCAGATGAGCCAGGGCGCCACCGAGCAGGCTTCCGCCGCCGAGCA